>Ga0194133_10008870_pt1 | contig 11652 bp, 11 predicted proteins | sample TA2KigOf40mmetaG_FD_155448 | JGI IMG/M metagenome (GOLD analysis project Ga0194133, IMG submission 155448) | Freshwater microbial communities from Lake Tanganyika, Tanzania - TA2015055 Kigoma Offshore 40m | ecosystem: Environmental > Aquatic > Freshwater > Lake | place: Tanzania: Lake...
TGCTGCCGCCGACCCAGCCACAAGCTTTCCCACTACGCTTGATCAGTGCCGCAAGCTTAGTAGCGCATCGCGTCGCGTTGATCGGTGACGCCGGGCACGTGGTGCACCCACTCGCGGGGCAAGGCATGAACCTCGGCTTTGGCGATATCGATGCGCTGCGCTCGGTACTCGCCAGACGCGATCAGGCTGTCGATTGCGGTGATGCACGCACACTGGCGCGCTATGCCCGTCAGCGCAGAGAGGCGGTATTGCTGATGCAAATGACGACGGATGGGTTGCAGCGACTGTTCGGCACTGACATTGCACCGGTCAAGGCATTACGCAACATGGGCATGTCTGCAATCGACAAACTGCCATTCTTGAAGCGCCGGCTGATGCAGCATGCATTAGGTGGTTCGCTGTCACGTGCTGCACATCGTTCTTTTTCTTCCAACTAGTTTTTCTTCAAGGCGAGTGATGATCAAGGCAAAAAATATTCAATGGCTGGCACTCGTGTTTTGCGTGCTTTCATCCACTGCGGTGGCGCAAACTGTCGAAGCCAAACTCAAAAAGCTGCTGCAAGGGCGGTTGGGCAATGAGCAACCGGTTGAGTCAGTCACTAAAACGCCCTACGGTGGTTTGTATGAAGTAAAAGTAGGTAACGAGCTGGTTTATACCGATGCGGACGGTAAGTTTGTTTTTATTGGCCATGTGTTCGACACAGAGACATCGAAAGACCTCACGCAAGCCAAGCTGGACGAGCTCAACAAGATCAAGTTTTCGGATTTGCCGCTGGACCTCGCCGCAAAATCCGTCAAGGGCAACGGCAAGCGCGTGATTGCCGTGTTTGAAGACCCCAACTGCGGCTACTGCAAGCGCTTTCGTAAATCACTGGTCGAGATCAAAGACCTCACGGTCTACACCTTCATGTACCCGATTCTCGGTGACGATTCGCTGAAGAAGGTAAAAAATATGTGGTGTAGCGCAGACAAAGCCAAAGCCTGGGATGACTGGATGATCGAAGGCAAAGCGGCGCCCAACGCACCGGATTCATGCAGCACTACAGCAATCGACAAAGTTGTCGAGCTCGGTAAAAAATACCGCGTCAGTGGCACACCAACGATTATTTTTGCGGATGGTTCACGCATCCCCGGTGCGATTGATGCCAAAACCCTGGAAAACAAGCTTGCCCAGATCAAGTTGCCTTGATAGCAGTAACCAAAATACTAACTAAAGGAGACCCACAACATGTTCCGCGCCATTCTGCTTAACAAGAAGGACGACGGTTCTACCCGTGCCGAACTCAGCCAACTCGACGATGCACAACTGCCCGCTGAAGGCGACGTGACTGTTGCGGTTGAATATTCCACCCTCAACTACAAAGATGGATTAGCCATCACCGGTAAATCGCCCGTGGTACGCAAGTGGCCGATGGTGCCCGGTATCGACGGTGCAGGTACGGTCACGGCCTCGTCGCATGCGAATTGGAAAGCGGGTGATCGGTTTCTTTTGAACGGATGGGGCGTGGGCGAGGGTCATATGGGTTGCCTTGCGCAGCATGCGAAGCTTAAAGGCGATTGGTTGATTCCGCTGCCGAATGGCATGAGTTCGCGCACCGCAATGGCAATCGGTACGGCCGGTTACACCGCGATGTTGTGTGCGATGGCGTTAGCTGAAAACGGTGTCAAGCCCGAGCACGGCGAGGTACTGATCACTGGCGCTTCCGGTGGTGTGGGTAGCGTCGCAGTGGCGATTCTTGCAGCACGTGGTTACCGTGTGGTGGCTTCTACCGGTAAAACTGCAGAGGCAGATTATTTGAAGTCGCTCGGTGCTACCGATGTAATGGATCGCGCTGAATTATCTGCACCTGGCAAGCCACTGCAAAAAGAGCGCTGGGCCGGTGTAGTGGATTCGGTTGGCTCGCACACACTAGTCAATGCAGTCGCGCAAACACGTTATGGCGGTACGGTCACTGCATGTGGTTTGGCACAGGGCATGGATTTCCCAGCGAGCGTCGCCCCACTCATTTTGCGAGGTGTGAAGCTGATTGGTGTGGATAGCGTGATGGCACCGATCGATCGTCGCATTGCTGCGTGGTCAAATCTGGCGTCTGAGATCAGGCCCGAGACATTAGAAAAAATGACGCAGCAAATCAGTTTGGCAGACGCACTGGCGTGGGCTCCGAAGATACTGGCTGGCGAAGTGCGTGGGCGACTGGTTGTAGACGTTAACGCGTGACCAGACGTTCATGCCCGCTCGCAGAGACGTCATTCACTACGCAATACGGCCGCATGATCTGGCGCTGCATTTATTTGAAGTCACGCTGACGATCACGCATCCTGACCCAGAGGGGCAGGTACTGTCATTGCCAGCGTGGATACCGGGCAGTTACATGATTCGCGAGTTCGCACGCAATATCGTGCAAATTCGTGCTGAGTCTGATGCTCGTAAAGTCAAACTCACCAAGCTCGATAAGCACACTTGGCGTGCAGCGCGTTGCTCTGGTGATTTAAATGTGGTGTACCAGGTGTATGCGTGGGATTTGTCAGTGCGTGCAGCGCACCTCGATCAAACCCACGGCTTCTTCAACGGGACTAGCGTGTTCTTGCAGGCACATGGCAAGCAGCACTTGTCTCACGTGGTCGACATACAGCCACCCGAAGACGAGGCCTACGCGAAGTGGCGCATCGCGACATCCTTGCCTGAGCTGAAGGCTCGTCGGCATCGATTCGGTACCTACATCGCACAAGATTATGACGAGCTGATCGATCACCCGGTCGAGATGGGTGACTTCACCTTGGTGAAATTTGAAGCGCATGGCGTGCCGCATGAAATGGCCATCACCGGGCGTGTACCGAATCTCGACACTGATCGGCTGGCCAATGATCTGCAGCGGATCTGCGAACATCAGATCGCTTTGTTCGAGCCACGCAGCAAACGTGCGCCGATGTCGCGCTATGTATTCTTGACGCTGGCGGTGGGTGACGGCTATGGCGGCCTCGAGCATCGCTCTTCCACCGCATTAATTTGTGCGCGTTCAGATTTGCCGGTACAGGGGCAAACCGCCATGAGCGACGGTTATCGCGGGTTTTTAGGTTTGTGCAGCCATGAATACTTCCACACCTGGAACGTTAAGCGTATCAAGCCCGCGGTGTTTGCGCCTTACGATCTCACCCAGGAAAACTACACCCCGCTGCTGTGGCTGTTCGAAGGGTTTACCAGCTACTACGACGACCTGACGTTGGTGCGCAGCGGCCTGATTGATCGCACGACCTATCTCGGCTTGCTCGCTAAAACCATCAACGCCGTGCACAAAGGCAGCGGTCGCCTCAAGCAGAGCGTGGCCGAATCCAGCTTTGATGCCTGGACCAAGTACTACCGCCAAGATGAAAACGCGCCCAATGCCATCGTTAGCTACTATCAAAAAGGTTCGCTGGTCGCGCTGTGGTTTGATTTGCTGATACGTAGCCGCACGCGCGGCAAGCGATCATTGGACGATGTGATGCGCACGCTATGGCGTCGCTATGGGCGAGACTTTTATCAGCCCGGGCATGGTGTGGGCGTCACTGACGCCGAGGTCGAGGCACTGTTTGATGAGGTCACCGGGCTGAAACTGAAACCGGTATTTGATCATGCCGTACGCGGCACCAAAGATTTGCCGCTGGCTGAGGCGTTCGCAGCGTTTGCAATATTGCTGCAAGACCGGCCGAGTAAAGCTACGCCATCGCTGGGTGTGCGTACTCGCAAACAAGGCAATGATTGCAAGCTATCTTCCGTGTACGAAGGCGGCGCGGCGCATCATGCTGGTTTGTCAGCCGGGGATACCTTGGTGGCGTTGGACGATTTGCGTATTACTGCATCCAATCTGGACGCGCTACTTGCAAGGTATCGGGTTGGTGATGTGGTGCAGCTTCACGTATTTCGCCGCGATGAGTTGATGTGCGTTGAGGTCTATCTACAGCTCGATACATCACCCAAAGTGACGCTTGCCATGCTCGATAAACCAGTAGCGGCAGCTAGGCTGCGGGATGCATGGCTCAAGGTACGTTAGCCCTACGGTCGCGCGCGATCGTGACGCGCGGATCATTCCGCTTAGTTGCACCAGCCAACTGACAGTCTTAATCAGTCAATAAACAATAACGATCAGTAAAAAAGGGGCTGACATGATCAACTCAAGCATAAGAAACAGCGATCACGCCATACGCAGTTACCCGATAGTGTTTGCTGTTTGCCTCTGTCTAGCGCTGGCGCCTATCGTCACGATCGCCCACAGCGCAGATTTGCCGACTGCCACACCGCAGTCGCAAGGTTTTTCCAAAGAGCGGCTATCACGTATTCGCAGCGTGATCGATACTGAAATCAATGCCAACCGCATGCCAGGTGCCGTGGTGCTGGTCGCGCGCAAGGGCGCCATCGTGCATACCGAGGCGCTCGGCTGGCAAAACAAAGATGCCGCAGTGCCCATCAAGCGCGACACGATTTTCCGGGCGTATTCAATGACCAAGCCGCTGGTATCGGTCGTGACCATGATGCTGGTTGAAGAGGGCAAGCTTCAACTCACCGACCCGGTATCCAAATTTTTTCCGGCGCTGGCCAATGTGCAAGTGATGAGTAACCCCGCTGACGCCAACAGCGCGCGCGAGCCGGCCAAGCGACCGATCTTGATCCATGATCTATTGCGCCACACATCAGGCATCACTTACGGCGAGTTCACTCGCTTCGCCAGCGTGAAAACAGCGTATGAAGAGGCCAGCTTGTTTTCATCAAAGACGCCGATGTATTCCATCACGCTCACTCCCGAGCAGCAGATCGAAGCATTCGCCAAAGCGCCGCTGGTGTGGCAACCCGGTACGACATTCGACTACGGTTTGTCGACCGATTTGCTCGGGCGCGTGTTAGAGAAAGTATCCGGCCAATCTCTCGGTGCATTGCTCGATGAAAAACTCATCAAGCCGCTCGGCATGAAAGACACTCACTTCGTGGTACCTGCATCGAAAGTGGTACGCATTGCCGAACCGCTCAAGATCGACCCACTCACCGGTGGCCCCAGCATGCCGGTATTGGATGTAACGCAGCCGACCGGGAATCAATCGGGTGGTGCGGGCATGTCGACCACAGCAGATGATTATTTGCGCTTTTGCCAGATGATGCTCAACGGTGGCACGCTGGATGGCCGACGTTATTTATCTCGCACTACCGTGGCCTTGATGACTTCCGATCACCTCGGCCCGAAAATCGCCACGCCAGTGCAACCTGGCGAGGTACTGATGGGCATACAGGGCTATACCTTTGGGCTCGGCTTCATGGTGCGACAGCAAGCGGGCATGGCGGCAGTGCCCGGCTCTGAAGGTGAATACGCTTGGGGCGGTGCAGCGGGCACGTTCTTCTGGATTGATCCTAAAGAACAACTAATTGCGGTAATGATGGCCCAGACGCCGGGGCCGATCAGGCAGTCGTATCGGCGGATGATTAAGGCCTTGGTTTACCAAGCGCTGGACTAAACCTAGTCCGTGAGGCCGCTAGCGTTGTTGGAACCGCCATTCACCACACTACGCCAGCAAAAACTCGATCAGCGCATCGAATTTCGCCGCATCAAAATGATCATTATCCATCCGCATTAACGATGCATGCGAAGGTGGCTCGACGCGCCGCTTCATGTACTCGTCCCAATGCGCCAGCTTCCAGTGATCGCGTGCGTCATTGCGCGCTTCAATCTTACGCTTCGCTTCGTCGCTGGAGAGATCGATCCACGCCACGCGACATTCGGTGTGATCGGGCAAGCCGAGCGAGGTCGGCTCAAAGAACTTGCCCGCCAAAATCTCGCGCGTGAATGGCCCGACCAGAATCACATGGTTGCTAAGTGCGAGATTCTCTCGGGTGATGTCGAGCAGCCCGGAATACTCTTGATCACGGAGATGCTGCAGGTAGGTCGGGCTATCGCGATCTGCAGGGTCGCCAGTCAGCAACCCCATGATGTGCGAACTGAATGCCCCGTAGGCCGTGTCTTTATCGAGGAAACAAAAGCCGTGACCAAACTTTTGCGACAGCAGCGGCACCGCGCGTTTGGCCAGGGTGGTCTTTCCGGTGCCGGCATGGCCGGCAAACAGAATCAATCGGGGCTTGGGCATGGCGAACGTTTTCAAATGTTTATTAAATTTGGCAAATTCGTTTTTCAATTGAGAAAAAAATTGTATGATGCGACAGGCTGTTTTCTTCTCAAACTCGTCTAAAGAGAACAATATGGCAGAGATTCATGCGTCCGGCTCGTTGTTGGTGGGTGAAGGGGTATTCATCAAGGGCACCATGCGCGTACCCGGCGTGGCCAGCGTCGACGGCAAGCTCGAGGGCGAACTCAGCGCCGATTCCGTCTTTATTCAGCAAAATGGCTCGATGGATGGGCAAACCACCGCCAACCATGTGCAGGTGGCAGGCACCCTGACAGATACCACCGTGGCTAATCGCACGCTGGTGGTGGAGTCTACCGGCCTGGTAGCCGGCTCAATCACCTATCAAGAGCTGGAAATCAAAAAAGGCGGTTCACTACAGGGTGGTATCTACAAGGTGGGTCGCGAAGCGCCCGCGGCGCCAGCCCGTGCACAGGAGTCGCAGCGCGCCGCAGCACCCGAGCCTGCAGCATTTGCAGAGGCAGCGTCGGCCGCAGGCGCAGATGCTGCCCCTGCTCCGCAACCGGCGGCGGCACCCGCGTCAGGCAACAACAAAACTAAAAACTGACACCTGAAAGCGCAAGGTATGGCGCCCGCCACTGCGGGCACACCCCATGAAACACTGGCCTAAGCGCATCGGCAGCCATTTCAAGCTGACGTTTTACCTCTGCCTTCTTACTGCGGCCGCGGTCGGTCTTTTTCTGAAAGACGCGCCGCCAGCACAAGCCTTTCTGCCTGCCTTGTACCAGTGGAGCGTGATTGGTTACTACGGCACCCTGCTGCTGCTGGTCGCGCTGCTGTTGTTACCACTTGCGCTGTTTCGTGCCACGCGTTGGCTGTGGCCAATCTTGGGTTGGGTTTGGTTAGTCTATCTCGCGATTGATATCGCCGTTTTCAATTTGTACCGATTTCATCTCGACATACTGATGGTCGAGATGTTCCTGCGTGATTTTCAGGGGATGGGTATCCCCCTATTTATTTTGATGTTGTACGCACTACTGTCCGCTGTGCTGCTGGCGCTGGTCGTGTGGTTATTTGTCAGCGCAGCCAGTGGGCGTCGCTATCACTGGCCCTGGTTTGCGGCTGGGTTGGCCTTGATGCCCATGGCACTGGTCATCAACTCGGTCATTCACATCTGGGCCAGCCATTACCTGCGTGACGAGATTACCCACTACCGACCCTTCCTGCCGATTTACTACCCGGTAGAGGCTTATGCCAGCGCGCCGGGCTTGAGCGCTTGGTTGCCATCGGTGTTTCCGGCAGCCTATGGCAAGGCAGAAAACACCCCCAGCCAAGGTGGCGGTATCGTGCAGTATCCGCGCGCTCAACCGCAGTGCACTCCCCCCGCCAATCCACCATCGATTTTAATGATCGTGCTGGAGAGTTGGCAGGCGGAGGCTATGACGCCGGAGATCACACCGCATATCGCGCGCTTTGCCGATACCGGCATACGCTTCACGCAGCATGTTTCGAGTGGTGCCGTTACTGTGCCCGGGCTTTTCGGTTTGATGTACGGCCTTCACCCCAACTACTATGAACTCACCCGCTCGGCACCCGAGAGCTTTCCGAGCTTGTTTACGCAAACACTTAATGCCCAGGGTTACCGAACGCGCGTATTTACCTCGACTAACCTGGACGGTTTTTCATTGAAGCGCATGTTCTTTCCCAAAGTGGCGGCGGAAGACTTTATAGACCACTTACCTGATGCCGAATTAGTCGACCGATACATCGCAACCTTATCCAATGCGCCGCGAGAGAAGCGTTTTGATTTTGTATTTCTAACTTCTTCTCATTCACCCTACAGCTATCCAGCCGAGTACACGCGCTTCAAGCCCTTGCCGCGGGTTGAAGGCGGGTACGCGCTTGATCGTCACGCAGACAACAAGCCATACAAAAACGACTACTACAACAGCTTGTTTTTTCTGGATGCGTTAGTCGGAAAATTGCTCAATGCTGCCGAGCGTGACGGCAAGCTCAACAATACCTGGGTCATCATCACCGGCGACCATGCCGAAGAGTTCAATGAAAACGGCCTTGGCTATTGGGGACATGGCAGTAACTTCACTCGCTGGCAGACGCATACGCCGCTGATTATTCGCCCCCCAGGAAAACCAATGGCTCGTGTCGAACAAAACCTCTCGCTACATCAAGACGTGGTGCCGACGCTGATGCAATCAGCTTTGGGGTGTGATTCACCGCTGGAGGATTACAGCAACGGCCAGCATTTATTCAAGCTGCCTGAATCGCGAGGAACAGTGATTTCCTCTTACATGGGCGGCGCTTACCTGATCGATGGCAAAGTACTCGAGCGTACTGCTAGCCGACGCTATGCATGGCGTGATATGACGCAAGAAGTCGATAGTCCGCCATCGGGCGCAGTACAGCGTTTAAGAGAAGAAGAGGCGCGGTTTTTGGGGAGGTAGCGCTCCAGTAAGAAAACATTGCTTCATATAAGCAACAGCTTCCCGCTTATCGAAGCCGACGATTAGGTTTATGAGTTTCATGGGAAGATTTCCTCAAGCCATTGCGTGGCTTGCCGAATGGTAGGTGCCCAGTTGCTTGGATCGTCCTGCTAAAAAACTTTAAGGCTTGGATACCAGAAACTATAGGAGTCACGGAGGTGCCAATAACAAATCCGGCCTTTTGAAAAGGGGACCAAAACACAGCCTCGCTTCCCGACAGCGCCAGCGAGATGAGCTGTCAAGTTGCTGGTGGTAACGATAACATCGCAGGCGTTAATCAGTACTGTTAGTCCTTCGATATCGTGGAATAAGTCCACATCAGGCATTAAATCAACTTCAAAGTCGGCATGAGCTCGACTGTTCAGAATTTCTTGACTTACGTCGCCGTATTGGAGATTTATAAATCTTATCGGCTGAATTTTGGTCAGCGGTGCGAGTTGTTCTAATGCGATACTTTTGGCGTCGCCGAAATATTTATTTGCGCTACGCCATGAAAGTCCGCAGGTCAATTTTCCGTCGGCGAAGGGCGACAAGCGTTTAAGTTTCGCTGTTATTTCGGTGTTCGGCAATAAAAATGGCTGTCGGGATCGGGCGATTTCTTCCTTCTCCAACCCTAGCAGATATGCTAAATCTCCAATCGGTGCGTGGGCTTCGAACTGATTATCTAGGATTTCTTTGTCTCTGACGACCAAGTCAATGTTGGGAAATGATCGCTTGAAAATCGGGTGTAGCCTGTGGTCAGCAGATAAAGTAATCTTTGGACAGATCTTGGCAGCATTCGGCAGTAGGCCAGCGTAAAAAATCTCGTCTCCGACGCCTTGCTCAGCCCATAAAAATACTCTTCCCTCAGTTGCGTCGCCTCGATACTTCGCGACGGTGGTTTGAAGTGGTTTGCTGTTAAAGTCTTTTATTTTCCATCGCCATAAATAATTTTCAAAGCCAGTCAGAAATTGCTTTTGCGCTAGCTGCATAACTCCTTTATTGTAGTGGGCTTCTGCAAAGTCCGGCCTCAACTCAATTGCACGATCGTAACTTTACTGTGCTTCGTCAAAACGCTGCAAATTACTCAACGCATCGGCACGGTTGCTCCAAGCTTCGGCATCTTCCGGATTAAGCTGTAGTGCCCGATTACAATCCGTCAACGCCGCATCATTCAGACCAAGATCTCGAAGCGCAACGCTGCGAGCGATTCAGGCCTCAGCGAGAGAAGAATTGAGTTCGATTGCGCGATCGAAACTGGCTATCGCTTCTTCAAGCCGTTTCAACTGGCATAAGGACTCTCCGCGAGAATTCCAAGCTTCTGCGAGATCAGGTTAAAGTTCGATCGATCGGTCACAGCTAGTTAGCGATTCCTCATGACGATTGAGGCCATTTAGCGCGATACCTCGGTTATTCCAGGCCTCGGCGTAATACGGTTTCAGCTTTATTGATTTTTCAAAACTCTCAAGGGCAGAAATTAGATTATTAGTTTTTAAGTAGCACACGCCCAAATTATTATGTGCTTCTGGGAATCTCGGCTCAATCATTAAACACTTTGTTAAATAGGCCGCTGCTTTATCGAAGATTCTCTGATGACAATAAAGATTGCCAAGATTGTATAGATAGCCAGCGTTACTCGGTTCTAACTCGTAGGCACGATGATAACTGGACCGGGCCGTCACGACGAGCCCTGCGTTTTTTTGGGCATTGCCTAGATTTGCCCAACAGCCTGCATGCGAGGGTTCAAGGGCTATGGCTTGTTCGCACGCCCGCATTGCGGCCTCAAATCTGCCCAGAGCATTGAAGGCGTAGCCTAAATTTGAAAGCGCGTTGGGTTGCAAAAGATTTTCTTTGATGCTGAGTTCAATAAATCTAACCGCCTTCACGATTTGTCCAAGTTGCAAATGAACGATGCCCAAATGGTGCAGAGAATCAGCATGATTTTTTTGCCTGGCGAGAATTTTTCTATATTCCAATGCCGCCGCTTGAAAATCACCGGCCTGGTGTTTTTCAAGCGCTCTTGCAAATAACTTATCTATGGTGCTTAACATGATTTGTTATTGACCACTCCGAGGAAAGTTACCGAATCAAAGCAATTTTTGTTCTGCCGGCAGGCAAGTGACACTTTTTAGAAGGATGGAAGTAACTCGCCAACCAAAAAAGCAATTAATTAGTTGATCTTAAATTTCGCTTTTCGATTGGGTGCTTTCCCAAATTGTTGCATCTGAGGTGCTGGATGGAGCCGAACATAGTGAGTAGCCCTAAGTTGTCGGCACAGCTAAAATTTCTACCCTGCGCCAACGTAATTGCACTTCCGGCCCCCGCGGGTAATGTAGCCTGCACTGCGAACTATATCCTCTTTAGTGAACTCGACTGCGAAAGATTTACACTGATGGTTGAAGTAACGGTAGTGCCATACATGCCCACGCTGCCTAGCTAAACCGTGTGTTATTTTCGAAATTCCGATTAGGTCAATGACCTGTTCCTTGGTCATGTTGGGAGCAATTTGGCCAAATCGTTCCTCCATAAGTACTTGTTTCCATCTCGTTACCCGGTCTTCTTCATCCAGATAGACAAAGTAGGTGTGACTACCAGCGGAGCTGCGTGGAAAGTGCAGTTTCTTTTTTCCGTCGACGGCGTATTCACGCTCGGGTTGTCCAAGTGTTTGGATCACTGCCCCCCGGTCTTGACCAATTAGAGCGGCATTGGGAGCGTATCCGGCGCACCCGGCGACGGTCGCAATGAGCAGCACCAAGACGATTGGGAGAAGGATTCGAGCCATTATCGAAAGGTAACAAAAAAGCCACCCCGAAAGGTGGCTTTAAACGGAACCACTAAAAATTAGAAGTTTTTGACAGCACCAATTGCCCAAGACTGCTGCGTGGCCGTCGAGGTGGATGTGGTTGGGCCACCACTGTAGAACAGGCTGGAACCGCCAGATGCCCGGCTGTACATCGCGTAAAGACCAGTCGTCTTCGAGAGCGCATAGTAAGCTGAGAGGTTACCAAGGTTGCCTTTGCCGGCACCGCTCTGGTCAGAGTACTATGCAGAGACAGTTACAGCTTCGC
>Ga0194133_10008871_pt1 | contig 11651 bp, 12 predicted proteins | sample TA2KigOf40mmetaG_FD_155448 | JGI IMG/M metagenome (GOLD analysis project Ga0194133, IMG submission 155448) | Freshwater microbial communities from Lake Tanganyika, Tanzania - TA2015055 Kigoma Offshore 40m | ecosystem: Environmental > Aquatic > Freshwater > Lake | place: Tanzania: Lake...
TACTAGGATTCTATTAACTAATGAGTTTACATATGTTAGTTCTTCTATTACTCCAGCATCTGCCTCATATTATGATGATTGGTTAGAAATAACAGGTTCGTTTAATTTAGAATCAAACCAATTCTATGCTATAAATGTTAATCAATTTTCAGGCTCAACATTTATTAAGGAATTATTTAGAGGAGAAATATATGCTACTACATCATCAGCTACTATTTTGAATAGTGAACCAATGATTGGATATGTAGCATCTGCTTCAGTTAATGAATACATAACATACTAATATGGAAAATAAAAATACAATTAAAGTAGTAAACTTAAGTGGTGGATATATTCAACCACGTATAAGTGAAAATAACCTTGATAAGCGAGTTAAATGGATTAGTTATGGTATTGAATCAATAGATGATTTTTTTACTACACTTACTATGCGTTATGAGGGTTCACAAACCAATCAAGCGTGTATTAATTCACTTGCTGATATGATATATGGTAAAGGTATTAAATCACGTGATGATAATAGTGCTACAAGTGATTATTTGTATTCTTTAACTACTGAGAATGAGTTAAAAAAAATAATTCTAGATTTTAAATTGTATGGCAACGCCGCAATTCAAATTACTTATAGTGATGATAGAACAAAAATTATAGGATTTTATCATTTACCTGTTACTACATTACGTGCTGAGAGAGTAAATGATGAAGGTGAGATATGTGGTTATTACTACTCACCTGATTGGAATAATAAAAAAATTAAACCAACACGCATTTCAGCATTTGGACATTCAACAGATGATATTGAGGTGGCTTATATCAAGTCATACTCACCTATGAAATTTTATTACTCAACACCAGATTATTATTCTTGTATTCAATATTGTGCTGTAGAGGAAGAAATATCAAATTTACATTTGAATAATATTAGAAATGGATTTTTACCTACGTCGATTATCAATTTCAATAATGGTATGCCTCCAATTGAGGAGAGAGCAGTTATTGAAAACGCAATTAAAAATTCGTTCACGGGCACAAGTAATGCTGGCAAATTTGTTTTATCATTTAATGAGAATCCAGAATATGCCACAACCGTTGTTCCTATTAATGTGCCTAATTTACATAATCAATATGAACTTATTTCCAAAGAAGCGGAAATAGCAATTATCAAAGCACATCGTATTACATCTCCATTATTATTAGGTATTAGAGATCAGGCTAAAGGATTTTCAAGCAATGCTGAGGAATTAAAAACAGCATATGATATGATGTATGCTTTAGTTATTAATCCTACTCAACAAGAATTATTGGCTGTTATAGAGGAATTACTCAACTACAATAACGTTGATGCTGAAAATTTATATTTTATGCCTCTAATTCCATTTGGATTTATTGCTGAAATTACTGCTGATGCAGGTGCTAAGATAGCACAACAAGTGATTGAGGATAAGGATTTACCTGATATTGAAAAACCAGCACAAGATGAAGCTGATGATGCTAGTGAGCCTGAACGCACAAATGAGGAAATTGGTTTTGTTACTCCTGATAGTGATATGAATTTATCAACTCAGGAATTGCTTGAAATGTCATCACTCCAACGTCATTTAAATTATGTATAACAACAATTTACATAGCAAAATATTATCTAAATTTTCTACTATTAATTTAGCTAGAAAAAAGGATATTATTGCTGTTACAGATGAAAGATTTGTAGCTGAGGCAGTTGCTGATGGAGTTAGAGAAGCAATACTTGATAACGGGCACGTTCAAACAGGTAAATTACTTGAATCAATATCAGTAGCAAAATCAGGAGATGAATACGAGGTAAAAGCAATTGAATATGCTAAGTATGTTAACGGATATGATATAGAAGCAGGATTAGGAGGTTTCATAAACGAAGGCATACAACAAGCACAACGTGAATACCCTAGAGAATTTATACAACCAATTATACAAACCCAACCATAACAATGAGCTTAAATATTTTATTTATAACAAGAGATGATTTAGTAAAACGCACTCCATTTGGTGGAAATATCCAACCAGAAAAATTAGTGCCTCACGTTAAAACAGCACAGGACAAACACTTATTGCCTATTTTAGGAACAGTATTGTTTGAAGCATTACAAACTAAAATTCAAAATAATACAGTAGCTGGTGTGTATGAGACATTGCTTGATGAATATATTAAAGATTGTTTAGTTCATTACTCAGCAGTTGAAGCACTACCATTTTTATCCTATACATTTGCTAATAGCGGTGTAGTAAGAAATGTAGGTGAAACATCACAAGCATTATCTAAAGTAGAAGTTGACTTTTTGTTAGATAAAGAACTACAAACAGCTCAATATTATGCTCAGCGCTTACGTGATTATTTAATTTCACAATCACCTATTAATATTCCTGAGTATTATGAAGCAACAGGTGATGCGAGAGAAGTTTACCCAAATAGAGGTGTTCAGTATAATTGTGGATGGAATCTATAAAAAAAACATACTATGGAGGATATAAGCCTAAACCTACTAACGTGGTTAAATTAGAGGCGTATGTTAAAAACGCAGATAGAGGCGCTTTAACAAATGATATATCTAAATTCAATAAATCTATCACAAACAAAGTTCTCAAAAATAAACGCATTAAATAATGGTATACTCATTTTATAAATTAACAGATTTTATCAATTCAGTTGCTAATGGGCATCCACATATCAAAACGTTTCAAATGGGAACGCTTGATGAAACAGATACATTTAAGCAAACATTATTTCCATTATGCTATATGGTGCCTGGAAGCGCTGTTATTTCAGTAAATGGTGCTACAACATATAATTTCACTTTATTAGTAATGGATAGAGTAACAGACACAAATGAATTAGGTGATGTTGATGAATCATCAACTTTAACTTGGGATTATAGAAATATAACTAACCTAAATGATGTTTGGAACGATACATTAGCAACACTTAATGATATTATTTCATTTATACAACGCAACGAGGAATCAAACGCATACCAAATATACGAGGAAATAACCTGCACACCATTCAAAGATAGATTTGATAATTTGCTTGCTGGTTGGGCAGCGGAAATGGTAGTTGTAATGCCTAATGATAAACCAGCTTGCGAAATAACACTTAGCTAATGGCATTTTTGAAACAAAGTAAGGGGTTAAAAGACTGGGCAAATAAGTTCAGAATAAAAGCACAAGATGTTTTACGTCAAGGTGCTGTAATTCAAAAAAACTATAAAGGCAAAGGTGCTTTAGGACGTTCAATTAAAGTGTTTATTGTTGAATCTAAAACTTCTTTATCATTAAACATTAAGTATAATTGGTATGGCAATTTAGTTGAAGCAGGCGGTCCGTTTGGACCAAGGCGAAAATTCATTACACCACGTCCTTGGTTTGCCACTACATATCAAAGTTTAGAGGACGATTTAGTTAAAGTAATTGAAGATGGTTTAGTAGAGGGATTAGAAAAAGCTATCAAACCATAAAATGCGTGAATTTGGGTTATTGATGTAAATAATTCAAATGGCAATTGCTATTAAACAACTACCAGCCACAGCATCACTTGCTCAATCACCCATAGCTTTTAGCGTAAGTGAATCAGCTGGTTTATATTCACAATTAGAATTTGTATATACAGCCAATTTATATTATTGGACAGGCTCAATATCAAGTAGTGGTTCATACAAATATCAATTACAAAAATATCCAAATGCCTCAAATTTTGGCATTTTTGATTTTAGCAAAATACTTGCTTCAACGTTTAATACCAATGCGTATTCACATCCTAGCGATGTAAGATATTACAAAGCAGATTTTAATTTTCAATACCAATCAGGTAGTCAGTATGTAACAGGTAGCACTGTTACCTCAAGCGTATATTATGCTTTAGATGGTTATTTGCTATCACGTAATAATGCTATTGGGACTGAATTAAATCAAAATACAGTATTTTATCCATTTTTAACTGACGGACCACAATCACAATCAGCAGTACTTGATGATGCAGGTAATATAGGCATATGGAAAGCTAGTGTATTAGGAGGAGCTACTCCCAACACAGCAAGTTATACAGCATCATATAGTAATGGTTCAACACTAAAAGTATCTATACCTCTAGCTGCTGTTGGTGCTGGTAATCCTACTACAGATTTAATCGAGTTAGTTCCGTTTGGTCCTAATCAAATTGCTAATGCTACAACATCATCATTTAACGGACCATTACTTACATCATATAAAGTTCAAGCATATAGTGGTAGCACAGCATTAGGTAGTGCTATTCACGTAGATATATTTTGCGAAATAAAGTATGAACCTATTAGAATACAATATAAAAATAGATACGGACAATGGGATTATTTTACATTCCCTAAAGTTAATAGGAGAGGATTTAAAACCAAATCACGCGATTATCGCCCTCAAGTAGGCACTTGGAACTCATCTGAATTAGCCTATCCGGATTATGATTCAACAATACAAAAATATGTTGTTGATACAGATGAAACTTTATTAGTCAATAGTGATTGGTTGCCAGCAACATATAATGAAACATTCAAACAACTATTAGTATCACCTGAGATATATCAATTAGAGGATTTAGGTAATCAGTTAACACCTTTATCTATTACTACAAGTGATTTCCAAATCAAAACAGTAGTAAATGATCAGTTGATTCAATATGCTTTTGAATTTGCCGTTGGAGAAAATTATAAATTAGTATTATAATGGGTATAGCACCTGGAAAAAGTTTACGAGCCAAATTAGTTAGTGAAAATATCTTCTTAGATATGTTCACAGAGGAGGATATTAAAATATCAAATAACATTACTGAGTTGTTTGATTTAGGTGCTGTGCCATCTAACTTTACTCAAAATTTTACATTACCTGCCACATATAAAAACAATAATTTTTTTGAGAATGCTTTTGACATTAGTATTGATTTTCCTGAGAATTTCAATACCAATCAAAAAATAGATGCGTATTTGGACTTTGATGGCATATATGCAGTTAATGGTTATATTCAGCTACTTAAAATAAATATGAGAGACAAATATGTTGACTCATATGAAATTAGTTTGTTTGGGCAAGTATCTAAATTCAATAGAGATATTAACCTAAAATTTTTAACTGATTTAACAAGCTCATTAGCACAATACAATCATACAGCATCATTTGGTAATATTACATCATCGTGGGATTTACAATTATTCAGTGGTAGTATAGTTTATCCTATTATTGATTATGGTAAACGTATTTCGTATAATCCTACTTTATTAACTGCTATCAATAATCCAAGTGGTGGGTTTTTTGTTCAGGATTTCAAACCCGCTATCAAAATAAAAAAAGTATTAGATGCTATTTTTGATGATTTAGGATACACATATACAGGCTCGTTTTTAGAACAACCATTTATTGATGACATATATTTGGTATGTAATCGTGAGGGACAATATCCTATTTTTGCTGAACGTGATTTGACAACATTTAATCAATTCAAAGTTAGACAATATGTTTCCTCATCAGCACAAAGTATTATTCAACCTATAACAGCAGGAGGCTCTATACTTTTAACAAATATATTTAACGGGCAAGAGTTTAATTTTAATAATGCTTATTCACCAGGACAATTTTTTGTTCCGTTTACATCAAGTATTGATTTTACATTCAATATGAGTTTAGAATACGGGCCTACAGGATCTGCTCCTACAGGCTCAAACGGACCTCAATTTACTATTGGTTTTACTAATTTAACCTCATCTGTTGTTTCATCAATTAATTTACCTAACATTAATAATAATATAAGCATTCAAGTAGGTAGAGTTCAAAATACAGCTAAAACACAAATAAAACAAGCAGAAACATTCAAAATAACATTAAATGGTCCTGCTCACTATACTATTAGGCTAGATTCAACAGGTGTAAATGGCAATAATAATTTTAGTAGTTCACTTGACTTTGATAATAAAAATAATTCATTTATAGAGTTAGATACACTAAATAATTCAGCAGATGGATTAATAATGAATATTGCTGATAATATGCCATTTGGCAATAGTGGAATTAAATTTGTAGATTTTATACGTTCATTACAGAAAAAGTTTAACTTAGTTATTTATGCTGATAAACGTAATAACAATCAATTTATAATTGAAACATATAATGATTGGTATAATAGAGGCAATGTAATTGATTTTGATGAGTATATACAAACAGAACAACAAATACAAATAATACCTGCTAACACATTAGCATTTCAAAAACTAACATTTAAGGATAAAAGTGAAGTTGATTTTATAGGTGCGTTGTTCAAAACTCAATCAAATAGAGAGTTTGGACAAGAGTTTTTTGTTGATACAACAAATCAATTTAGCCAAGGAGAGTTTAGAGTAGAAACAATGATGGGTTCATCTCCATTAGTATTACCTGCTGATACATTACAATCAGGTTCATCTCAAGCATTAGAAATTCCTGTGTTTATTGCTGATAATAATTTCAAACCAGCAACAGTATTTCCACGTATATTTTTCTACAATGGACAAAAAAATGTAGATCCATATTTCTTTTTCCCATCACCTACTGGCTCACTTTCATACAATATAGCTCCACATTTTGGACATTATAATAATGATATACCAACAACAGGTTCACGTTCATTATTATTTTTGAATGAAACACCTAATTTTGGGACAACACCTAATCAATCACTATATACAAAATATTGGAGCGAATATGTTTCATTATTGTATAATCCTAAAACGAGAATGTTAACTGCTAAAGCAGTAATTCCGTTAGCAGATTATTTTGAGATTGAATTGAATGACATAGCATTTTTTAGAAGTAATCATTATCATATTCGTGCTATCAACAATTATTCACTTCAAACAGGTGAATGTGATATTATTTTATTAGGTCCTGTATTACCAGACACAATCGCAGGTGCTCAATATGGTGTATTCCCTCCTCCAGGTGAGGATAGCGATTATTCACAAGCAATTATTCAACCATTCTATAGCAATTAATAATATTATATGGGCATCTATACAGCATCATTTTGGACTTTAATTACCTCATCAGCTACTATACCTACGTTTGATGAAAATGTATATACTCTAAAAGCAAATATAGATGATCTTGGCCACGTTTTACCAGGTAATCCATATCAATATCCTATTAATATTACACCACCTCAAAACTTATATGTAATATTTACTGCTCCAAGCGGTGCTGTGTTTACACCATATTTGTGTGTATCAGCAAGTTTTGATGTTGATATTATAGGAAGCCAAGCGGTAGCGATGAGTTTGAGAAGTGGTAGTTGTGAAGCAAGTGGTAGTTTTACTAATACTTTAGGGGGTGATATTGAAGTTTATTATACTGTTGTGGATAACCAAAATAACTATTATTTTGAAGGTCCATTAGTTATACCACCATCAACAGATATTGGAACTGAGTTAATTAATATAGCAAACCCAATAGTCTCCATTACTATAACTGCTATAACAAATCCAGCTCCTAATTCATACAATATTATAACTTGTGGTGCTTGTGGAGTTCCAGATGAAGTAGAATTTGATGAGGAATATGTTGTTGTTCAACCAGCATCTGTTACATCATCTGTATTTAATGCTCAAATAATTACTTCAGGCTCAAGTGGATATGGTGTAAAAGTATCTGCCTCAGTAGTTGGACAACTTGCTGATGTAAATACTGAAATATCATTTAGTGTTGGTGGCGACCCAGTATATCACGTTAATTAAAATATAGTTAGAAATGTTTATAGAAACGATTGAAATAGAAACCACAATAACGATGCTAAAACAAATGCCGATGTTAAAAGGCAAATATATTAGTTTTGCTCGTGGTTGGTTTTATCTACCAAAGCCAAAGGAGTTATTTAAGCACTTGAAAAAAATGAGTAAAAACAAATCACTTTAACAATGGCAAAAGAAGTAGAAGTAAAAGTAAAAGTAACAGGTGGTGAATCAGCAGAGAAAACTGCTGGCAAATTTACTGCCCTAAATCGTCAAATACGAGAAACAAAAATAGCCTTACAACAAGCTGCTGAGGCGGGTGATGATGTTAAATTTAGTCAGTTAAAACAGCAATTAGATGAATTAGATGATTCACTAGAGAAAACTACCCTCCAATCAAAGCAATTTGATGATGCGTTAGCTGGTATACCTGGTCCTGCTGGACAAGCAGGTGGTGCGCTCAAACAAGTAGATGGTGCTTTCAAATTATTAGTTGCTAATCCAATTGTAGCTGTTATTGCTGCTGCGGTTGGTATATTTTTAGCATTAAAAAAATCACTTGAATCAACTGCTGAGGGACAAGCTACATTAAATAGGGTTCAATCAGCATTTGCCTCAGTATTAGGTCCAATACTTGCTACATTAGAATCTGTGGCTGTTCCATTATTTAACGGATTAGCATTTGTAATTGAAAAAGTAGGTAAAGCATTTAGTTTCTTTGCTAACGCATTAGGTATTGCCCCTGAGAAAATTAAAGAAGCAACATTATCAGTAGATCAAGCAGCACAGGACGCAAATAAAGTAGAGGCTGATAGAGCTAAAGAGGCACAAGATGCGAGAGATAAAAAGGAGGAGGAACGCCAACAAAAAGCTAAAGAGGCGGCTCAGAAACGCAAACAACAATTAGATGAAGCAAATAAAATTATTAATGAGGCTGAATTATCAGCATTAAGCGATAAAGATAGACAATTAAAAGAACGCGAAATACGTTTTGAGGAGGAAAAGAAAAAACTAAAATTAGCGGGTATTAAAGATTTAACCGCTTTTGAAAATGAATATAGAAATGATGTATTAGCAATTAACAAAAAGTTTGATGATGAGGAAGCTAGATTAGCTGAGGATAAAGCCAATAAAGAAAAAGAGGCACGTGATAAAAAAGAGGAGGAGGAAAGAAAGGCACGTGAAAGGAAACTAGAAGAGGAAAAAATATTAAATCAACAATTACTTGATGATAAAGAATTTACCCTTCAAGCTGAAATACAACAATCAACAACTGGAAGAGCAGCTACATTTCAAGAGGAACTAGGATTCTTTGATAAAAGACGTGAGTTAGATAGAGAGGGATTAGTTGCTAGAAAAGCATCAGACGCAGCATTGCTAGCTTTTGATGCGGAAACTGCTAAAGCAAGAGTTGAGATTGAAAAAGCACAACAAGCAACTAAATTAGCAGTTATAAGTGATGCGTTAGGAACTATTGCGGATGCAGTAGGAAGAGATAGTGCCGCAGGAAAAAGTCTAGCTGTAGCACAAGCTGTAATTAATACTTATTTAGGAGCAACAAAAGCACTAGGTACTTATCCACCGCCTTTTGGCGCTATAGCTGCTGGTACAGTAATACTTGCTGGTTTGCTTAATGTTAAAAAAATATTATCAACTAAAATACCAAAACCACCAGGTGCTAAATCTGCTCCCTCTGATTCAAGTAGCGCATCAGCAGGTGGATTAGGAAGTGCTGGCACACCTCCATCAGCACAAAATGTTGCTCAAAATTTAGTTCCAGTAGTTGGAGCATCACAAGCATCAGTAGGAAGTGCTATCGCAAACACATTAAATTCAACATTTGCCTCAAATCAAAATCGCCCGATTCAAGCGTTTGTGGTATCAAGTGATGTGACTTCGGCACAACAATTACAAAGAAGAAGAAATACTAGCGCACAATTAGGTGGATAAAATAAATCCCCGAAATTCGGGTTATAATATTATGAATATGGAATACAATAAAAAATTAAAACGCAAACGTAAGCTATACAAAATGGTAGTTAATGAAAATACCGATAGTGGCGTTAATGCCATTAGCTTAGTTTTAGCGCCCGCTATTGTGAGAGAATTTGTAGCATTGTCTAAATCGCCTATAAAGCGCGTTAACTTACAGGAAGATAAACGTATTATAATATCTCCAGTATTAATACCTGATATTGATATTCCACGTATAGATGAAGAAACAGGAGAGGAATATGATATTGTGTTTGGTAAAGAGGAAATTGCTATTATAGCTGAAAACTTTTTAATGGATGGCAACCAAAACGAGGCAACATTAGAGCACGATGAAGAGGTAGATGGTGTAAGTGTAATTGAATCGTGGATTAAAGAAAGCGATAATGATAAATCAATAGACTATAATTTTGGTGATTTGCCAATTGGCACTTGGTTTGTCAAAATGAAAATATTAAATGATGATTTGTGGAGCAAAATTAAATCAGGTGAAATACGTGGTATTTCTATAGAGGGAATGTTTAGTCATCAATTGGTAGAAAACGCAATGATTAAAATGCGTGCTCAAAATGAGGAAATACAAGCACAAAATATATTAAATGCCATTAGAGATATAATTAATGAGGATATTGAGGAGGAATTTGATGCCATAGAATTATTATCATCAATGAAAGGCATAATTAAAAATGATGCTAGATACAATAGCGGAAAACGTATTGAATTAGAAACATATAATGATTATCCTGATTCAGTAAAAAATAATGCCCAAAGAGGTATTGACTTAAATAAAAAAGTAAATAATAAATGTGCTACGCCTGTAGGTAAAATACGTGCTCAACAATTGGCTCAAGGTAAAAAAATAAGTGTTGAAACTATCAAACGTATGTATTCATTTTTATCACGTGCAGAGACATTCTATGATGAAACGGATCTAAAAGCGTGCGGTACAATTAGCTTTTTGTTATGGGGTGGAAAAGCAGGTAAAGCGTGGAGCGCTTCAAAATTAAAAGAATTAGGATTATTAGAATTAAGTGTTGAGGAGACATATGGCAAACGTTATCATATTAATTTATATGAAACAGAACCTAATTTTACAAACAACTATACTACACCAGCAGGCAACAAACCAACTTTTTTTGATTTGAATTCGTTGGAAGATGCTTGTTATGAGGGTTATGTAGCAATAGGCACAAAAATGAAAGATGGACGTGAAGTACCTAATTGTGTGCCTGAGAAAAAATTAATGGCGTTAGCTGAGGCAATTATGGGAATGGGTGAGGATATTGAACTTGAAACAGCAATTAGTATTGCCTCATCATATTCAGGACAATTTGGAGGAGGTAAACCAATGAGTGAAGCAGATTACTTGAAAAAACGCAACGCACCAGGTCCATTACTCAATTTACGTTATATAGAGGATAGAGAGATGACTAAGGATAGTGAGGATGCTTCAATGCGTTATAAATCATTTGCTAAAGTTGGTCCTAGAGGTGCGATTGTAAAATCACCAAAAGCACCAAAAGCAGATACACCAAACCCAAATCCTAGAGGTGAGGGCACAGCTAAAGGTGATGCTAGTGGAAAACGCGGAGCAGTAGTAAGTGCTAAAGATGAGGAAACACTAAAAAATAAAGTTAAGGATTTTAATGAGAGAGATGCTAATACTAAAAATGGTAATGCTACTCTAGGTGTATTAAAATCTGTGTTTCAACGCGGATTAGGAGCATATAACACATCTCGTTCACCTAAAGTTGTATCCCCGTCGCAGTGGGCTTTCGCCCGTGTTAACTCATTTCTATATTTGTTAAAAAATGGACGTCCAGAAAACCCAAAGTATACAGCCGACAACGATTTATTGCCTCCAAAACACCCTAAGGCATCAAAATAATAACTTAAACCCGCGCAACT
>Ga0194133_10008873_pt1 | contig 11650 bp, 8 predicted proteins | sample TA2KigOf40mmetaG_FD_155448 | JGI IMG/M metagenome (GOLD analysis project Ga0194133, IMG submission 155448) | Freshwater microbial communities from Lake Tanganyika, Tanzania - TA2015055 Kigoma Offshore 40m | ecosystem: Environmental > Aquatic > Freshwater > Lake | place: Tanzania: Lake Tanganyika...
CCGCCATCGCCGAAGCCTGCCGCAATCTTGCCTGCTCTGGCGCTTCGCCGCTGGGCGCGACCGACAACCTCAACTTCGGCAACCCGCATTACCCGGAGATTTTCTGGCAGCTCAAGGAATCCGTGCGGGGCATCGCCGAGGGCTGCCGCGCCTTCCACGCGCCCGTCACCGGCGGCAACGTCTCGCTCTACAACCAGCGCGGCGCGCTCGGCGCGATTGACCCTACGCCCACCGTGGCCGTTGTCGGCCTCATTGAGAAGCCCGAGCACATCACGACCGCGTGGTTCAAGGACGCCGGAGACGTCATCATCCTGCTCGGCGCGCCCGCAGATACAGCTGACCCGTTGCTCGGCCTAGGTGGCAGCGCGTATCTGCAAACGCTGCACGGCAAGAAGACCGGCCTCCCGCCGCGTGTGGATTTGGAAGTGGCGAAGACATTGCACACGACGCTCCTCGGCCTCATCCACACCGGCGAGGTGAAGAGCGCCCACGATTGCAGCGAAGGCGGCCTGGCCGTGGCGCTGGCCGAGAGCTGCATCATCCAGCAGACTGCGCGCGAAACGCCCCGGCTCATTGGGGCGCAGGTTGATTTTTCCAGCCTCAAGGATATTCGCCTCGACGCCCTCCTCTTCGGCGAAACCCAAAACCGCGTCGTCATCACCTGCGCGCCGCTGAACGCCACCAAGGTCATCGAGCGTGCGAAACTCATGGGCGTGCCCGCCGCGCGTATCGGAACTGTCGGCGGCGACGCGCTGGCGGTAAAGACCGCGAGCAGCGAGTTCACCGCACCCGTAACCGAGTTGCATGACGCTTGGTGGAACGCCATCGCCCGCGCGATGGCGTGAGCGCGAGCGGGCCACTCCTGTCCCACAGGATGCGGCATTCGGTTTAGCATTGAGAGACAGGACTGCCCCCCTTTACGGCGCAAATTTCTTTGCGTGATCGGCGAGCTTGGTATCGTCCGCCAAAGCACATGAAGACCACACTCCACCTTGCGACCTTCTTGGCTGTCTCTCTTTCCGCCATTGCCGACGGCCCCGCTGACAACCAGCACGACAACGTGCGCCGCATTCCGCCGCCTGGCGTAGCCATCGCACCGGCCGCACGCGCGGAACTTACGACCGTGGCCGAGGCGCTGGCCAAAGAGATCGAGGCGTTGCGCGGCTCGCTCAAGAGTAAGCCCGCGCTGCTCGACCTGCTGCCGGACGTGCAGATTTATCACAAGGCTGTGGACTGGGCGCTGCGGCACGATGAGTTCTACACGACCAACGAAGTTGCGACCGCGCGCGATCTACTCAAGCGAGGCGGCGAGCGCGCAGCAGCGTTGCGCGCGGGACAAGCCCCGTGGCTCGCGCAGACCGGCCTCGTGGTGCGCGCGTATCAGTCGAAGATTGATGGCTCGATTCAACCTTACGGCCTTGTGGTGCCACCTAATTTTGCTCCTGGCGGTGCGCCGTTGCGGCTGGATTTCTGGGCGCACGGGCGCGGTGAGAAACTCACGGAACTTTCCTTCATCGATCAACGGCACAAGTCACCCGGGCAATTCGTCCCGCCGGGTGCGCTCGTACTGCACCTTTACGGCCGCTACTGCAACGCCAACAAACTCGCCGGCGAGGTGGACCTCTTCGAGGCGCTCGCCCATGCAAAGAAGTATTACCCGATTGATGACCGCCGGCTCGTGGTGCGCGGCTTCTCGATGGGCGGTGCGGCCTGCTGGCAGTTCGCGGTGCATTATCCCGGGCTGTGGGCGGCGGCAGCGCCCGGCGCGGGTTTCAGCGAGACGCCGGATTTCCTAAAAGTGTTCCAGAAGGAAGAGCTCAAGCCATCATGGTTCGAGCGCAAACTCTGGCACCTGTATGACTGCACGGATTACGCCGGGAACCTCTTCAACCTCCCCACCGTCGCCTACAGCGGCGAGGCGGATTCGCAGAAACAGGCCGCCGACATAATGGCGCGGGCCGCCGCTGCCGAGGGCCTGCAACTCACCCATATCATCGGTCCGGACAAGACCGGCCACAGCTACCACAAGGACTCCATCGTCGAGATTAACCGCCGCGTGGACGCCATCGTCGCGCTGGGCAAGGACCCCGCGCCCGACATGGTGAAATTCACCACGTGGACGCTGCGCTACAACCAGTCGCACTGGGTTCGCGTGGACGGGATGGAGGAGCACTGGAACCGCGCCCGCGTGGACGCCAAACAGATTATTTTGGAGAATTTGGTCAGTGTGCAGACGACCAACGTCTCCGCCTTCTCGCTGCTGTTCCCCGCCGGCTCTTGCAAGCTGCTTCAAGGCAGCGCCCCCAAAGTGCTCGTGGACAACCAAAAACTCGACGCCCCGCCCATCGAGACGGACAAATCGTGGACGGCACATTTCCGCAAGCTCGCCGGCAAGTGGTCACTGGCCACCGTGGCGGACGATGTTTCGCTGCGCAAACGCCACGGCTTGCAAGGCCCGATAGACGACGCCTTCCTTGAGAGCTTTCTCATGGTACGCCCGACCGGTACACCACTCAACGACCGCGTAGGCAAGTGGGCTGACAACGAGATGAAGCACGCACTCGAGCACTGGCGGAGGCAGTTCCGCGGCGAAGCGCACGTGAAGGATGACAGTGCCATCACCGAAGCGGACATCGCCGCACACAACCTCGTGCTGTGGGGCGATCCCACGAGCAACAAACTCCTCGCGCGCGTGCTGGACCGCCTGCCCGTGCGTTGGGACGCACAAGTCGTGCGGCTCGGCACCGTGAACTACCCGGCCGCGCACCATGTGCCCGTGCTCATCTTCCCCAACCCGCTCAACCCGAAGAAATACATCGTTCTCAACAGCGGCTTCACCTTCCGCGAATACGACTATCTCAACAACGCGCGTCAGGTGCCCAAATTGCCGGACTACGCGATGATTGACCTGAACGTTCCCGTGAGCGCGCGTTACCCCGGCGGCATCGCCACCGCAGGCTTCTTTGGCGAACGCTGGGAAGTCCTGCCCAGCGGGACGAAGTGAGCTAATGCAACAAGGAGACTCGCTGTCCCCGGCTCAACGGCACCCATAAGTTAGTTTTGCGTGGCCCCGGAATGCAGCGATCCGCGCAGCACGTGCGCCTCGCGAAAGCGCCAAGTCAGGACCGGAGCACTCCTATTGGGCTTACCTCCGCCGGCGCGCACCGAAGAAGTAGCCGCCACCAATACGGGCCATTTGCACCTTGCGCTCGTGCGGCTTGGCCGCACCGGGCTTGTCTGCCTCAAATAGCGCGGTGTAGCGGTAATTGAAGCCCTCCAGTTTCTCGCGAGGAATTTTCTGGCTGATATAGCGCTCGATGCTGAAGACATGCATGGCGTCCTCAGCCACCATGATGGTAAAGGCATCGCCAGAATTTTCCGCTCGGCCGGTGCGGCCGATGCGGTGGACGTAGTCCTCGGGGTGCTGGGGCACATCGTAGTTGATGACGTGGCTGACATTGGCGATGTCTAGGCCGCGTGCGGCAATATCCGTGGCTACAAGCACCTCGTATTTGCCTTGGCGAAAGCCGTCGAGCGCCTGCTCACGCTCGCGCTGGGTGCGGTTGCTGTGGAGGATAGCGACGGCATGGTCAGCGCGTTGAAGAGTGTGAGCCACGCGATCAGCACCGTGCTTGGTCCGGCAGAAAATGATCACGGAGTCGTAGTTGACGCGCTTGAGCAATTCCAGCAAGAGGTCAGTTTTTTGTGAGTCGCTGACGGGGTAAATGACGTGCTTGACGGTCTCGGCAGGCGAGCGGCGCGCGCCGATTTCAATTGTTTCCGGGTTCTTCATCGCCCACTGGATGAGTGTTTCAATAGCCGGCGGAATCGTAGCGGAGAAGAGCATGGATTGGCGCTGGCCCGGGCACTTCTGAAGGATGCGCTTTACGTCCGGCAGAAAACCCATATCCAGCATCCGGTCGGCCTCGTCGAGCACGAGGTGCTGCACGTGACTTAGGTTGCAGTTGCCTTGTTCGATGTGATCCAGCAGCCGACCCGGGGTGGCGACGATGACATCCACGCCGGTTTTTAGTGCCTGCAACTGCTTGTCGTAACCAACGCCGCCATAGAAAACTGCTACCGTTAGATCCGTGAAACGCGAGTAATCACGGAACGCCGTCTCCACCTGCGCAGCCAACTCGCGCGTCGGCTCAAGAATAAGCGCACGGACGGCACGCTCGTGGCTTTGGAGCCGGGTGAGGATGGGCAGGGCGAAGGCGGCGGTCTTGCCGGTACCCGTTTGCGCGCTGCCGATGATGTCCCGGCCTTCGAGTACGAGCGGAATGGCGCGGAGTTGGATGGGGGTTGGTTCAGTATAGCCCATCGCCTTGACGCCCTCAAGCACCGCAGAGGAAAGGCCGAGGTTACTAAATGACATAGGGGCGTGAGAATGCCGAAGCGCTGGAAAGAAGGGAAGCGAGCATTCTGCGCCATGCGCGCAACCCCACCGCTTCGGGAGGAATTGACTTGCACGAGCAGGGAGTCGCTGTTTTATTGCAATCGCTTTGCAATTAAGCTTTCAATCCTTTCACCTCTGTGCGCCCCCTCAACACGCTGGCTCCGCCAGCTTATTAGCAAGGTAACGGAAGCCAAAAAATTTGCGCAACAGCCTCCAAGTTAATTCCGACAACCATGAAATTCTCTTACCTCCTGCCCGGAGAACAGGCTCCGCCGAGGCGGGACGCAGTTTAGAAACGCATAACCGAAGTTCAGGCAAAACGAGCCATCGCAATCAATCCAGAACCGAAAATTAGCAACCATGAACCGTAAACTCCTCGTCCTCCTAACCACCCTTGCCCTCACACTAACCGCCTGCAAAGACAAACACGCCGGCCACGACCACGGAAAATCCGGTGGCGGTAAAAAAGACTCTGCCCACAAACACGAGCACACGCCCCCACACGGCGGTGCACCCGTTGTGCTAGGCGAAGAGGAATACCATCTCGAATTCGTACGCGACGCAGCCGCTGGCAAACTTCAACTGTACGTGTTGGACGGGCATTTGGATAAGTTTATCCGAATCGCCGCGCCAGCCATCGAAGTCACTACCACCATCGCAGGCGCGCCACAGGCTTTGAGCTTCAAGCCCGTACCAAATACCGCCACCGGCGAGAAAGTCGGCGACACCTCGCTTTACGAGGCGCAGGCCGATTGGATAAAGACTGCCACGAATTTCGATGCCGTCGTGAAGCTGGTGGACGTGAAGGGTAAAACTTTCAAGGACGTGAAGTTTAACTTCCCCAAAGGCAACGAGGACTGATTGGCGCATGCAAGTTACCTCCCTCCTCAGTCAGCAGGATAACGCTGCCGCGCCCGAAGTGGCCGCGCAAGCCGCTGTGCAGCAAAAACTCGCGCTCACGGCGTTCGGCCTGCTGCTGGTCGTCAACGCTTACTTCGCCGAGTGGTTTCTGCACAACTTCCGCATCGCCTCTGGCAGCGCGATGATCGGCGCGCTCATCCTTGGCTGGCCTATTGTTTCCACGTCCATACGTGACCTCCGGCGTGGCCAATTGGGCATCAACGAACTGGTCTCTCTCGCCGTCGTCGCCGCCTTCGCCACTGGGGATTACAAAACCGCTGGGCTGGTCGCCTTCTTTATGCTGGTCGGTGAAATTATCGAGTCCCGTACCGCCGCTGGCGCGCGGGCCTCGATTGAATCGCTCGTACGGCTCACGCCCTCCAAGGCTCGCCGCATCACGCCTGCGGGCCTTGAGGAAGTCCCCGCCAGTGAACTGCGCGCGGGCGACATGCTGCGTGTGCGGCCGGGCGACAACATACCGGCTGACGGCGTCATAACCGACGGCGCGAGTACGGTGAACCAAGCCAACATCACCGGTGAATCTCTGCCGGCGGAAAAGAAATCAGGCGACGACGTTTTCGCCGGCACCATCAACCTCACGGGCGTCTTGGACCTCCGCGTCACGCATGCTGGGCAGGACACCACGCTCGGCCGCGTGCGCGACCTCATCCTCGCGGCGGAGCAGACCAAGCTGCCCATCATGCGGTTGATGGACCAATACATGAGCTTCTACACGCCGCTTGTGCTGGTCATGGCCGCGCTGGTGTGGGCGTTCACTTCGGACCTCACCCGCGTGATTTCCGTGCTCGTCGTGGCTTGCCCGTGCGCATTCATCCTTGCGACGCCTACCGCGATGGTCGCCGCTATCTCCGCCGCCGCGCGGCTAGGCGTGCTCATAAAAAACATCGCCGACCTAGAACTTGCCGCACGCATCAACGCGTTCATCTTCGACAAGACCGGCACGCTCACCACCGGTCAGCTCAGCGTCGCGCGCCTTGCGCCCGTCAACGGACTTTCCGCTGCCGAGTTGCTGCGCCTGACCATTGGCGCCGAGCAGTTTAGCAACCATCCCACGGCCCGCGCTGTGGCCCGACTCGCGCAAGAAGCCGGCGTGCTGGCCCCGACTGCGACGGAGTTCCGCGAGGCCGCCGGGCGCGGCGTGGAAGCCCGCGTGGACGGCGTGCGCGTGCTGGTGGGCCGCGCCGCTTGGCTGCGTGAACACGGCGTGCCCGAGACGGCGCTAACCGCCGACCTAGGTGAGGCTGAAGGCCATAGCTTACTCTTCGTGGCTCGCGACGGCGCGCTCGCTGGCTGGCTGGCCCTTCGCGACGAAACTCGCTCCGAGTCTGCTACTGCGCTACGGGAGTTGACGGCTGCCGGCGTTCGGCGGATCGCTATGGTTTCCGGCGACCGCCAACCCGTAGCCGCACGCGTAGCCAAGGAAGTAGGCTGCCCAGAAGTCGCCGCCGAATGCCTGCCGCAAGACAAGGTCAGCTACGTCCGCGCGTTGAAAGCCAAAGGTTACCGCGTCGCCGTCGTCGGCGACGGCGTCAACGACGCCCCTGCACTGGCTGCTGGTGACCTGGGCATCGCAATGGGCGCGGCCGGAAGCGAAGTTGCCATCCACAGCGCGACTATTGCATTGATGAACAGCGACCTGCGGCGCTTACCCTTCCTCATTGAGCTCTCGCGCGGTGCACGACGAGTAATCAACCAAAACCTCCTGATTGGCGTAGTGTTCATCCTCGGCGGCTTGGTGATGGCGGGACTGGGCTACCTGAACCCCATCATCGCCGCCATTTTACACAATGCGGGCTCGCTACTAGTGGTGTTCAACAGCGCCCGCCTAGTTCGCCTCGGCGAACACTTGGAACCGTTCACCCGGGTTGCCACCACGGAACCGAACGTCACTGCCTGCGCACCTTGCGCCAGCTCATCAACCGCCTTGGCTACCCAGCCAGCATAAGAATTTCGCCTGTTTGAAAAACCGTCAATGACGGGTTCGCCATGCGTCCTCCCGCCTCTACCATCTCATGCGCGTGTGCACCCGCCTCTGCGCTGGGCACGGGCACAGGCGTATTGCCAGCGGCAGTCGTGAGCGCGCGATGGGATTGGGCGTTGGGCCTCTGCCGAACAGCACGTCTCACGCTAACGGCACCCCGCCGGGCAGTGCTCAATTTTCTTTGTGCCCGAGCTGCTCCGATCGCAGTGGAGGGATTGGTGCGCGAATTGGTGCCGCGGACGCAGTGCCACTTCGTGAGCGTGTACCGGGCAGTGAAAAGTTTTGAGGCAGCGGGCGTGCTGCGGCCGGCGGTGATGGCGGGCAAACGTGCGGTGCGACTGGCTTGCGCCGGGGCAAATTACTTAATATGTGAACGGTGTAATCGAGCCGTCGGGGTGGGGAGCATCCCAAACTTGTCTACTTTCGAAGCCCGCTTGACCGCGCGCACGGGCTACCAAATTCAATACCACTGGCTGGAGTTTAGCGGCCTTTGCCACCGCTGCCATCGCCTCAATCAGGTGCTCACCGCGTGAAAACTCCCTCCACCGCCTCGCCTACTCTGAGCTGGCTCCGCGAGCTAGAACGCCTTGGCTCGGTGTTTTTCGCTGCTTTCGCGGTGCATTATTTGCTGACGCCCGTGAATGGCTCTGCCCTTATTTTGATCAAAGGATAGTCCTGCGATGGATCAGATTTCCATGGCAGACTAGCCTGTGTGCTTATATCCATCGCTCCTAGAACTTGCTTCACCATTGACATTGTATAACCCGCCATCGAGGTCACCCAAGCTGACCTGATGCCGGCACTCACTAAAACGCGCGGATTTTGATCCCATGAACACTCCCGAAAACCGTATTCCCGTCACCATCCTTACCGGCTTCCTAGGCGCGGGCAAAACTACGCTTTTGAACCACATTCTTACCGCCCGCCACGGCAAGCGCATCGCCGTCATCGAAAACGAATTCGGCGAAATCGGCATTGATAACGACCTCGTCATCAATGCGGACGAGGAGGTCTTTGAAATGAACAACGGCTGCATCTGCTGCACCGTACGCGGCGATCTCATCCGCATCCTCGGCAACCTCATGAAGCGCCGGGACAAGTTCGATTACATCTTAGTAGAGACCACCGGCATGGCTGACCCCGGCCCTGTTGCTCAGACGTTTTTTGTGGACGACGAGGTCAAAGCGCAGTTCCGCCTCGACGGCATTGTGACGGTGGTTGACACGCGGCACGTCGTGCAACACCTCGGCGACAGCAAGGAATGCCAGGAGCAAATTGCCTTCGCCGACGTAATTCTGCTCAACAAAACCGACCTCGTGACATCGGCCGAACTCACCGACCTCGAAGCCCGCCTGCGCGGCATGAACGCCGTTGCGCGCTTCCACCGCACGCGGCAATCGCTTGTGCCCGTTGAGCACGTTGTGGGGATCCACGCCTTTGACCTTGATGCAAAACTCGCCGTGGACGACGACTTTCTGCGCGAAGAGCTACCTTTCGAGTGGAGTGGCACGTATGCGCTCACGCCCGGTGACTACGAATTGGTATTTCAACCCGGACCCGACCCCGAGATGGGTTTGGTGGCACTCAAGCTAGCGGGCTTGAACGAGGCGGATGCTACCGACGCGCGCAAGGAGGCGCTTAAACTCTATAGCACCGCCGGCGTAACCGTGGCAGACGGCGCGGAGTTTCCGCCGCGCAGGGCGTTGCACAAACTTGTGTTCGCGCCGGCTGGCGGGGGCACCTTCCGTCTGCGCGTCGCGGAACCGGGCCATTACCTGCTCTGCACGCAGCACATGCCGGAAGAATTCGCCATGGTCGTCCGCCGCAACGGCGCGCTGATCGAGCCAGTCCACGCCACAGAGCACGCCGCCGGCCACACCCACGACGACTCCGTCAGCTCCGTAGGCATCACCGAAGAAACTCCGCTAGACCCGAAGAAACTCAACGCCTGGTTAAGTGAGCTTCTCGCCTCCAAGGGCGCGGACATCTTTCGCATGAAGGGCATCCTGCACATCGCCAACACGCCCAACCGCTTCGTCTTCCAGGGCGTCCACATGCTTTTCGACGGCAAGCCCGACCGCGCTTGGAAGGACGGCGAATCCCGCACCAGTCGGCTCATCTTTATCGGCCGCAACCTCGACCGTGCGGAACTCACCGCCGGCTTTCGCGACTGCCTCGCTGCATGACATTCCTGAGCACGCAACCCCCAGCTCTCCGCTGCGACGCTTGGAGCATTGTCTGTGGCGAGCACATCCGCGCACTAGCGTGGTCACCAGACGACGCACAACTCGCCGCTGTCACTGCAGCAGGAGAACTTTGCTTGGCCGATGTTAGCACCCGTGCGCTCGTCCACCGCGAGCTGGCACATCGCGGCGGAGCCTTGTGCGTGTCGTGGTCCAAGAACGGTGCCCTCGCCACCGGCGGCGAGGATAGCGAGATACGACTTTGGCAACCAGTCTCCTTCGCACCCGGCCGCGCCTTGGAGGGCGGGAGCAACTGGGTCGAGCACCTCGCTTGGTCCCCACGCGGCGACTGGCTCGCCAGCGGTGCGGGTCGACATCTGCGATTGTGGCAGCCCGACGGTTCGCCAGGAAGGCGCTTTGACGGACACGAAAGCACCGTCGCTGGCTTAAGTTGGCGCGGCGACGGAGCAGTGCTCGCTACCGTCTGTTATGGTAAAGTACGGCTGTTTCGACCGGAGACCAATGAGCCACCGGAAACGCTTGCACACAAGTCGCCCTTCGGCGGCGTGGCCTTGAGCCCGCGCGGCCGTTACGTCGTCGCCCCCACTTTTGACAACTCAATGACCTGTTGGCGTCTGCCCTTCCGCGAGGCGGAGCCATTGCAAATGAGCGGTTATCCTGCGCGCATTAAGACCCTTGCCTGGTCCGCAGACAGCGAATGGCTCGCCACCGGGGCTGGTGGGACGGGCATCGTTTGGCGCTGCTCCGGTAAAGGTCCTGCTGGCACCAAGCCCCTTATGCTCACCACGCACCGGGCCGCGCTCACAGCCATGCAATTCCAAACCAAAGGCGGCCTGCTTGCCAGTGGCGACGCCGCCGGGGAAGTGCTGATCTGGCACTTAGCCCACCCAGACGCGCCTGTCGGTCGGCATACTTTTGCGCAGCCTGTTAGTGCGCTGGCATGGAGCGCCAACGATCAAACCCTCGCCGTCGCCGGAGCCGACGGCGCGCTCTCCGTGCTCCAAGTGCAACGCAAATAACTTTGGCCGCACGCGGCCACCCGATGTCCGCCCACAGTGGGGCGGGCTGCTAGCAGAAAAACACACAGCAACAACAAAAAGGAAAACAAATGACAAAACAACTGAGCCTCGCCCTTGCGGCGGCAGTCTCGCTTACGGTCGCCAGCGTGTTCGCGGCGGAAAAGGAGCAGACCATCACTGGCAAAGGCGTGTGCGCAAAATGCGAACTCAGCCAAACGCCCAAGTGTCAGAATGCCATCCAAGTAACGGGCAAGGACGGCAAGACCGTCACTTACCTCCTTGAGGACAACGCCGTCAGCAAGGCGTTCCACAGCAAGGTCTGCAAAGGCCCCGTGGAGAAGGTCACGGCCACCGGCACGGCGAAGACCGAAGGCGGCAAGCAATTGTTCACCGCCACCAAGATTCAGTAATCACTGATACCAAGCGGGGCGCGGCTACTGGCCGCGCCCCGCCCCTCCAACCAAAATGCATCGTCGTTGCCTTGCCCCGGTTCACTGGCTCGCCATCAGCCTCGTGCTGATGGCGGCCCCGTTGGCCGGGCTGAATCCGGCGGCGATCAATGCCCAGTCCGCGTTGAAGAAACAATGGGCCTGCTTTGAGTTCTAATCATGCGTTCCCGTCGCGCTCAACCTACTGCCGGCCGGCCTCGTCGCCGCCACCGCCCCGGTGCGGCAATGGTCGGTTGTCCGTGTTGTGAGGTGAATATAATTACACTGATCAAAGACGCAGAGTCGCCTGAGGAGACCGCGCGGCGAGCTACGTTGCAGGCCGCGCTGCGGCATTGGCGGCACCAGATGGCGGTAGCCATCGCTGCCGAGGATCACGATGGGGTCGCCCGAGCCCGTAATGAACTTTACCGCCTGGTGGGCGATTGCCCGCCCTTCGGAGCCTGACCATGAATCCAACTTCCATCAAATTTTGGTTTTGCCTGTGCGGCGAGCTAGGCATGGACAATGGCTATATGCCGTCAGCGTCCTCGCGCCCCAGCTGCCGATCTCTGGTTAAATTGCCGTGAAGCGTGCCCCTTCCATTATCTCGCAGCTGCTGCTGCTGGCCGGGGTGGCCAGTTTGCTGTTGGCGGGTTTCATCGCCGTCCATCCGGCAGCCCACGCTTGGCTCCATCCAG
>Ga0194133_10008875_pt1 | contig 11647 bp, 5 predicted proteins | sample TA2KigOf40mmetaG_FD_155448 | JGI IMG/M metagenome (GOLD analysis project Ga0194133, IMG submission 155448) | Freshwater microbial communities from Lake Tanganyika, Tanzania - TA2015055 Kigoma Offshore 40m | ecosystem: Environmental > Aquatic > Freshwater > Lake | place: Tanzania: Lake Tanganyika...
ACCAGGTGGCCCGTCAGCGAACTCTGTACCGCAATTTCCGCCGTCTCGTAGTCTCGAATCTCACCCACCAGGATCTTGTCCGGGTCGTGACGCAGAATCGCTCGCAATACGTTCGCAAACGTGACCCCCACCTCCGGATTCACCGGCACCTGCACAATGCCCTCAATGTCATACTCAATCGGGTCCTCGCTGGTAATGATCTTCGTTTCCGTGTCGTTCAGCTCGTTCAATGCCGAATACAGCGTGGTTGTCTTGCCGGAACCCGTGGGACCCGTCACCAGAATAATTCCGTTGGGCCGCTTCAGCAGTCCGCGGAACTTGCCCAGCGTCACCGGATCCATCCCGATTTTGTTCAGGTCGAGCGCCACGACGGTCCGGTCCAGCACTCGCATTACCACCGCTTCGCCAAACAGCGTGGGCAGCACGCTGACTCGCAGGTCCACGTTGTTGCCGCCCACGTTCAGCTCAATACGGCCGTCCTGCGGCAAACGACGCTCGGCAATGTCCAGGTTCGACATCACCTTAATACGGCTGACGATGGCGTTTGCCAGGTGTCGCGGCGGCGGCACCATTTCATACAGCACCCCGTCAGCCTTCACACGGATCTTGAACTCGTCCTCAAACGGCTCAAAGTGAATGTCACTGGCCTGGTCACGAATCGCCAGCAGCATCACCATGTTCAGCAGCTTCTTGATCGGCTGCGAATCGGACATTTCGTCGGGACTGGCCAGGTCGTAGCCGCGGATCCGCTTCTCGGAATCCTCGTCCGTCGACAGCTGCTCAATAACGTCCTCAATGCTCTCTTCCCGGTCAGCGTAATACCGCACAATCGCGGCTTCCACATCCGCCTGCGACGAAACAGCTCCGCGAATTTCATGGCCCAGAAAGTTACGAAGATCGTCCAGCACACCCACGTTCTGCGGATCGGCCATCGCCACCGTCAGCACGTTGTTCTTGATCGAAACCGGCATGATCCGATACATCTCGGCCATCGGCTGAGGCACAATCTCGAGCACCTGCGGGGGAATGTTGGTCTCTTCAAGGTTGATGACCGGCATGCCCCACTGGTCCGCCAGCGCCTCAGTCACCTGCCGCTGATTGACCAGCCCCATGCGGACCGCTACCTGCCCGATCGGCTCCCCGGGACTTTGTTTCTGCTCTTCCAGAATGTCCCACAGCTGGTCGTCGTTGATGTAGCCGAGATCGACGAGGATCTGTCCGAGTTTGCGTTGTGCCATGGAGAAACAACCGAGCTGAAAGAGAAATCAGGGAACCAGCACCAACCGCCAGAAACGTCCGCAAACCACCAGTACTTATTCGTCGTCGTCTTCGTCCGTCTCTTCATCAAACACGCCGCGCTTGGCACGCTCAATGCGAGCCCTGAGTTCGCCGGGGTTATTGGACTTAAACAACACGTCCTTCTCGTCGCAAATGCCGTTCTTCCAAAGATTGAACAGCGAATCGTCCAGCAAAATCATCCCAAACTTGCGGCCGGTCTGAATCGAACTGTTGATACGAAACGTCTTGCCCTCGCGGATCAGATTGGCGATGGCAGGGGTCACCACAAGCATCTCATAGGCCGCCACCAGACCCTTGGGCTTGCGCGGCAGCAGCGCCTGACTAAGAATTCCGATGATGGCGTTGGCCAGCTGAGTCCTGATCTGCTCCTGCTGGTTCGTCGGGAAGACGTCGATAATACGGTCGACCGTACCCTGAGCACCGGTGGTGTGCAAAGTACCAAAGACCACGTGACCGGTTTCCGCCGCCGTGATCGCCGCGGAAATCGTTTCCAGGTCTCGCATTTCCCCCACCAGAATCACGTCCGGGTCCATTCGCAGAGCACGTCTGAGCGCCTCAGGGAAGGACGGCACGTCCACTCCGATCTCACGCTGATTAATCGTGGAATGCTGGTGCTGGTGGTAATACTCAATCGGGTCCTCCAGCGTGATGATGTGATGATCCATGTTGTAGTTCATCCAGTTGATCATCGACGCCAGACTGGTGGTCTTGCCGGAACCCGTCGGTCCGGTGACCAGGAACAGCCCGCGCGGCCTTTGGATGAGGTCTCGTACGACCGACGGCAACCCCAGCTGCTCGAACGTCAGGAACTCGTTCGGAATTCGTCGCAGCACCATGCCAATCATGCCGCGCTGCTTGAACACCGCCACGCGAAACCGCGCTTTGTCGCCGAAAGCAAAACCAAAGTCAGTCCCGCCCCGCTCCTGCAGCTCCTGCTGATTTCGCTCAGGACAGATACTTTTCATCAGGTTCGTGGTGTCGTCAGCACTCAGCTCACGAGTCTCCAGCTTGACCATGCGACCGCCCGATCGCACCACCGGCGGCTGCCCCACCGCAATGTGCAGGTCGCTGACACGCTCACGCACCACCATCTCAAGCAGCTTGTCGATCTGAAAGTTTCTGACCGCACCCGTTGACATGTTTGTTTTCGCCCCGCTGAAAGAATCCCGATCCCAAACTTACCGAACAGCAAACAAACGCCGCAGATACATGCCCGGACTAATGCCCGCCCTTCGACAGCTTGTACACCTCAGCCAATGTTGTCAGGCCGGCAAATGCCTTGTCCTTGGCGTCTTCCACCAGAGTCTTCATGCCCAGCAGACGCGCCTGACGACGAATGTTCTGAGCAGGCTCGGAGTTGAAGGCCATTTCCCGCAGTGTCGTGTTCATCGTCATCAGCTCAAACACCGCCCGACGACCCTTGTAACCCGTGTGCTTGCAGTGACTGCAGCCACGACCACGCACCCACTGGCCGTCTGATACTTCGTCCGGAGTAATATTGAAGATGTCAATTTCTTCAGGAGTCGGCTGGTAAGGCTCTTTGCACTTCGGACAGACCACGCGGACCAGTCGCTGAGCCATCACGGCCATCAGCGAACAGGCTACCAGGAACGGCTGCACACCCATGTCGATCAGGCGAGTAATGGCGCCAGGAGCATCGTTGGTGTGCAAGGTACTGAAGACCAGGTGCCCCGTGAGCGACGCCTGAATCGCCATTTCACCCGTTTCCGTGTCGCGAATTTCACCCACCAGAATCGCGTTGGGGGCCTGTCGCAGCATCGCTTTAATAATGCGAGCAAAGTCGAGGCCAATGCTGTGCTTCACCTCGACCTGATTGATCCCCGGCAGGTAATACTCAACAGGGTCCTCGGCCGTGATGATTTTGCGGTCCGGTCGGTTCAGTTCCCCCAGAGCCGAATACAAGGTCGTCGTCTTGCCGGAACCCGTCGGCCCCGTCACCAGAAAAATCCCGTTCGGACGGCGAATAATGTTCTGGAATGTGCGGTAATTGTCGTCGCTAAACCCCAGATTGCGAATCCCAATCTTGATGTTGTCGCGGTCCAGAATGCGCATCACCACCGCCTGACCATGATTGGTCGGCAGGATCGAAACTCGCAGGTCAAATTCCTTGGCGCCGGCGCGAGTCTTAATACGGCCGTCCTGCGGACGACGCTTCTCAGCAATGTCCATCCGGGCCATGATTTTGAAACGCGAAATCAAGGCACCCAGCAGTCGCTTCGGCGGACTGTCTCGCTCAAGCAAAACACCGTCAATCCGGTACCGAATGCGAACCCGGTCCTCAAACGGCTCAATGTGAATGTCACTGGCACGCTCACGCACCGCTTCCGAAATGATCAGGTTCGCCAGACGAATGATCGGAGCACTTTCGTCTTCGTCACCCTTCAGAGCCGCCGCAGCTTCTACATCGGTGAAGTCGATCTGCGTCTCAGTGAACTCGGAAATCATCGAGTCCACACTTTCGGTTTCAGACTGCCCGTAGTGACGATTGATCGCCGCCGTGATGGATTCCAAAGGAGCCATCACGGTGCGAATGTCACGGTTCAGCACAAACCGCAGCTTGTCCAAAACTTCAATGTTGTTTGGGTTGTTCATCGCAATCACGACCGAATCACCGTCGGATTCAATCGGGATCACCAGATTTTCACGAGCCAGCGATTCGGTCACCAGCTCGATGACACTGTGCGGTATCTGCCGCCCCTCAAGCTCGATGTAGTCGTAGCCGAACTCTTCGGCCTGAGCACGGCCAAGATCGCCACCCGAGATGTAGCCCAGCCGGACCAGGGCGTCCTCTGGAGTAATCCCCAGATTGGCCGCCATGCTGCGAGCTTCTTCAAGCTGCGACTCGCCGATAGTCCCGTCGTCGACAAATCGCTCCAGCCAGTCACGCATTCCACAACTCCAGCGTCAGCGAAGTTTCAGCCCGATCTCAGACTGCTCTGGTACATCAGATCAGATCAGATCTGTCCGAAAATCGTCATTTTTCGACATAAACCCGCAATCACACCCAAACACACCCGCCAGAAACAACGGATCCGACACAAACCGACGGTTACAGCCGGCCAAAGGCAACCACCACCCGCTGCCGTTCTTCGGCAAAATCCGGTGTTTTCGGCAGAGCTTGCGCAGGCAGTGACAGTCCTTTTTTCGAAAAATTCCAAGGCTGTTCATTGAAACGGGAAGATTGGTAAATATCAAGCAAAATCCGGTAGGAGGCCCCGGGGATTTGCCCAGGGGAGGCAGAATGCGGGGAAAATTCTTGGGAAATTCAAAACCCGCCCCGCCAGGTGCCCCCTCTGCCCCAACCAACCACAGCCCGACGCGATAGCACACAGCCCCCACCCACGGAGTCCCCTCCGCGGCTCGCCAAACTGATCACTGACCACACAATCCTTCCCTTTCCCCCGTGAAACGGGGGAGAGGGGTCGGGGGGGGGTGAGGGGGAACGCGCTCCCCGGAAACTGCCACTCAGGCCATTAAAACCGCACAGCACTGTGCTCGGGCTGGAAAGCCCGAGCTACAGAGAACGGGGCACCGGAGACCGCCGGGCGATCCGCCACCCGCAGGTTACTCTCCATGCCACTGCGGCTCCGTGAGAAAACCTCGCACACAAGCGAAAACACTCAGAAGCCCGCAGCGTCACGGAAAGGAGTTGCGACTCCCAAGCCCCCGACACTCACACCCGCGGATTCCCGTCCGCGGCTCGCCTGACCACCCACCGCCCTGTGAGTGCCCCACCGTCATCCGGACAACCACCGGCAAGGATACTCCCGGCAGTTCACGTTGAAATCGAGTACGCGTACCGCCTGCCACGGCGGACTGAGAACGAGTACGAGAAACGCAAAAAAAACAATACCCCCCCCAAAAAACTCCCCTCGTACCCGTACTCATTGAAACGGTACTTGTACTGGAAAAACGCTCACCGCACACTGACCACCGCCCTCCGCGCCTTCCTTCGCGTCTTCGCGTCTTCGCGGCTTCACTTGAACCAAACTGCCCGCAGCTGGCTGCCCACTAGCCACTGACCACCGCACACTGGCCGACGCCGCAAAATGCGGTACCATCTGCCACATCGTCACGGCACGATATTCAACAAACCCGCTCACTCAACAAATCCCTACTACCACGATGATCACTCGCATCCTGCTGCTCTGCGCCCTCAGCCTCTGCAGTGTCCACGCCGCCTGCGGCCAGGACACCAGCCCGGTCACACCAACCCCCGCGCTTCCCACCGCAGACAGTCTGCGGGCCACCATCGAACAGTCACGCACCGCCTGGGATGTCCCAGGACTGTCCGTAGCCGTCGTCCACCAGGGGCAGGTCGTGCTGTCGGCCGGATTCGGTCTGCGTGAGCTGGGGCAGCCGGAACCCGTCGACGGCAGCACCGTTTTCGCCATCGCGTCCAACACCAAAGCCTTCACCGCTGCCGCCGTCGCCATGCTGCAGGAATCCGGTCGCCTGCAATGGGATGATCACGTCCGACAGCACCTGCCGTGGCTGCAGATCGGGGATGCGTGGGTATCGTCCGAGCTGCGTATTGATGACCTGCTGTGTCATCGCAGCGGGCTGGGCACGTTCAGCGGGGACCTGCTGTGGTGGGGCACCCCGTATTCGCCGCAGCAGGTTCTGCAGCGATCTCAACACCTGCCTCTGAAAAATCGTTTTCGAGCCGAATACGGGTATTCAAATCTGATGTTTCTGGCCGCCGGTGAAGTCATCCATGCGGCCAGCGGCCAGACATGGCAGCAGTACATTCGCGAACGCATTCTGCAGCCACTGCAGATGCAGCGGACGGTGCTGTCAGTCAAGGACCTCCCGGGACTCGGCAATGCCGCTCGTCCGCACAAAACCAGTCTCACAGGCAATCAGCCGATTGAATGGTTCAACTGGGACACGATGGCGGCGGCGGGCGGAGTTATCTCGTGCTCAGACGACATGGCCAAATGGCTGCAGCTGCAGTTGCGCCGCGGTCAGCTGCCCGGAGGCGAACGACTGTTCTCGGAAGCTTCATCCCACCGCATGTGGACTCCGCACACCGTCATTCCCGTCAGCCAGGCAGCCCGCACACGAGTGCCCTCCACCCACTTCCGCTCCTGCGGCCTCGGCTGGATGCTGGCCGATTACCGCGGACGCATGACCGTCGGTCACGGTGGCGGCTATGACGGCATGTATTCTCAAGTGCTGCTGGTGCCCGAGGAAGATCTGGGCATCGTGGTACTGACCAACAGTATGACCGGCATCGGGAATGCACTGACGATGACCATCGCCGATCTGTATCTGTCCGGTCAGACCGGACAGCCAGGGCAGTGGCTGCAGCAGGGCCTGGAACAGGATCGCAGCGGACGCGAAGCCTTTTATGATCGGATTAAAAAAGCCGTGCAGCCCGCCGTCCCCGGAACTCAGCCGTCACACGATCTGACAGCATACGCCGGACAATTTGAATGCCCGCTCTACGGCAAAGCGTCAGTCACCCTCGAAAATGGCGGTCTGGTGCTGCAACTGCAGCCATTTCCGGAACTGCAGGCCGATCTGGTACATCTGCATTACGACACGTGGAAAATTGTCTGGCGCAAATCATTTGCGTGGTTTGCCGAAGGCACTGTGCAGTTCGTGCCGGATGCTGCCGGTACCTTTCAGCAGCTGCGGCTGGATGTCCCCAACGATGACCTGTGGTTCGACGAACTGCAGCTGCGTCGAATTCCCTGACCAATCGAACTTCAGAATCAGGATTGCGAATCATGCTGAAACCATTGAGCAGTGCTGTCAGACGCCCGGCAGCGGCAACCGCCTTACTGACGGCCGGCATTCTGCTGTTACTGTCAGCAGGCTGCAGCGAATACAAATCGGCAGCTCCTCCCGAGACTCCTGCCGGATCCGACACAGTCAAAACAACAGCTCCCGCCACGGATTGACACGATCGCTGTTCTTTTCAGCCACGGATTAACACGGTTTTTCGTGGATAATCGCAAACGAGCGGTGTTGAATCACCATCGTACACGAATTGGATCACGAACGTACTTGAATGCCGCTGACAATGGCAGCAGCAGCAGAACAATCAAAAGAATTCAGGTACGAGTACTCTGTGTTTCCCTTCGCGGCTTCGCGTGAGACCACCAGCCTCTCAGCCCCGCAGCGGCGATCTCCAGGCATTCGAAACGCAGAGGACAGAACTCGGGCTGGAAAGCCCGAGCTACGGAAACAGCCACCCGCGGACTCCCGTCCGCGGCTCGCCAAACTGACCACTGACCAGCCGCCAAACAAAAACAGCCCGGTGACTTTCATCACCGGGCTGCAGTTCATTTCAAGGCTGTTCGCCCACAACTCATCAGCTCTCCTGACTGTCACGACGACGGGCTCGGCGACCCACCACCAGACCAGCCAGCATCGCCAAAGCCGTGCCAGACAGGCCGGACTGCTTCGTCTTCTCCGTGACAACCGGCACAGCCACCGGGGCCGCTGCAGGCAGCGGAAGCACCTCCGCCAGCTCCACTTCGGACCAGGCCGCCAGCACCTCGTCAATCGCCGGTTCAGCAGCAGGCTGCTCGACCACAGCTTCCGTCACCGTCGACTGCAGCTCTTCAAACAGCGGCAGGTCCACCTGAGCAACGACACCGGTCGGAGCCGTCACGAAGCTGCGGATTCCGTCCGCATTCCAGCCTTCCAGCTGCAGGTCGAACACGGCAGGCACAATCGCACCGTCCAGCGTCGGCATGTCAGCCGGAGCCACATTCGGCTGCTCGCTCGACACCACCGTGAAGGTCAGCGGCTGGCTCCACGGCAGCCCATTCCCACTCACATCCAGGCCTCGCACCCACCAGCGGTAGTTACGTCCCTGAATCAGATTCACCGTCGACGTAAAGGATGTACCGTTGATGAATCGCACATTGATGACAGTCGGCTGAGAAGTCTGTGTCATGTCCTTGACAAGGATCTCATACGTGATGGCGTTTGAACCTGCCTGCCAGAAGAAGTTTGGACGAACTCCGGCGAAGCGAGTCGGACTTTGCAGGACCGGAGCGACTCCGACACCCACCGCTATGGTGAAGTCTGCCGGACTGCTCCACTGCGACGCATTGTTGTCTTTATCAAAGCCTCGCAGCCAAGCCCGGAATGTGCCGTTCTCGAACGGCAGCACCGTCTGGAAGCTGTATGGCTTGGCATCAGTAACTCGCAGCACCTGCTTGGCCCCGGTCGTCAGGTTATCCACCCACAGATCGTAGGACACATACTCAGGCACACCGTTCCAGGTGAACAGCGGCAGGTTGGTGCCGATATTTCCGCGAGGCCTGACGATGCTCGGCACCGGCACGAGGAAGTCCTTCGCAATGCTCCACGCCGTTGACCTTCCATCCTGTCCGACGGCCTTGACCCACCAGCGGTAATTGGAGGTTGGCATGGGCGTTGTGGGCGTATACGTGATTTTCTCGGCACCCGCCACATGCGGCACCCTCACGCGAATCACCTGCGCCACTCCAGTCGTGAGGTTATCAACCCACAGGTCATACTCTTTTGCACCCTCAATGGCCTGCCAGGAAAACTCGGGAGTCGTATCGGTTGTATTTCCGACCGGGCCATAGACGAGTGGACCAAGTCGATAATCCATCTGGAATCTCAGACGCGGACTCCACAGACCAGGCTCGCCGTCTGCAGCCAGGGCACGAATCCAGGCATCGAAGTTTCCGTTTGGCAGCCGCGTCACAGGTGTGAACGACGTGCCAACTACCGCATTCTGATAGATGATCTTTGTCAGACCACCGACCTGGTTCACCCACAGCTCGTACCGAGCGGCGTTCAGGTTCGTCCACGAGAAGGTTGGGGTGTCGTCCATGGTGGCCCGAATCACACCGTCGCTGCCCGGAGACAGCGGCGTAATGAACTGCGGCGTCGTCGTTGTGAACCGGGACAGAGGACTCCACACGCCCACTCCGCCATCACCATCAATTGCCCGCACCTGCCATGCGAAGGTTCCCAGCCCCAGTGAGACCTTCGTTTCGAAACTGTTGCGGTCAATGAATGCCTCGCTGATCACGTCCGTCTTCGGAATCGGCAGCAGGCGATTGACCTTCAGCTCATAACGGGAAGTTTCTGGAATGCTGACCCAGCGGAAGATCGGCGTCACATCGAAGATCGATGAACCGTCCACCGGGGCCGTCAGACCAAGCGTCGTGATTGCAAACTCCAGCGGATCGCTGGTCGCACTGCCCATGTTGTTGGTGGCTGTGATCAGCACACTGTATGCACCCGGAGCGAGTTCGTCGGTCGGAGTGAACGTAGTGGCCGTCAGGTTTGTCGCAAGCACTCGATCCGCCACACCGGTCTGACGCAGCGTCACAGTATAACGAGCCGGACTGGCAGTCCAGCGGAATTCCGGAGTCGTATCGGTGGTGAGCGTGAACGGTCGAGTCACAACGGGCTTGTTCGGGACTCCGACCAGTACCTGTTCTTCCATGAAGTCCGAATTACCCGCATCGTCAGTGATTACCAGTCGTACGATGTAACTGTTCCGTCCGGCAGTATTGTAGACTCTGGTGGCAGTACGCACTCCGCCACCAGTCGTCAGATCCGGTACAGTGCTGCCCGGTGAGTAATCGAAGAACCATTCCAGTTTCACAATCCGACGCCCGGAAGAAGGGTTCGGATGGCTGGATCGGGAAGCGTCAAAAGTGACCGTTTCACCGAGGGCTGCCGGATTCGGCGAAGCCGTGAACAGAGCCACCGGGATATTGGTCAGGAACTCCACCGCACCCTGGTCGATCACAAACAGACCGTCCCGGTTGCCATCAATCAGTCGCGGATTGTTAACGCCATCCAGCTGACTGGTAAGCGGACTGGTCACGGTGACAGGGAACAGTTCGTTGCTGCCGGCATCTACAGCCTCGCCATCTGCGATCAGCGGACGGATGCCCACTCCGCTGCCAACAGAATAGGTCAGAGCCGAAGTGACATCGCTGAGCGGAGCCGCATCGCGACCAAACTTATCCGTCGTCAACAGCCCGGCTGACGCCCCAGATGTGAACAAGGCATCCAGCACCTGAATGCGATTGAAACCGCCAGAACGCAGACCACCGCCGATTTCACGACTGGTGGATGCCGTGGAATTCGGCAAATCGGCGTCCGTGGCATTGCCTTCCAAAATCGTATTGCTCAGCATCAGCGCGGCCTGGACATCATTAAAGATACCGCCACCGCGGGAACCAGCTTCATTTCCGATCACTGATACATTGACCAGAGTAGCACCCAACTGGACCGCACCCTGCTCCAGATACAAGCCACCGCCGCGCGAAACAGCGTAGTTATCCGCCAGCGTTGTGCTGATCAGGGTCACAGCGTGAGTATTGTTGATGCCGCCGCCGCGGGAACCAGCAACGTTTTCCGAGATTGAAGACGACGTGGCAGTCAGTGTGCCGGCATTGAAGATACCACCACCCTGATTGCCGGCAATGCTGCGAATGACGTTGACGCCCCGCAGAGTCAGCGTGCCGGCGTTGTAAATACCACCACCGTCACCCGCAAAACCCTCCCGAATCGTCAAACCTTCCAAAGTCAGCGAAGCACCCGGATGAACATGGAAAATTCGATCCAGCAGACCGCCATCAATAAAGGTCTGTGATGCACCCGCACCACGAATCGTCAGGGTTCCCGTGACGTCGAGGTCACCCGTTCCTGCCAGGTCCTCACCAGTACCACCAATCGACAGCTGATAGACACCAGCAGGCAACGTCAGAAAGTCACTGCCCGGGCTGGCATTGCTCTCCATCACCGCCGCTCGCAGACTGAATTCGCCGGTTATCGACAGAGCCAGTCCGTCACCGGGATTCATGTCCGGCAGATCGGCCGTAGAATCAGCAGTCACCACCACTGTCCAGATATCAGACTTCACTGGCACTTCAGCACCAGAACCGTCTCTCAAGGTCAGCCGGTTGGCATCAACATCCTTAATATCCGAATTTGCTGAAACCAGAGTCAGTGCATAAACACCCGACTCGCCCGTCAGAGCCCCCAGATCAATGCTGTACTGGAAAGCCGAAAGGGCTGTCACGCTGAGGCCCGTAAGCGGAATGTCAACGCCGTCACGAGACAGCCGGAAATCGTTGATATCCACACCCGTCACGTCTTCAGTGAACGTGATGGTCACCGAACCAGACGCTGTGTTGCGAGGATCCGGCGATACCGGGCCAATTGACTGCACGTCCGGAGTACCCGGCTTCGATCCGCCATTGTTAGGCGAACCTCCCCCGCCGCCACCACCGCCGCCACCACCGCCGCCGCCGCCACCGCCACCGCCACCCGCACCCCCCCCGCCACCGCCCCCCCCACCGCCCCCGCCGGA
>Ga0194133_10008876_pt1 | contig 11647 bp, 8 predicted proteins | sample TA2KigOf40mmetaG_FD_155448 | JGI IMG/M metagenome (GOLD analysis project Ga0194133, IMG submission 155448) | Freshwater microbial communities from Lake Tanganyika, Tanzania - TA2015055 Kigoma Offshore 40m | ecosystem: Environmental > Aquatic > Freshwater > Lake | place: Tanzania: Lake Tanganyika...
CGTGCATCAGGCGGGCCACGGGCCCAAGCCAAGGTCGCAATCATCCCCTCTCCCGCCGGTGCCGCCGCACCCGCACCCCGCCAGGGGCTTCCCAACCCGCGCCCTCGCGCGCACCCTACTCACCCAGACATTGCTTTAAAAAGAAACCAACCAATCCCCCTTCGGCCTTGACCAAGCCGGCTTCATAGCAGCTGGGGCGCGCCGCCCCGGTCATCGCAGACGGAAGCGTAAGTCTCCCCCGAAGGCCGCATAGCTTCACCGCAGTGGCTGCGGTCGAGAACCGGGGCAAGATGCCCCGGCTACATCGAGCCGCGGAAGGCGGTCACGTCACCCACCTGCGACCGGGCATCGGTCCGGTGTAGCCGAGCATCCTGCCCGGTCGTGCGGATCGTTGTGCGGACCAGAACCCAATGTTGTCCCCCTCAGAGCCGGCGTCATCCGCCCGCGTCCAACTTCAGAGTTCCTCGGGCCAGACGCGCTGGTGGCGGGTCCAATGCGCCCGCAGCGCGGCGGAGTGATTATCCAAGACCACCTGCACCACCATCGCATCATCGACGAGGCCGACTTCCGGCACCGCGTCCGGGATGCGATCCACCCCCTTCAGGAAGTAGAGCAGCGCAAAGGTGGCCGCGCGGAGCGCCGGACCGGAGGCGCCCGGACCTTCCTGCGCCTCCTCCACGAAGCGGGCCAGCACGTCGAGCCGCCGGCGCAGGCGCGAGCCTTCCTCCACCCGGACGATCTTCCGCTGCAGGGACGCCCACAGGCCCAGCAACCCCTTGATCGCCTGCGGGGTAACCAATTCCCCTCCCTTCTCCACATAGCTCGGAATACCGATGATTTCCCCGGCAGCCGGGGTCGCGAGGTGACGGTCGAGGGCGGAGGGGAGGCGGGAGGGGGCGGAGGTCATTCAGTTGACAAGGATCTAAGCCAGAGCGGACGGCCGGGCAACTGGCGAAGGACGGTTTTGGCGGCGGGTTACCTGCCCCGCGGCCGGCTACCGGGAGCGCGTCAAACGCAGGAACCGCAGCGGCAGGAAGACGGCGGCGAAGCCCAGGCCGCCCGCGATGCCGGCCCAGATGCCCGCCGCGCCCCACGGCCCGAAAATGCCCAGCCCGTAACCCAGCGGCAGCGCCAGCCCCCAATAGGCCACCAGGGTGATCACGACCGGTACACGGACGTCCAGGAGGCTGCGCAGCAGCGCGGCCGAAATCACCTGCACCCCATCCGCGAGTTGGAACACGGCGGCAACAGCCAGGAGCCCGGTGGCCAGGCCGATGACCGCGGGATCGGCGGAGAACGCGGCGGCGAGGGGGCGGCCGGCGAGCCAGAACACCAGCATAAACGCCATCATACAGCTCAGGCCGGCCCCCAAGGCGCTGAGCCCGAGCGGACGGAAGCGATCCCGCTCGCCGGCGCCGACCGCGTGGCTCAGCCGCATCCCGGCGGCGATCGACAGGCCCAAGGGCACCATAAAGGTCAGGGAAGCGCAGGTGATGGCGATCTGGTGCGCGGCAAGGGGAACCGCCCCAAGCCAGCCGACCATCAGGCCGGAGACTGAGAAGGCGGTGGCCTCGAACAGGAGCATCCCGGCGGCAGGGAACCCGACCCCGAGCATCTCGCGGAGCCGGCTGGAGGACCAACTCGGTGCGCTCGGGGCGGCGCCGTCCGCCGCGGCCGCCTCGGACCGGGCGACGCCCAAGCGAGGGTCGCGTCGGATCCAGAGCCAGAGGGCCGCCGGGGCGCAGATCCGGGCGATCAGGGTAGCCACCCCCGCGCCGGTGAGTCCCCAGGCCGGGGCGCCCCAGTGGCCGTAGATCAGGATCCAGTTCAGCAGGGCGTTGAGCGCGACCGCGCCGAGCGTGATGAGCATCGGCACCCAGGGGTGGCCCATCGCCTCGGCGAACTGCCGCAGCGTCAGTTGCAGCAGGACCGGAACGATGGAGGCGGCGCAGAGCAGGAAGTAAGGTCCGACGGCCGCGACGACCTCGGGGGGCTGGCCGAAGCGGTGCAGTTGCGTGGCGAGCACGCCCATCAGCAGCAGTTCCGCCAAACCGAAGCCGACCGCAAGCAGGCAGCCGTGGCGGAGGTATTCGCCGGCCTCCCGCGGGGAGCCGGCGCCGCGCGCGCGGGCGACGAAGACCGCGACCGGCAGCATCAGGCCGATCCCCATCACGTAGAAGATGTTGAAGATGTTGCCCGCGAAGGCGGAAGCGGCGAGCGGGACTGTGCCGGCGTGGCCGATCATCGCGCTGTCCGTCACGCCCATCAGCACCTGGCTGACCTGCCCGACGATGATCGGCACCGCCAGGGTGACGGTGGGGCGAAGTTCACGCCGGGCGGCGGCGACGAGGCTCATCCCGGAGACGCTCGCGGGTCCGGCGCAGCCCGTCGAGCTCCAGCTGGATGGAGGATCGAGGGAGAATCGAACCAGAATCGAAGGAGAATCGAAGGAGAGCCGAGCGGACGGGAGCGGCGACCCGGCGCCGGGCGGGACTGCGGCAGGATTGGAGGCACCCTGGAGGCAGGCCTCCCCGAATCGCAGGCGCGGTGGTTGACTCAACGAAGGCCTGACCCATCCTATAGTTATGAGTCCGGCCACGGTCCATCAGCGCATAATTCCGCGAGAGAGGGATGCCCTGCTGCCCGAACAGGAACAAGAGCCGCAGCATCGCCCGCCCCAGGGCCTGGCGGCCGACCGCGAAGTTCAACTCCTCCCGCAGGGCGAGGGTGATCTCCTTCTCCAAGGCCCGCAGGTCCGGCCGCGCGCCCACCGGCGCCGCTGGTCGGCAGGTTCATCCCCGCGGAGCTGCCCGACAGGGGTCCCGTCGACCCATTCCATCACGAGGACCGACTCGCTGGAGCAGGCGTCGTGGACCTTGGGCGCGTAAACCTCCGTGGGATTGGGGTTCAACGAGTTGAAGTACCGCTGGTGGCGGGCCTCGTGGCGGAAATCCAACTCCCTCAGCACGCCATCCCGCGCCTCCGCCACCACCCCGGGCAGATCCAGATGGCGGAGGGCCGGCACGTAAAGCTGCAGCTTGCCTGCCAGCCAGAGCGCCAACTCAAAATCGATCGTCAGGCGGTGCTGCAGGTGGGGTTGGCGCACCTTGACCGCCACCGTCTCCCCTGTGGGGAGCTGCGCGCGGTAGACCTGGGCGAGCGACGCGGTGGCGACGGGGGTATCCTGCCAGCCGGGGAACACCTCCGCCGGAGGTCGCCCGAGGGCGTGCGTCAGCACCGGGAGCATCTCGGCCGCCGGCACCGGCTGCACGCGGTCCTGCAACTTCCTCAACTCAAGGAGGATATCATACGGCACGACATCCGGCCGCATCGAGAGCAGCTGGCCGAGTTTGACGAACGTCGGCTCCAGTTCCTTGGCGGCGAGCCGGAGCCGCTCCCCCGGCGTGCGGGACGGGCCGGGATGGGGCAGGAGGCGATGCCAGAGGCCCGAGGGAAGCTCTAGCTTGCTCAGCAGGTCCGCAAAGCCGTGGCGCGCCAGGACCGTGAGGATCTCCTTGGCGCGGACGGCGTGCTGGAGGACGTCAAACACCGCTTAGTCCCGGGTCGGCGGCGTGACCGTATCCGCCGCCTGCACGGTGGCGGTGGCGGCGGCCTGTTCGAGGGCGGCGACGCGGGCCTCGAGGGCGTCCAAGCGTTGCTGCGCGCGCGGGTCGATGCCGGCGAAGGCGCCCTTCCGCTTCTCGCCCAGTTCCTGACTGAGCGTATCCGCCTCCCGGCGGCCTTCCGCGACCAGCTTTTCGGCCACTTCCCGGGCCTCCACGGAGGTCACCTTGCCCTGACGCACGAGGTCGCCCAACACGGCCTCGACCTTTTGCCAGGACACGACTGCTGCGCCGACTCCGGCCAGCAGGGTTTTTTCGAGGGAGTCGATCGTGGCGGAAGCACCCTAGCCGGTTGATCCGAGGGAGGCAATCGCGGAGCGCGGGAAGCGGCGGTGGGGGGCCTGGCGCCTGACTCTCTTATCAGGTTCAGGAGTTGCAAAGTTACGTCGATGTGACTTTCCTATGGGCGTGACGTGGGCCTCCGCCCTTCCGGGCGAACCCGGTTAAAGCACCAAACCAGCATATGAACAAACCGCAGCACCTCGCCGTCGCCTCTCTGGGGAGGTTCGGCCTTGCCACCGCCGTGGTCGCGGGCGTCGCCTTCGCCGCCCAGCCCACGGTCTCGACCAACGACGTCCAGAAGATGGAGAAGTTCGTCGTGACCGGGTCCCTGATCCCGATCGCGGCCGGCTCCCCCGCGATCCCCGTGACCGTTCTGAGCGCCCTGGAGATTGAGAAGACGGGCGTGAGCACCGACCTCCTCAACGTCCTGAAGAAGGCCCAGCCGGCGTTCTTCGGCTCGAACAACATCGGTTCCGAGAACGGCAACATCTCCTCGGGCTCCACCAACGGTGGCTCGCAGGTCTCGCTGCGCAACCGCGCGACTCTGGTGCTGATCAACGGCCGCCGGGCGAACATCTCGCCGGTGCTGGCCAGCGGTGGCGCGAGCTTCGTCGACGTGAGCGTGATCCCGATCTCGGCCGTCGAGCGCATCGAGGTCCTCTCGGACGGCGCCTCGGCGACCTACGGTTCGGACGCGGTCTCGGGCGTGGTGAACGTCATCCTGAAGACCAACTACGCTGGCACGGAAATCGGCGGCACCTACGGCTGGAGCCCGAATGACGGCAAGTGGGCGACCCGCAGCTACTACGGGGTGGCGGCGCGAGCTTCGGCCCGACCAGCCTGACCATCACCACCGAGTGGAAGCGCAGCGACCCGCTCATCCAGAAGGAGCGCGACTTCGCCAAGGGCCAGTTCCGCACCCCGTCCTTCGCGGGTTCGATCAACCTCGCCGGCACCACGGACTTCTACTTCCTGGCCGGCAACCGCAACGCTCCCCCGCAGAACCTTGACCTGACGCCGGCGCAGGCCGTCGCGCAGGGCATCTACCAGGGCCCGCTGACGCAGGACCAGGTGGCGCAGTTCTTCGATCTGGCCAACTATCCGACGATGCTGCTCCGCGCCCAGCGCCGCAGCTTCACGGCGGCCCTCGAGCACAAGCTCAACGACACGACCTCCATCTTCGGCGACTTCATCTACTCGCTGAACGAGACCGAGTCCGTCCTGAACGCCCAGCCGGTCTCCGGCAACGTGGTCGGCACCAATCCGAACAATCCGTTCAACGTGACGGTCACGGCCCGCAACCGGTTCGTGAACTTCCCCCGCATCTATGCCAACCAGTCCACGAGCATCCGCGGCGTGGCGGGCATCAAGGGCAAGATCACCAACAACTGGAGTTATGAGCTGGCCGGCAACTTCAACCGCACCGATCACGCCTACCGCAACCGGAACCTGATCGACGGCGTGAAGTACACCGAGCTGGTGAACTCCGGCGCCTACAACCCGTTCGCGATCCGGCAGAACCCGGGCGTGATCGAGAGCATGCTGGGCATCCAGTTTCGCAACTACGACAGCCAGCTGAACAGCTTCGACTTCCGCCTCAACGGCAGCGTCTTCCGGCTGCCCGCCGGCGACGTCCAGATCGGCGTCGGCGCCGAGACCCGCTGGGAGTCCCTCAGCTTCGTGAACGACCGCTTCGACCAGACCGGCCAGTGGCTGCAGGCGACCCCGCGCCAGCCGTTCTCGGCCCGCTCGACCACCGACGGTTTCTTCACCGAGGTGCGCGTGCCGATCTTCGGCGGCGGCAACTCGAGGCCCGGCTTCCACGTGCTGGAGCTGTCCGCGGCCGTCCGCCACGACATCTACAGCAAGACCGCCGACCCGACGGTCCCGAAGTACTCCCTGCGCTGGCTGCCCTTCAACGACGAGTTCGCGATCCGCGGCTCGTACTCGGAGTCCTTCAGCGCCCCGACCCTGTTTGACCTGTTCGGGCCGGTCTCCGTGGGCTTCACGTCCTCGATCAACACCACCCGCTACAACACCAGCGGCACCTCCCTCGGCGTGGCCTCCGGCTCCCGCCAGTACCGCTCGCAGTCCGGCTCGAACCCGGGCCTGAACCCCTCGGAGTCCCGCAACTGGTCCGCCGGTGTCGTCTGGTCCCCGAAGGCCATCAAGGGCCTCTCGGTCTCGGCTGACTGGTTCAACATCGACGAGCGCGACCTGATCTCCTCGATCAGCTCGAGCCTGATCGTGTCGGACGTCGAGCAGAAGGGTCCGGCCTCGCCGTACGCCAGCCTGGTCCGCCTCGGCACCAGCCTCGCGGGTGAGACCTACTTCGGCACGGGCGCGGCGATCACCTCGCCCGGCCAGATGACCAACCGGCCCTCCGACGAGGTCTGGATCTCCAACTCGATCGTCAATGTCGCCGGCTACTGGCAGGACGGGATGGACCTCGCGGCGAGCTACAAGTGGACCCAGCAGGGCCTGGGCAACTTCAACGCCTCGCTGGCCGGCACCTACATCCGCGAGTACGCGGTGCAGAGCCTCCCGAACGGCGCCGTCGCCCGCTACCAGGACGGCTTCTCCGGCTCGGCGGTCTATCCCCGCTACCGGACCCGTTCGAACCTGGACTGGGTTTCCGCGAACAACCGCTGGAACGCCACCATCGGCCACACCTGGGTGCCCGAGGTCGACGACCTAGCCTGGTCGACCGAGTACCGCGTGAAGAGCTACCACACGTTTGACCTGCGCGTGGGCCACTCCTTCTCCGGTTCCTCGAACCGCTGGCTGAAGGGCCTGCAGGCGACGATCGGCGTGAACAACGTGTTCAACAAGTTCCCGCCGCTCATCCGCTCCGAGGGCAACCAGTCCCACGACATCAGCAGCTACGACCCGATCGGCCGCTACATCTACGGCTCGATCAAGTACAAGTTCTGATCGGGCGGGCGCGGCCAACGGCCAGCGCCCCCACCCTTGCGAGCCGGGCCCGCGGGCCCGGCTCTTTTTTTCCCCGGACGTGGCGCACCGGACCGCGGCCGGATTAGGCGTGCCATCGCGCGCGTTCGGCGTTTGAAGGGCGCGATGGATCTGACCCCGCACCGGGCTCTGTTGCGCGAGTTGGCCGCCACCAGCGGGGAGTTCCTGCGCGGCCATTGGGGCCAGCCGGGGTTAGCGGTGGAGACCAAGGCGGACGCCTCCCCCGTGACCGCGGCCGACCGCGGGGCGGAGCAGCTGATGCGCGCGCGGATCGCGCAGGTGTTCCCCGGACACGGCATTCTGGGGGAGGAATTCGGGCCGGAGAACGCCGGGGCGGACTTCACCTGGGTGCTCGATCCGATCGATGGCACCAAATCGTTCATCACCGGCGTCCCGCTCTGGGGCACGCTGATCGCCCTCCTGCACGAGGGCCGGCCGGTGCTCGGGTGCATCCACCAGCCCATCCTTGGCCAACTGATGCTGGGGGACGGGCACACCACGACCCTCAATGATCGCCCCGTGCGCTGCCGGGCGGTGGCGGGGCTGGAGGCGGCCACGGTGCTGACCAGCGACCCGCTCAATCCGGAGCGTTACCAGGCGGGTTCCGGCTACGAGCCGCTGATCCGCCAGGCGCGGCTGGTCCGCACCTGGGGCGACGGTTACGGCTACCTGCTGGTGGCCGGGGGCTGGGCGGACGTGATGCTCGATCCGGTGATGAACCCTTGGGACATCGCGGCACTGGTGCCGATCGTACAGGGCGCGGGCGGGGTGATCACGGACTGGCAGGGGGGACCGGCCTATCCGGCCAGTTCCACCGTGGCGGCAGCCACCCCGGCGCTGCACGCGGCGGTGCTGGCGGCGCTGCGGGGCGGAAGCCCGGGCGCCGGCGCCACCTGATCCAACGCGGCCCGCCGGCGGGCGCGGTTCAGACCTTCTCCGGGATGGCGTAGGGCGGGCGCTGTGTCTCCTTGAGCAGGAAGCGGGCGTATTCGAGCGCGCCTTCCTGCTGGCCGGAGACCGCCGTGATGCCGTCGCCGATCGCATCGAGCGAGAGCCAGGGGCCGAGTCGGAAGGGCTGGCGGGCGAGGTCGATCCCGTGCACCTGCAGGTGCGTCTGCAGCTCCCGGTGGATCGCCCCGGCGGCGGGGAAGTCCCCGAGCGTGGCGTCGATCGCGGCCGTCGGAGCGGCCTCGCCGGTCCGATAGGAGATGTTGCCGAAATGGCAGAGCGAGGCGGACAGGTGGCCCGTCTCAACCGGGGCGGCGAGGTCTTGGCTCCGGCGGGAGCGGACGGCATCGAAGAAGTTCTGGACGTGGGTGGCGCCGCCGTCGCCCGCGAACTTGCGGATCTGCTTGCCCGCCTTGTCGAAGGCGGTGGCTCCCACCAGCCCGGCGACCGTCCCGCCCTCGCAGGTGGCGATGACCCCGGTGCGGAGGCCGCCGACCTGGTCGAGGTAATTGACCCCCGGCTTGGCCGGGAGCGCCCGATGCTCGAAGATCAGCGGGATCTGGGCGTAGTCATAGACCGCGACGTGCGTGTTCGGGGTCTCGGCCGCGTCCTGAATCGCATAGCGGTTGCCGAAGCTGACGATCCGGCGCGGCGGTCCATTGTGGCGGGCGATGCGGAGGGCGATGTCGAGGACGTGGACCCCGTTGTTGCCGAGCTCGCCATTGCCGGTGTCCCAGGACCAGTGCCAGTCGTAGTGCAGCTTGCCGCGGGTGAGCGGCACCATCGGGGTGGGCCCGCAGAAGAGATCGTAATTGATCCCTTCGGGGTACCAAGGGAGGCGTTTACCGATCGACTGGCGGAGATTGTAGACGATGGCGCGGATGTGTTGCACCTTGCCGAGCTCGCCGGAATGCAGGTACTGGATGGCCTGGGCGAGACCCGTCTCGGAACGGTAATGGGTGCCGACCTGGACGATACGGCCGTACTTGGCGGTGGCCTCGATCATCTTGCGGCCTTCCCAGACCGTGCGGGACATCGGTTTCTCGACGTAGACATCCTTGCCCGCCTGGCAGGCCCAGACCGTGAGCAGGGCGTGCCAGTGATTGCTGGTGACGATCATCACCGCATCGATGTCCGCCCGGCCGATCAGTTCGCGGGCGTCGGTCGTCTGAAAGGGGTCGGGCGTGCCCTCGGGCAGGTTGCGGGCGACGCGGGCGAGCACCTGGGGATCGACGTCACAGAGCCCGGCGATGCGCACCCCGGGCATCTTGACGAGATTCTTGAGGTGGGCGGAGCCCTTGCCGTTGAGGCCGATCACGCCGAGGCGGATGGCGGAGTTGGCGCCGGGGGCGGCGGCGTAGACGGAGGGGCGGAGGCCGGCGGTGAGGGCGGCCCCGGCAGCGAGGGCGGACTGCCGGAGGAAGGAGCGGCGCGGGAGCGAGGGCATCGGGTAAGGGGAAGGACGGGCGGGGTGCACCGGGGAACGCGGCGTGGCGGGACTGTAGGCCGGGCGGCGGCCGCGACAAGCCGGGAGGCGGCGCCGGCGGACGAATCCCGACGCGGGCTGGCGCGTTTGCGTTCGCCAGCGGGGAGGGCCGGACTTTCCTCGCGAGGATGCAAATCGACACCGAGGACCTGTTGGAGCGTTTCTGCCGCTATGTCCGGTTCGACACGCGCAGCGATCCCCACGCGGGGATGACCCCGAGTTCACCGGGCCAGTGGGACCTCCTGCGGTTGCTGGAGGCGGAGCTGCGGGCGCTGGGCGCGGAGGACGTCGAGCTGACGCCAGGCGGGTATGTGCTCGCGACCATCCCGGCGACGACCCACCGGGCAGGCGTGCCGACCCTGGCATGGTTGGCGCACGTGGACACTGCGACGGAACTCCCCGGCGGGGCGAAACCGATCGTGCACCGCGCCTACGATGGACGGCCGATCGTGTTGCCGGACGATCCGACGCAGGTGCTGACCGTGGAGACCATCCCGCACCTGCGGGAGTCGATCGGCGAGGACATCATCACGGCGAGCGGGACGACGTTGCTGGGGGCGGACGACAAGGCGGGGGTGGCGGCGATTGTGGCGGCCACCCGCTACCTGTTGCGGCACCCGGAGATTCCCCACGGGCGGATCCGGGTGTGTTTCAATCCGGACGAGGAGATCGGCCACGGCCTGCGCACGTTGGACCTCAAGCAACTGGACGCGGACTTCGGCTACACCTTGGACAGCGAGGCGCGGGGAGAGTTGGACGACGAGACCTTTTCGGCGGACGCGGCGATCGTGGAGATCCGCGGCGTGGCGGCGCATCCGGGCTGGGCGAAGGATGTGATGGTGAACGCGCTGCGGCTGGCGGCCCGCTTCACCGCGGCCCTGCCCTTGTCGCGTTCCCCGGAGCGCACGGCGGACCGGGAAGGGTTCATCCATCCCAACGAGATCCGGGGCAACAGTGAGCGGGCGACCGTGCGTCTGATCCTGCGGGACTTTGAACTGGAGGGTCTGGCCGAGCTGCGGCGCCTGGTGCAGCAGGCGGCGGCGGCGGTGCAGGCGGCGGAACCCGGCTCTGTGGTCGAGGTGGCCTTCCACGAGCAGTATCGGAATATGCGCTACTGGCTGGACCGCGATCCGCGGCCGGTGGACTACGCTCTGGAGGCGATCGGCCGGACGGGCCTCACGCCGTTTCGCCATCGCATCCGCGGCGGCACCGATGGCTCGCAGCTGACCGCCCGCGGCCTGCTGACCCCGAACTTGTTCTGCGGGATGCATCAGGTGCACAGCCAGCGAGAGTGGGTTTCCCTGCAGGATATGAGCCGCGCCACCCAGATGCTCATCCACCTCGCCCGGGTCTGGGAGGAGCGGGCCCCCGCGTCCCCAGTGGCCTAAGTCAAGTCTGCCAGAATCAGGTTGGTTTTCGGCGGGGCACGGGCCAGCCTCGACCCCCTTTACTTTCCTCGCCATGGCCAAGACACACTCGGACATCGGACTCATCGGCCTCGCCGTGATGGGTCAGAACCTTGCCCTCAACATCGCTGATCACGGCTTCCGAATCTCCGTCTACAATCGGACCACCGAGAAGACGGAGCAGTTCGTCGCCGAGAACCCGGCCACGCCGGGCGGCCTGCACGGGGCCAAGACCCTAGAGGAGTTCGTCCAGTCCCTTTCGCGCCCGCGCAAGATCGTGATCCTTGTCCAGGCCGGCAAGGGCACGGACGCGGTGATCGACAGCCTGGTGCCGCTACTGGACAAAAACGACATTGTGATCGACGGGGGCAATGCGCTGTGGACGGACACCATCCGGCGCGAGCAGGCCCTGCGCGCGAAGGGGCTGCGCTTCATTGGTTCGGGTGTTTCCGGCGGCGAGGAGGGCGCGCGGTTCGGTCCGGCGCTGATGCCGGGCGGTGATCCGGCGGCCTACAAGGAGCTGGAGCCGATCTGGAATGCGATCGCGGCCAAGGTGGACGCGAAGACGGGCCGGCCGCTGACCGGGGCGGCGCCGGGCCAGCCGATCCAGGGGGGTGTCCCGTGCGCGACCTACATCGGTGAGAATGGCGCGGGCCATTACGTGAAGATGGTCCACAACGGCATCGAGTACGGCGATATGCAGATGATCTGCGAGGCCTACGCCGTGATGAAGGGCCTGCTGGGGCTGAAGGCCCCGGAAATGGGCGAGATCTTCGCCGAGTGGAACCGCGGGATGCTGGGCAGCTTCCTGATCGAGATCACCGCGGACATCCTGAAGCAGAAGGATCCGGTGACCCGGAAGCCGATCGTGGACGTGATTTTGGACACGGCGGGCCAGAAGGGCACGGGCAAGTGGACGTCGGTGAACG
>Ga0194133_10008877_pt1 | contig 11647 bp, 7 predicted proteins | sample TA2KigOf40mmetaG_FD_155448 | JGI IMG/M metagenome (GOLD analysis project Ga0194133, IMG submission 155448) | Freshwater microbial communities from Lake Tanganyika, Tanzania - TA2015055 Kigoma Offshore 40m | ecosystem: Environmental > Aquatic > Freshwater > Lake | place: Tanzania: Lake Tanganyika...
AAAACTGCCTAATCCTTCTCATCAATTCTAAGTCTTTAGTTGCAACTGCTCCACCTTCTCCAGTTGTTAAGTTCTTTGTCGCAAAGAAAGAAAAGGCAGTAACGTCCGCTAAACTGCCAATCTTCTGTCCCCGATATGTGGAGCCAAAACTATGAGCGGCATCTTCAATCAGAATTGCGCCATTGTCATGAGCTATTTCCCTCAGCTCACTCAGATCGGCTGGGTGACCAGCGAAATCAACTGCAACAATTGCTTTAGTTCGCGATGAAATCAAACTCTTTACGCTTTCCGGGTCTATGTTACCGGTATCAGATTGAACATCTGCAAATCTGACTTTCGCTCCCGAAAGAATCGCAGTTGATTGCGTGGCGACAAATGTATTTGGTGGTGTGATTACTTCATCACAGGTCTTCAGATTCAGACTTGAAAAAATTGAATGTAATGCTGCAGTTCCTGAAGAGACAACAGTGGCTTCAACTCCACAATAATTTCGGATGGCGCCCTCAAATTCCTCAACTAGGGGTCCAGTTGTTAACCATTCGCCTTCCAAAGCGTCCATGACCGATTTCTTGTCATCTGCTTCAATTAGATGCCGTGCATAGGGGATTTTTTTATTGATCATCTATTTAATTAGTTATCAGTTTCTTAAGCTGATCAATAGTCAGCCAGTCTTCATTTGTATCCGATCGATAACAGAAATCCTCGTGGACCGCTCTCCAGTCTCGCAGGGGCTTCAATCTATTATTAACAAAACTGGGTAGCACAATAAATCTGTCTTTTGCTACATAGGTTCGAAAGCTTTCACCAATTCCAATCATTTCTTCATGTAACTTTTCGCCGGGGCGAATGCCTACTATATGAGTCGGATATCCCTCAGGAACAAGCGCTTTTATTAGATCAGTTATTCTCATACTGGGAATCTTGGGAACAAAGAGCTCGCCTCCTCGCATAATTCTTAGAGAGGAATGAACAAAATCAATCGCATCAGAGAGTGTTATCCAAAATCGCGTCATTCTTAGATCCGTTATTGGTAAGGATTCACTTTGGGCTATAAGACTCTGAAAAAAAGGGATTACTGATCCTCTTGAACCAAGAACATTTCCATATCTAACAACAGAAAAACGCGTTGGCTTTGAACCTGAATAACTATTTGCGGCTATAAATAGTTTGTCCGCGGTTAATTTTGTCGCTCCATATAAATTTATTGGCGAAGACGCTTTATCTGTCGACAGAGCAATTACATTTCCGACATTGTTATCAAGACAAGCTTCTATCAAGTTATTGCTACCATAAACATTGGTCTTGATAAATTCGATAGGATTATATTCACCTGTATCAACTTGTTTCAGTGCCGCAGCATGAACTACTGTGTCGATTCCTTCTAGTGCTCGACTTATCCTCTCTTTATCTCGAATATCACCAATGAAGAACCTCAACCTGTCATCTGCTCCGATTAGTTCTCTAAGCTTAAGCTGCTTCAACTCATCACGAGAAAAAACGACAATTCTCCTCCATTTTTGATTCTTTAACAGCGAAGTAACAAATGCAGAACCAAAAGAGCCTGTACCACCTGTAATTAGAATTGATTCATTCTTCATATCTAAACAATATCACTAGATTCTGGTTTTTGGTCTCCAATATTCCCCATTCAGACTCTTCACAATCGAGTACAGAGTATCTGCGCCTAGAAATGTCGCACTCCAGCCCAGAACTTTCGCTGCGTTGGGATTTATTATTCGAATCTCGGGAAAGTCCACATCTCTTCTCAGAGATTCTTTTTCAAAAACTTCGATGTGAACCATCAATCTAAAGCTCACCTCTTGAATCAATTCAAGAATCGAATAACTAATTCCAGTTGCAAAGATGAGATCGCATTTCATTCTTTTCTCTATTGCACTTTGGATTCCCCGACAAATGTCAAGGGCGTGGGCCCAATCTCTAATAATGTTCGGATTTCCCAGGCCTAGGTTGACGTCCTCACAATTTTTGATTTGTGTTTGAATCTCTCCAGCAATTTGTCGAATGATATAATTTTTAGGTCGAAAAACGCTGTCATGATTTGTCAAGACCAAATTGTACGCTTGCATACCAAGCTTTGCAGCTTCATTAACCGATTTGTGTGCATAAGCTTTGGACTCACCATATGGTGACCAAGGTTTCATCTTTTGATTTATATCTGTTATGTGAGTCTCTCCATACATATCTGTGCTTCCTAATTGATAGAAAAATCCACGAAAACGTGAAGACATTAGGGCAGATAAAAGACGTTCAACTGCAATCCCGTTAATCTCGTGACTCAGTTGCGGATTATCCCAAGAGTATCTCACAGAACTTATCGCTGCACAATTAACTATTACTTCTATGTCATTACTTAAGCAGTAATTAGCAATTTGTTTTGACTCTCTAAAATCAATAGTAAATACTTCATTCACGTTTGGAATTCTAATTCCGTCACTTCTAGTCAGAAGATGTACTTTGTGCTTTGAGTTGAGGAATTTTAAAAGATACGTGGCGTCTTGGCCCGGATATCCAGTAATCAATATATTCATTTATTCATAAACCTAGTTATTTCGTAAACAAGGGAGTGTTCAGAAATCATTTTAACAATGTCAAACTTAGGCGATAAAACGATGCACCCTTGCTTCATATCTTGATACACTTTTTTATCGTCTCTTAATTTGATTATCGCCCCACAATAGTCTTCTATTTCTTTATTCTCCAAGAGAATACCGTTAACTCCCGTAACAACAACATCTTTAATACTGCCTACATCTGGAGCAATTATTGGACACTTGAAGTAGTTTGCCTCTATCAATGCTGTTGGAACTCCTTCATTATTAGATGTAGAGAGTGCTGCATGACATGTTTCCCACAGTACCTGTGGCTCCATAAATTCAAATAATTTTAAATTGATAGGGAGCATCTGCTTGATTCTCTTGGATAAAGATCCAGCGCCGACCATGATGAAATTTATTGAAGGTAAAAACTTTGCTATAGACAAAACTAATTCTGGGTTCTTAACTTCTTCCAATCTTCCCATCCACCCAACGGTAAAGGTATCAACCAAATCTAATTCGGTATCAAATAGAGTTGCCGAACCTCTCTCGAGTACGTTCTCTAGACCCGGAAGTATGGTGACAAGTTTACTCTTTTGGAAAATTCGACTTTTTACTAAATCATCTCGAACTTGACTTCCCACACATATAACCTTTGTCGAAAACAACGACAAAATTGCTTCGTTGAGTAACCACGCTTTTGAAATAATTGGTCGCGAATATCCATAAAGATAGTGACCGTGAATAGTGTGAATTACTCTTGGTCTATTGGAACATAAACTTAGCGCAGCAATTCTTCCAATTATCCCTGCTTTTGACGTATGTGTATTTATGACTTTAGGCTTAATTGACTTGATCAATTTTCGTATTTTCAATAAAGCACTTAAGTTATCTATAACAAAGGATTTTCTTTTCCATTTCTCAAGTTTAATTACTCTTGGATCGTCAGCGAATACATCTTCTGGTTCTGAATCAACGCTGCCTGTAATTACCATACTTTGAATTCCATACAATTCAAATCCATTAACAAGATTTCTAATCCATACGGAAGTTCCTCCAAGATTCAATCTCGCTATTACGTGTAGGATCACAAGACAAGCCTAGCAATTCAACATCAAAAAGAATTGTCCTGATTAAGCCCAGTGAGTCTAGCTATGTCTTCAAAGGCCTCAACGGGATTTGGCGTCAAATTGCTTACGACACTTAAGAACATTTACGCATACCAGAACTTCGGTGAGTCACTTTATGATCAAAGTTCCAATTCAAATTTTCAAATTTGACTTATAAAGTTTCTACGCCGTTCTTAAATCTAAATTCTCCTGTACAATCGAGAATTGGAATCTTTTGAGAAATCATTTCTTTAAGCGGCAGTCCCGGTTGTGCCGTTATCACAGCTGCTCCTCGGATCGACTGCCCATCCCACCTATCAAAATGTTCGAAGTTTGGAACTAATGGATCAAACCACAATGGAGTAAATCCTCGTTGTAAAATAACTTGACCCACTTTAATTGCAGGAGTTTCACGAGTATCAGATATTCCCTTTTTGTACCCAACGCCTAGCAAGACTAGGTAATCTCCTTTTTCGGGCTTTGCAAGTTCAATCAATCTGGAAGCGACGTATGTGGCCATGTTTGAATTCACCAAATCTGCTTGAGCTACAAAAGGTAAGTCCAGACCCACTAGTCTCGCTCGCCAGAGTAAGTACAGAGGATCTACCGGAATGCAGTGACCGCCAACCCCTGCTCCAGGGAAGAACTTCATGAATCCGTATGGTTTAGTTCCTGCCGCTTCAATTACTTCATGTATGTTGATATCAATATTTCGACATAGAGGCACGAGTTGATTTACAAGAGCTATGTTTACTTGCCGGAAGGTATTCTCCAATAATTTTGCCATTTCAGCTACTTCTGGACTTGACACTTCAACTACATCATCGCAGATAGTCTCATAAAATCGAAGAGCCTTTTCCGTTGATTTTTGATCTAATCCTGAAACGATTCTTGTTGTATTCTTCAATTGCCAATTCGCATTTCTTGGGTCAATTCTTTCGGGTGCTGATGCGAAAAGCATTGAATTAGCACGATCAACACGCAACGATTTCACTAAAGGCTTGATATAATCTCTTACCGTTCCCGGATATGATGTTGACTCGTTAATAAGTAGAGCTTCTGAATATAAATTGGTTGCCACCATTCTGATAGCTGAGTCAAACATAGATAGATTGGGATCACCTTGTTCATTAAGAGGCGTGGGTACGCAGATAACACATACCTCTGCGTCTTCGAATTCGTTTAGACTCGATGATGCTTTATATTGGCCATTTTCAAGAAATTTGCTCAATTCCAAATTTGAGACATCTTCGATATGACTACTACCCGAATTTAGCTGAGAAACAATACTTTTGGAGATATCAAATCCAACAACTTGCCAATCTGCCTTCGCCAATTCTAAAGCCAGTGGCAAGCCAACGTAGCCTTGACCCACAATTACAACTTTTCCTCTTAGAAATGACTTCATTTTTGATTGCCTCAAATCTCATTGCCTCAAAAGCGAAAAATACTGTCTACAATTTAGCATAGATGGTATAACTTCACCGCTGTATCATAAACTCGAGATTTTCTCATAAATTCCCTACAGTGAAACAAACTGAGAAAAGTCCTTCAAAATTTCCAGTTTTAATCTGTGGAGTTTCACGTTTTTAGATTGCAACAGAAAATAATTGGAATTTTGGCAATTTAGTGTCAGTTTGAAGTTTAATAAGTCTCTACACATTTGGTTGGCCTGTCGCAAAACGAACAACATCTGCGATAATGTCATCGAGGCTTTTCTGAGGAACCCAACCAATTAGCGACCTAATCTTTTCTACATCAGGGCACCTATCTTGAATTTCCTCAAAGCCTAGTCCGAGCTTTTCAACAGGATTGAGATGCTCGACTGGAGACTTACTACCTACAAATTCGCGAATTTTCAACGCAAGATCCAAAATTGAAATTGCATGGGTGCTACCTACATTGAAGACCTCGCCGTAAGAACTTTCCTCATTTATTAGTTTGAGCATTGCAGTATTCACATCTGAAACGCTGCAAAAGGTCCTTTTTTGTTCTCCCGTACCGTATACAGTTAGAGCGCGGTTAGTAATTGCTTGTCTCACAAATCTCGGAATGACCATCCCATAATCACCAGACTGCCTTGGTCCCACGGTATTAAAGAGTCGAACGCTGATAGTGGGGATTCCGTGTAATTCCCACATTTCCTTTAACATTAATTCATCAAGAATTTTGGTCTCAGCATACGCCCATCTATATATGTCTCCCGCTCCTAATATGCGATCATCTCTTTCTGAAGTTGGAATAACATTACTTTTCCCATACACCTCGCTTGTGCTAGAGAATAAGATTGGTACTCGGTTCGCAATTGCGAAATCAATTACATTCTCTGTAACATGAATATTATTTCTAATCGATGCTGATACTCCACGAACAACTGACTCCACACCAACTTGGGCGGCAAAGTGACAGATAAATGTCTTTTCATTTGGCCAAAACGTTAAATTACCAGGAAAGGTTTTAGATAGATCGTGATTTAAAAAAGCAAAATTTCTGTCGTTAAGAAAAGATTCGATATTTTCTTTCTTGCCGGTAGACAAATTGTCAATGGCCAAAACCTTATGGTTCAACGAGAGAACATATTCAATGAATGAAGAGCCTATAAAACCCGCGCCACCTGTTACAATAAAAAACACAGTCTTTAACCTAAATAATCTTTATATGCCTGCACGGCCGCCAATGTGAATGTGTCGTTTGGGGCAATATCCTGCATTTTCTGCACTGTCTCATCTGCTTTTGATGGGAGATTTAGTTTAAGATAACCTCTAGTAAGCTCGAGCATGTTGTCCAATCGAAAACGGTCGATTTGTAAAATTACTTCGCGAGCGGCCACTGCTTCTCGATTTTGGTTTAATCCTTCATGGCTCAATGCCTTGAGTCTCCACCCATCGAGATTATTCGGATCTATCTCAATTACCCGCTCTGCAAAATTCGTACTTTCTTGAAACCACTTTTTGCTTATTGCCATAGCCGAAAATGTAGTCAAGTAACGAGGTTCGAGGTTCACGAACGAAGGCCTGCTCTCGAAACGAGAGTATAAATCCGATGGGCTAGTTAACTTAGATTCAGATTGAAATATTTCTCTGACATAAGTATCGGCTCTGCCAACCCCAATCACAAATATCATATAAATTATCCCTGCCACTGCAACAGCTACGTCCAAAATTAAGCCCTGGGTTCGGATTTTTCCACGATTAATCTTTTGTATTCTTTGCGATTCAATTGGATTCGAAGCCAGTAACCCACAGAGAGTCCAGAACCAAATGCTGAATCCAATGTTGTCAATTGAAATGAGCATTATGGGAAGGCAAGCAGAAAATAAAGATAGAACGCCGACATGCATAGCATCAAATTCTTTCGACCTATCTAAAACCCTTTTCAAGGAGGTGACTAGAACAAATAGAATTGTCAAAATAATTGTTAAGGATGACAAAATCCCGGTGGTGCTTGAAAGCTGTAGAAAAGTATTATGAGCATTATTTGTAAAAGTTCCAAAACCTCTATTTTGAACTTGATTTAGATCTCGATAACTGAGATACACCGTAGAAAAATTGTCCATCCCAGAACCCTTGAAAGGTTCTTGAGTCGTTGCTTTGAATGCTGCTCGCCAATAATCACCACGGGCAGAGATAGAAGTTTGATACAGAAATGACGCTAATGGTCCCTTGTTATTGAGTGCGGCTATTACAAACGCAAAACCAAGGGCTAAAGAAGAAAAAAAGAGCGCGGAAACTCTTGCTGTATAACGCCTATGGATTAGAATTCCTAGAAATAGAGAAATACATGTAAGAAATACAAAATTACCTTGAACTGAACTTGATAAAACACAGAGATATTGGCCCAAAATTACAATTGACATGAGCACAAACTTCATTCCTAGAGTAAGTTGATTTCTAGACAAAATCAAAATCAATGCCGCTGAGGAGGCTAATCCGAGAAATGCAGACATATAATTTGGGTTTCCAAACGTACCGATAATCGGGCTGTATGGATTATTCCACGCTATGAAGTCTTTGCCATTATTTTGAATCAAACCATAAAGCACTTCGACCCCACCTACCGCAATCAAAATATATAGATAGAATTCTGCAAGACCCCTCACTTTAACAAGCGAAATCCAAACTGAGAAAATAACAAAAAGTAAATAAGTTATGAATCCTAAATTGCGTTGATATGTACCCATGAAAAATTGCCAAACAGAAACATCATTCAGGAAATAATTCAAAACTAACGAAGTAAGAAAAATAAGCAGCAATGTGATCAATGTCAAGTTCCAATTACGGAATCCACTTTGACTGAGATATTTCAAGGATTGTCGGACAGCAAAAACGGCGAAAATTCCAAGCAAAGTCATCTTAGGAAGATTGAAAGGGTCAAAGTATGAAACGTTAAAATACAAAGTGGTTAATGACAAAGTAAGAAGAAGCAAAATCTTATCGGTGGATCCTTTTTCATTAATCATGGAGTTACCTTACTGTGAAATGACCAAGGGCCCCACATTGTGGGGCCCTTGGTGCCTTCTTACTATCAGGAAGGTAGTTAACTAACTTAACCTTATGCGGGTTAAGCCTTGACCTTCTTCGCAATCTTGGCAACTGTGTTAGCCAAAGTTGTGATTTGAGCCTTCAAAGCTGCCATCAATGTGGCAACTTGAGTAGCAAGCTCTTCAACAGCAGCAGTAGCCGCATCGGCAGCATCGCGTGCTTCCTCAGCCGCGACTGTAGCTGCATCCGCTGCTTCAGCAGCTAGATTTGCAGCATCGGTTGCAGCGTTAGCAGCATCGATGGCTTCCGCAGCCGCATCTGAAGCTTCTTCTGCTGCCTTCGTGGCAGCATCTGCTGCGTTCTTGGCAGCATTTCCGGTTCCAGTAACCGCGAGGGTTACAGTACGAACTCCAGCGGTCAAAGTTGAATCAACAGCTGATGCACCGACATAACCTGCAAGGCTTGTGTGGTCATTTGCTGTTGTTGCATAGGCAGTCAAAGTAGCTGCGCCATCAGCTTCAACTGTCACAGAAACAGTTCCGTCAGATGTCGTGTTGTAGCTAGAAGTTCTTTGGCCGCCGCCGAGTGTTCCAGAAGAGGTACTGATCTGAACAGCGATTCCAGAAACTGGATTACCGAAACGATCAGTTACCTTCGCAATGGCTTCTTTAGCTGTGCCCGTTAGAGTTACATAACGCGCATTGGCTGTTGCAGTTGCATACTTAATTGTCTGCGAAGTGCTTACAGATCCTGCAGTGAAGGTGTAAGTAGCTTCCAATCCAGTTCCGATGGTATTAATGTAAATATAACCAGTTGAATCTGGATAGCAAACCTTACTTGTTACAACAGTTCCTGCAGCACCTGTGCACGAATCAGTGAAGTGTCCACCAGCAGAGGCAGTAACAGTTACAGGTACTCCTGTAGCTGCTGCACTTGCTGAAGTCAGAGCACGAACGCGGAACTTAACCTGAGAATCAGCAGTATCCGTGCCTGTTACGACAATTGGAAGACTGTAATTCAAGGTTGGTTGCAAGGTAAGGGCAGTAACTGCACCAATTGGCGTGGTGCTGAAAAGATCAACCCATGTACCAGATGAGGAAGTTGCCTGACTTGTGTTGTAGTGGCCAGTCAATGTCGAAATAACTGGCAATGCAGCGACGTAAGTCACTGTAATGGTTCCGGAAGATTTTGACGAAACTCCACCATAAGTTGACGTAAATGAAACTGCGTCAACATCATCAGCAACAGCTGCTGCTGAGCCGGTCCAGGAGAAAGTAGCGTATCCATCTGCAGCCGAAGTGATTGTTGGACGAGCTGCATTTGTAGCAGCGGATCCGTACGCCTTACTGGCTGATGAGAAGGAAGGTTGCATAATTACACCTGACATCGGATTAGCGAATTGGTCCTTGGCGAGAATCTTTACGCTAAGAGCCTGGCCAGCGATTGCCTTGAAAGCAGTCACACTTGGCGTAAGAGCGGTCAACTCTGGTGCCTTCCAAAGGATAGTTTGTGATCCAAACGTTCCCTCTTCTGCTCCAGTAATTGCAACCACAGCCTGAGATCCCTGCAATGGGCTGGTTTGTGTAATTGTGATCGAAGCGTTTCCACTTGAATCAGTACGTACAACTTGGCGACCGCTTACTCCAGAAATTGGAGTTACAGCACCGCTCGCATTTCCAGTCCAAGTAACTGTGAAAGTTAGTGGCTGATTTGCGACTGCGGTGGTCTGATCCCGTCCAGTCACCTTAATGGTCACTGAAGTTGTCGTTAATGGGGCATTCCAGGTCAACGCTTCTGTTGCCTTAAACGCAGTCACAGTTTCAGCTGCTGTCGAGTTGTACAGACCAGTACCTGTGACAGTCATTGAAGAAGAGGCAGCATTGATTGACGCCGTTGGGTTAACAGCAATAGTTGCTGTACCCACTGACGCTCCATATCGAACTTCGATCGTAGCTGGAGAGTAATCTGCATTGTGCGCAACAGCTGTTGCGTTCATGTTGATACCGTAAATACCATTATTGGCTTTTACTCCAGTAGAAGATCCATAGTCGAAAGCAGTTCCTGTATCAGAAGCATTCCACTGAGTGTGGACTTCTGTGGTCACTGCAGTACTTGGATTTGTTTCTTTCGAAACAATGGTCAAAGTTGGCGCAACAGTGGATGCAGATGTTGTATCTGCATTAATTACGTAACCCGCATTCGCATCTTTCAAGGTCGCATAAATGTAATCGCTAGTTGAATTTGCAGCTGCATTTGCATAATTCGAGCCAACGGTTAGAGCTCCCGCTGTCGCAACAGTGATGACTGCTCCGGAATCAGCGGCGGAACTAACATACTTCAGTTTGAATGTAACTTCAGCATAAATCACCGTCGAAGTTCCCATACGCGCCGTGAATGTATAGAAGCCGACCCTGTTTGTTGCAGGATCTGCGTCTGCGGCTGCAATACCAATACAATAATTTCCGGTCCAGTCACCATCGATAGGCTCAGAACACCTACTGTTCTGGTGTGTAATTATTCCATCGGTCCTTTTTGTGGTTTCAACGGCTAGGGCCGTCTCAGGAGTACCAAGAACGCGATCAATTGTCTCCACGAACGTGAAGTCTGTGGTTGCAGGAGTAAACCCGGTAACCGCCGCGGGTAATCCATCAGCGTTAAGTGTTACGGTGATTGATTCACCTGAGACTAGATTGGCATCATCACCGTTCTCGTCTTTAACAGTGAAACGGAAGTTTGCGATTGGCTGAGCAGCAGTTGGGGATGTCGATCCCTTTACTACAGTCACGGATGGAACGTTGACAGATAGAGTACGAGCAGCCGCTTGAGCGGGTGCAACAGTAATCAACATTCCAAGGCCCATCGCAGAAACAGCAACAAGCGCAATGCGCTTGAGTGTCGTCTTTGTAGACATTGATTTCCTTTCATCAGTCGTGAAGAAGACGTTCTCCTTCACGGCCGGCAAAGAATGAATCTTCGCCTCGTGATGCAATGCACGTGCTACCGCACCACATTCCCCACCGTGTATCCGGACGCGGCGAGGAAACTTAAAACGGGAGTTCATAACTTCGCTCCCTTTTCAACTACATAAATAGCTTGAGATAAAATCTGTGTCTTTCCTGGGTTCAGTACGAGGCGGGTAATGACCTGCCGTGGCGCCTGAAGAAGATCCCTACCATTAGCAGTTGCTGGGATCACAACGGTAGTTTCAACCTCAGATTCTACTTTAATGATGGCCGTTACCAGGTAATTGCCGCTCAAAAGACGCTCAGAATCGAGGAAAGTGACCGAGGTTACGAGGGGAGCCCAGCGTCCAGTCTTGCCGTATGAGACGGAAGGAAGGTAGTTGAAGCCGGTTGAGTCGCTTACGAGCTGCTGGGAGAGGAAGATGTTCGCAGCGCCCTTATCGGTCTTGGCGACCTGGGAGAGGGTGAGCTCGGTCTCGGACAATACTGGCTGGCGATTGGTGATGTAGAGCGATCCAAGCGCGCCGCTTGAGTCAGCA
>Ga0194133_10008878_pt1 | contig 11645 bp, 6 predicted proteins | sample TA2KigOf40mmetaG_FD_155448 | JGI IMG/M metagenome (GOLD analysis project Ga0194133, IMG submission 155448) | Freshwater microbial communities from Lake Tanganyika, Tanzania - TA2015055 Kigoma Offshore 40m | ecosystem: Environmental > Aquatic > Freshwater > Lake | place: Tanzania: Lake Tanganyika...
AATAATGTATACTTAAAAAAAACATTACCTTGCTCTAAACTTATCTTGACCTGCACAATACTCTTGCCAAATAAGTTTGATGAGAAAAAGATGAAATACAAGGATCAAAAAACCGACCGAAAACCAGAAAATTGCGGGTAATCCTCCAAGTTTATTTCCATGTTTGTGAAGAGCAATAACATGGTGCTCATGTGCAGGGGCTGCGAAAAAAAATGTTCTTTTGAAATAGGCTTTTAAATAAAAATTTTTGAAACAACTTTATTGCGTAGAATTTATCTAGGACGGGAGTAAATTATAAAATCCTTGTAATTACCAATTACTAGTTCTTTCACGTGAATGGCGTGTTTTAACTCCTGCATGTGTGTATAATCTGATGTAATGTACAGAACAGCTGTCACTGGATCAGTCAGTTTTACAGGGAATATCCTGAAAAAATTAAAGTGTGTCATTAAGGTGACAGAAAAAACCGAACTTTCGATTGCCACGTTACATAGTTTCTGTTGAGAGTTTGACAGGTGGATCAAGGCAACCTGCGTCACAAGCAAAATAATCCTTGTCCCTTCTATCGAGAGCAACAAGGAGAACAGCCTGAAAAAAAAGTTAAGAAGATTGATGAGGCAGCTCAATCTGCAGAATCTTTCAAAGTTCTACGCCGATAGGTCATGTTTCGAAATTTCAATGGTGGTAATTTTTCCTCTTGAATTTAATTTCTCACCTTATTATCTGGTTGTACCTCGACACTAATGTTGAGATGTGTTGCATTGCCATAACTCACTCGTCTCATCTTAATGTGAAAAATAGACCATTATTTCAAAAACTGTTTGTATTGGAAAACTTGAGCATTTTTGGAGAAATTTAAACTCTCAAGAAGTTGGGTCTCAAATGACGGAAATTATGAAGTGAATGAGTAACACGTCATTTCCATAAAATACCTGATAATCTCTATGCAAGTCTTTGGGATGAGAGTTCAGCTCTAAGTGTTGATGATGAAACTTTAAACCTGGGGAAAAAGATGCTCTCATTTTTATAAACTTATTTTTTTATTTTGTACAACCATACTAAGGTCTTTTCAAACATTTTGGGTAAAGACTTACTTTTTACCATATAAGTTTCAGTAGATTTTGAGTCAAAACCAGAACTTTTTTTCACATGAAACAATTTTTGACATTATTACTTGCCTGCAAAACTAAGCACCATCGCTTGGATCACGCCGTCAGCTCCTGCACGGATTAATTGATGGCAGCCCTGAACGAAAATATTTTTGACAACTTCAATTTGGGGAGAATTAAGTAATTTCAATAAAAAATTACATTTTTTTCGAGAGTCAAAAGCCAGAGCCTCACTGCCAAATTCACATCTTCGAGACTACGTAACGACTTCCAGAGAGTTGAAGCTTGCCTGAAAAAGAGTATTACATTTAGAGTGAAAGAGATCACGAATAAATTTATCGTGGATTGTTCTTTTTCTAAATCAAAACTTTTGAAGTAACAGACTTAAAGCTAGATTTTCCATGAACAAGAGCAACTAAGACGTGAAAATAGTTACAAAGTGGGTAGTCCACTGTAGCATCCCTCGAGGTAGCCTAAGTGACTTTGCAACTCGGCCTTTTTTTCTTCTGATGATTGAAGTGAATGAAGCGGTGTAGGAACTTGAGATAAAACACTATAAATTGTTGCATTGATCTAAACGTGGTTAAAAAATCATTTAATTAATTATCAGCTGAATGAAAAGTAACCTTCTAAAAAAAGGTAATACTAATATTAGAAAATTCTCAATTTATTTATTTTATCACCTGAGCTCCATTCACAGCATGATCTGCATATGAGTGACTAATTCCAAATCCAGTCGTCCAAAGTGTCTCCCAAACATCAAAGTGTTTCTGTTTGAGTGATTGGACATTCACGTTGAAAGCTTGCTTCAATGCCTAATTAAATTTTGTAAACAATAAAAATATTTTATGGTTTTGAAATGGCAAAGTTTGATTGAAAACCAACATCAATTGCTTGTGTCTCTGTATTTGTTTGTTGTTGTTGAGCTTCATGTTGCGTCATTGGCTTCGAATACGAAACTGCAGTCAAAACGTTGATGGTTTGAGACATTCGCGGACTCACAAGTACTTGATCTTCAGTCTGCTGTAACACAACCGTGACCATGTAGAACAAGTTTTCCTACGGTAATTTTTTCCATACGTTTAACAACAGAAAAGCAGGGATAGTAATTGTCCTAGACGGTAAAAATTTAACCTTGGAACTTTTATAGGGCTCATCGGAGGAACTGGTTGCTTTTGGCATTGGTACTGTACCCGAAACAACTAAGAGCTTTTGATTTTTTCCGTCAAAGTTTAACCTGTAAAATTATATTTTAGTCACACTATTTTTATATGAAAAAAAATAAAAGGATTACGCCTGAACACGTGACTTTGCAGTGTCCCATTTCTTGATGCCATTGAGGCTTGTCTAGATCATAAAATTGAGATTTTATATAATCAAAAAATTGATCTGGCCGGAAATTTTCACCTTAAAGTTAACCTCCTGGCTTGTTGGATTAGCCAAACGGATTTCTTGAACCAAAACTGAAGGTATAGCTCTGTGAGCATAAATTTGATGGGCAATGCTGACCTAAGGAAAAGTTAATAATGTCTTTATTCTGGACTACGTATAGCAAGCTGAATTGATAGCTAGCTATAATCACCTGTAAATTTCCCTCCTCTCCATCTTGAAAGCAAGTGACTCGATGTACGAGACCTTTTATGTAATTGACAACTGACCCGGACTCGGAATGGGTATCTGCAAACTCTGGCGTAACCTGTAAATTGAATTTTCGTAATTAGTTTTATTTTGGCAAACAGAAATTGTATTTAATCATTCACCAAAATTGTAGGATTAAACCCAACTTGAACGCTGAGCGTTCGCTGTCCTCTGATCCTCAATGTTGAATAGTCATCTAAAGATGAACTTCCACCGTAAGTTTCTAGTGCCAAACCAATGTGGCCATTTCCAACATAGGACTGAAATTGTTCAAGCCTTTTTTACATTCATTTCTCATTCCGTAAAATTTTCAAGTACCAAAAAATCTGCATCGGTCTCCCGACGTGGATGATGCATGATATGAGCGTTAAAGACAGAGAGGTCTCCTGCGTGCTTTTTTAACTTATCATTGACGCACGTTGGAAGCCGATCTAAATTCGTTGGAATCAGCACGCAGACTGTCGCAATGTTAAAATGAACCTCATACCGTAATGCAGGTTAGACTTTGAAGAAAAAAGCCACGAAAAGAGTGAAGGTCCAAGGTACAAAATTAATGCAAACCCTAGCAGGGCAAGCAACACCGCTTTACGGAATGCTATATATCCGTCAAGAGAACGTTTCCATCGTCGAATTTTTTCTATGGGATCCATTTTCAGGGTTTGAGCAATAAATCCTTGCCTTAAGAAAGAGACAAAAAATTTGAACTGAGACTTTGTCAGATCTGCGGTTAACAAAAAATTTGTGCTATCTACTTACACAACTGCTTGCATGGCGAATATTGAAGGGTGTTGATGGTGATCTTTTGCAATACATATACTTTAAAAATTCAGCCCATATGAAAAGGTTTGACTTTTCACACAAGGATCTTTTGTACCCTGACGCAAATACCTGACACTTAAAAAAAGGTCAACTGTGCCCTTAAATGCTGCCTTGCACTATTTTTTTGACGTGACAACAAGATTCTTGTAGATAAACTTTCACTGAAAAGCTATCACATTTACATCTTTTAAATTGAACATTTTTGTAATGCAAACTGCACTTCCAAAAACCTTCAATGAAATTTTTAAATACAACTTTTACAAATAAAACAAAATTTTATATATTCGTATGAAACTTTTTTCAGAAAGCAAAAGTATTTCTAAATCATCCTTTGCCATTGGCGAAAACAAACCTTAACCACAGGTCTAAATGTTACGTTGTGAAAGTAAATAAACATTTAAATCTATGAATTGCTATTTTCTCGACCGCTGCATGTTGCCGTACTTTGAGGTTCGGTGCACCCGGCCTACTGGCTACTGCACTGCATGGACAAGTGGAAGACATATTCTAATATCAATAAGAAAAATTGTTCATATTAATTATCATTTATCATATGTCTGCCAAGATTTTCTGAGCAGTGAGTCCTCCTGAGCTAAATTTGATGGAAGAACTCTAAAGAGAAAAAGAACCCCATTGAAAAGCTATCCAAAGGTTAGTAAGTCTTTCAGTAAGGAATATTTTTTCGATACGTGCCTTTTTGTAACTTAATATGTCGACCTCGTTTGCATGTCAAGTGGATTGACCAGAAAGTCAAGATTTTCGTAAACTAATATTTATTACCAGGTTTAAGTTTCTACTTTAGATAGTTGACGAAACAAGATTGCATTTACTGTCTTAAAATACAAATGTCGGTATTGGCCATATATATGATTTTATCAACAACAAATATCAGGTCGACACTTAGAGTATTTCTTTGTTAAAAAAGGTTCAATTTTCATTTTAGCAATGTGTATTCTGATGTTGCACGGCTCGTAATGTGACAAGGACATGTCACAGTTGGAGACAAACAGGGGAGACGGTAACCAACAACAGGTTTTTGTTAGCTTTTCATTTTTGGCTTCATCTTGTTTCTCTGCAATATTCATATCATTTTACAGGGTTCTCATTTATTGAACCGTCAGCGAAGTAATTATTCGAGTGATAACAGTGAGCATCGGAGCTTCCGGGAGGGAGTTGACTTTTCTGTTCACGCACAGGTCAACACGCGAGCCACAAGGGTTAAGTTTGTTAACACGACCAACAAAAATGTGGACCTTTTTTGGTTAAATTACGAAGGGCAGAAAGTCAAAGTAAGTTTGTCCAAATGATAAGTTTTGGGCTCACTTTCTTTGATGAATCATTGTGTTAATTTTACACACTTTACCTGTACGTAGGTCAACACTTTGGGCCCTCAATCTGCACATCTTGTCAATACTCTTCCTTTTCATCCGTGGATTTTCAGAGACGCCGATACGGGCGAACCTCTGGTAATAAAAGCTACTTAAATTATAAGGTCTTGAAGACTCTGAGTCTTTTTACTGTTCATACAATTTCATAATACTCGGTTCTAGATCTGTTTTTTTATATTTTTAGTTTGTGAAGAAATTCAACGTAAAAGGGACTTTCTTTGAAACGAACGACTTTGTAGTAAGACATTAAAAAAATGCAGTAATTATTCTAAAACCAATCATTAATAAACTTTTATTTTCAGAGATCTTTGGCAGCTGCCTCAAGCTCATTCAGGAGGCAAAAGCAGGTAACAAAATATTATTTTTTAAACTGGGAGAGTTAATTCACGTCACAAATCTTTTTAGCAACCTGTAAGGGGAAACGGTTCGCTCTGTGTTTTTATTCAACTTCCAAGTGAGAAATTTTTGACGTATAATATGGTATTCAAAGAGCTTTACCAAACTTCAAGACACTTTTCAGTCGACGAATTGCGAACCCTTGCACTTCGAACTGTTCGTCAAAACGTGGTCCAAAAAGAAGATTGCTTTTCGTTAGATGTGCCGATTTCAATGCAGTTCGAGCTAGCCAAGATGTTTGCGTAGGAGATGATTTGAAGATTCTAGACGTAACTCAAAAACTGTTGAAACATTTTTTAAAATGAGTCTCTTGAGTGGTGATATTTCCGATGTATTGACTGATCTTCGTTTCGGACGAATCCATTCTGCCCTGACTTTGCTTGCCCAAGTGCTCTTGACGGCAGCAGGGCTGTTGTTTGTTAGTGCAACTTTTTCAACTCAGAATGGCGTTGTGGACCTAATGAAGGTAAACATCTTCCAACTAATTGTCTTTGCTGAACAAACCAATCAAACTATTTTATTGTAGGCTCTGCTTAGTCCTGAGTATTTATTCGCTCACACTATTCTTATACTCTGTACTGTCTTGGTCGCTAAAAGATCCACTGGTCACAAAAGATCTCTGGTTGGTAATTAAGCTTTCATAGTTTTGCATGTTTTTCATATTTTTTCTATCAATTCGAAGGCATTGCCGCACCATACCAAGCCGATTAAGGGTGATCCAACAAAGGGACCCTTCATTCGCAGAACAGTACTTCGAGTTAAGGCATTTATTTTCAGGTCAATTATAGTTTTAACACACATGAAAATAAAGTTAATATCATTCAAAGATTTTTTATTGCGTATAGAATTTCTCCAATTAAGACCGTTCTACATGGAGCTCTAATTTTTTCTTTGATCTGGTAAATACTTTCTTGCTTTTTACAAGTTCCCAAATCCCCTATAATAATGAAATAAAAATTGTTTAGGATTATTAATGTCTACCTTGTTGTTTGCTTTGGTGCTCCAGTCTTTTCAGAACACTCGGTAAGCAAGCAGATTTGGTCAACCATTCTTAAAAAGATACTTTTAATGCTATTTTATTTGTTCTGCAGGAAACTTTAAGCTTTTCATACTTGATCGTCATCCTTACAACTTTTCCCATTCTTTTGATTTACGGCCCAGAAACAGATTCCTTTGGTGGCCTGATACACGTGTTACTTTCAGATCAGGTTTCAAAAGAGCTCTAATTGTCAATCAATAAATTAGCCTCATTCAATATAAATATTCATATTTTTAGAAGGTTCTCGAGAAAAATGATCCTTTGGGACATCAGGTAAATGATAAGCTCAATAATTGTATTTACATTGTAATTGAGACTAAAAAAAAATATTTATTTTTTCGAACACAGCTTTTTGTAAACTGCTGTTGTGTTGTATTGGGAGCCTGGTTAGGTGCATTCCCTATTCCGCTCGATTGGGATCGACCATGGCAGAAATGGCCAACGTCTTGCGCCTGTGGAGCTCTAATTGGATCCTTCCTGGCAAATGCTTTTGCGTTTGCAAAGCTTTGTTTTCAGCAAAAAAGGTAGGTTCTTCTGGTTTTATCAAACAAGCAGACATTGAAAAATATTGTAGGTTAATTTATTTTTGTATTTCCAGTTTGACGTCTGGCATTGTTGGAAATCCCAAAAAGAAGCGAACGTAAATACAGACTAAGCTAAAAATTAAAAACTTATTTTTTTGACACCAATCTGGAATATTCAAATAAACTTTTGAAAAAGTAAACGTGCATACTTTTTATCAGTAAATAGAATCCATTGTTTCAAAAAAAATTTTGTATTCGTACCTCACTTTCTTGGTGGTTTCAAAAATCTTGGTCTTTGTGGGTATGGAAATTCGATGCTAAATCGTGGATGATTTTGATTTTAGGCTTGGAGCCTCCAAGAATGTCCATGACCACTTTTATTTAGTCTTTTACATTAACTTTTATGAATTATTAAAAATTAATTAGTGTGAAACGGCTTTATTGATGTTAACGATTAAATTATCTCGTACCAACAATTGATTTTTAAGCCTTTGCTGTGAAGGGCAATTGCTGGGAGTTAAAAATAGAAAGTTGCAACGTGACAAAATCAAGAAAAGATCAATACAAAAAAGGTAAGTGAGTGAATTCCTTGTGATTAGTTATTCCATCATACTCTCCTGTGTAGGCCCACCTGATCCTAAAGAAAATTTTTTCATTAAGTTCACTTAACAAAATACTCTAAATCTTATTAATTGTTTAACCTGATGTATCATCTTTCTTTTTTGATCCGGAGACAATATCGTCTATACGAAGGAGAAGAATTGCAGTTTCGATGGCTGTCTTATAGACTTGTAACTTCACAGAAAGTGGCTCGTAGATACCCAAGGCCTTTGTATCTTCGACCTTTGAAACAAAAATTTATTAAAACCTTAAAAGGTGTTTCTGATTGGGATTCATCTCACCTTTCCACTTATTCCGTTAATTCCATAATTTTTCATTCCTTCAGCATGCTTTGCTCCTAAGAGTGTCATTGTTCGGATCACGTTCGCACCCACATTTTGAGCAAGAGTCCTGTAAAAGTAAGTTAAGTCTTAATACCGATTTTGTAGTTCCAAAAAGTTGAGAAAATATTTTTAATGTATGCTGCTTATGCTTACATCAATGAATTGAACTGAATACAGACGACAAACCATGAAAGTCTCGATTGTATAAAATTAAAATTATCTCTTGAAAAGGCTGGCATGCATTTGCATGTTTCTTAAAGTTTCATTTCAATCAAAGGTTACTGAAATATTTTCTCTAGTGTATCCAGATGGTGTTAGAAAGGTTTCCCGTTTCTTACTTTGGAATGATTTCAAGAGCAGACGCAATTTCCCTGTACGGTAACTGGGTGATCCCCTTGATGTCGTTTGATTTTTCTTTCAGATGGTGACTCACTTCCATTTCAACTGCACCACCACCGGGGACCAAGAATGGGTCAAGGCAGATGTTCCTTGCGACATGAATAGCGTCCTAAATTCATTTCAGTGGGAATAAATAATAAACATTGAAGCCTTAATAAAAAGATTAAGGTAATTGCCTGAAGATTTCTTTCTACTTCGTTCAGAATATCTTTGCTTGCTCCTCTTAAAAGAATTGTACAGGCTTTAGGGTCTTGGCAATCTTCAATAAATGTAAAGTATTCGTCGCCGATCTTTCGAACCTTCAAATTTAAAATTTACTCTTCAGTTCAGTTACTTTTTACTTAGTAACACGTTAAACTCCAACAAAATATCTAAACCTCAAATATTCCGGCACCAGATCCTATGTCTTTCTCGGTGATTTCATCTGTACGACTGACAATAGTAGCTCCGCATGCTCTGTTAAAAAATATAAAGATTTTCGTCGAAAAAGGTACGAGCAAATTTAATATGGTAGAAATTTTAGACTCGCTTAATTCATTACCTGGCAACACGAAGATTGTCAGTCTTACGAAGCCTTCTAATAACAGAAATATTGGCTTTCATCAGAAAATGTTGAGCCAAGTCAGAAACACCCTTCTCGGTGATAACAAGATCAGGTCCAAATCTACAAGTAGTTGGGAATTGGAAAAACTAGAGAGAAATTTATGGTACAAATTGAAAGTACCTGATGATTTCATCACAGATTTTTTTAATGTAAGCCTCTTCCATCTCAAGGATTTTCGAAAAGTCTTCTTCTTTCATTATTTCGATATTTGTCTGCATTGTAAAATAAGATTTCTTTTAATATAAACGAGAGAGACATTTTCGGAATTCGAAACTTTACGACGAACACGCATTTAAGTTTCAAATCATTTTGAACCAATATCTTATTCTTTTATTAAGGTCAGGCAACTAACATCAATTTCTAAATCTTTTATATTTGTTACCTGACTTTCACCTTTCTTGTATTCCAAGTTGCAATCCAACAAAAGAATTTTGGGATTTTCAATGCGTCTTGCCATTTTTGGATGAGTGACATCCTGCGACCGAATAAGACTTTAAATCAAACCCAAGTAACGACAGAGCATACTGTTTAAAATAGTACCTTGTTGAACATTACACCCTTCAAAACACGCGAGTCCTCAATCGTTCCTCCAGGAATCTTTTCAATTTTGGCATACCGTTTTGTGTCGATCTCTCGTTGACCACTTTCTCCTTCATGGATCGTCACTGTTTTAACAGCTCGAAGTGCAATTTCACAAGCAAGATCAGACCACTTGGAGATAAACTTTGTGCCGATGCAAGATTGAACAACCTAAGATAAAATATTTGCAAAGTAGATTAGATTTCTCTAAACTAGCTCTTAGAAAATTGAAGTTTGAAAGTAGGCATCTACCTTGATCATTTCTTTCTCGTCATTTAGATCAACAGGAAAAGCAACTTTTTCCCTCAGTATTGTGACTGCATCTTCCAAGGCACGTCTGTAGGCCTCAATAATGATAGTTGGGTGGATGTGATCTTCAAGAAATCTGTGAGATACAGCGAGAACCTCGGCAGCCAAAACAATAACACTGGTGGTTCCGTCACCAACTTCCTCATCCTACAAAGGGGGAGTTCATTAAAATTTGAAATTCCATGTCAATTTGCAGATCCAATTCGTAGCAAGAAAAGTTACCTGGGTCCTAGCAATCTCAATCATTGTTTTGGCAGCCGGATGCTGAACAGTGATTTCTCTGAGGATGGCATTGCCGTCATTTGTCATGACAATCCCGCCCATCGGATCCATCAGCATTTTGAGCATGGCCTTTGGGCCCAGACAAGTGCGGACGACATCCCCAATAGTTTTACCGGCAAAGATATTTTCAGTCTATTTATAGAAGAAATGGTAGGTAAATTTACTTGAGAAAAATTTTGTGAAACCCACCTGAACTTTCTTTCCAGCACTACGCTTAGTGTTCTGACTTAGAACTAAAACTGGGGCAGATCCTGGTCCAAACATCTAAAATTTTAAGTTCACGGTTTAGTTTAAGAGAGTCTCGGGTAACATAATCATTATATAGCTTCAAACTCACTGCGGTAAAAATGGAAACACGGCTCAAAAGCTTATTCCAAATTTGATAAATTTAGGAACATTAGGAATTAAAAATTTGGCTTACTCTGTTTCAAGTTAGAAATATGGGTTGGAAGTAATACTCGAAACAAACTTCTGAACTTTTTCACTAAATTAGTTTACAGTAACAAAGTTCATGCGGCATGCGGCACGAACGGATATTTTCAATGGAACGTTCGAGAATATAAACAAAATTTTGTTTCAGCAGCGCTGAAAGAGTAAAAAAGCTAGCGTCAAAAAGATTTGACAAATAGCGTTCTATTGTATAAAGCAGGTTAGCTTTTAGCCAAGGTAGTGTTTTTTCTTAAGTACCCATTGGCATCTAAGAAAAGAAGGCTTAGAATAAATTGGGAAGTTTTGCAACCTCTCATACTTTTATTTGCATCAAGGAAATAAAGGAATGGGCAATGGGCATTGACCTCACCAAAGCAAACCTCAAATCACATGTTCATTCAGGGTTTATCAGCTTTGCCTGGTTGTTTTTTGTTGAGCCATCGATTTGAAACCAGATAATTTTAGCATTTTGTGTTCATTTTTCTTGACCATAAAGTTGATTTTCTTAGTGACTAACCCATCTCAGTTGGCCCAATCCTGTAAACTTTTTTTTGAAACGCCTTGCACCCGCCTACCGTTAGTTTAAAGAAATCCTTTGAATTAAGGTAAAGAAAATGGGCAAATTTCCTTTATCTGATAGAGTATTTCAGGTTCTTTTTTTGATGAGTCTGAACAGGGTTCCAAGATTTTTGAGAAAGGTCCACTGCAGACACCCTTGTTGTCCCCTCATTCACCTCATCACACCCCAACGCTTGCTTCCAGGTTACACTACCTGATCCACCCCGCAGACAAGTTTCGAAAATGTTCCTCCAGCTAAAAGGGTTTTTGGCCCCTGGCTTATGGCCTGAGGGGTCAGGGTTATATCTCAAGTTTCAAAAAGTGCCAATGATCTATTTCGTTGGCGCGAGGGGGGCGATCAGATGCCTTATAAGATCTTTCGGGGTGCATAAGAGCGAGATCTGATTATCAAGGTCCAAGGTGGGTGTATGGCGCCTGTCGTTCTGGTACCCTAACGGCGATCAGAACCTGGTTTTCCTAGCTTCTGAGATCAAAGCAAGTGTTGAAGCTGTGTTATCACAAACCAGGGTCAACCCCATCCGAGCCAGACGTACGTGGTTAGGGTGGGACGATACCAGGTGTGGAGACGTGCTTCCCCCTGGTGTCTGTGTTTTTGTATTGTTTTTGT
>Ga0194133_10008881_pt1 | contig 11642 bp, 13 predicted proteins | sample TA2KigOf40mmetaG_FD_155448 | JGI IMG/M metagenome (GOLD analysis project Ga0194133, IMG submission 155448) | Freshwater microbial communities from Lake Tanganyika, Tanzania - TA2015055 Kigoma Offshore 40m | ecosystem: Environmental > Aquatic > Freshwater > Lake | place: Tanzania: Lake...
ATTGACATATACTTTGATGGTTTTCACTCGTGCATTATCATTCCAAGACTTATCAGACTTAACATATCCATTCACGATGATGATTGTTGATATGCTTGGAGTCAGTGGATGCAATGTATATGTGATATTTTGCCCTATCCCATAACCCGGAACGCCTTCAACCCAAGCAGTGCGATAATTTGCATCATCAAGATTATATGCTCCATAGGTAATTCCCTTGAAAGGTGCCAATGTGGATGATGCTAGGATTTGTGCTCCACGCCAATTTCTATACCATCCATTAGGAGATCGAACTCTATCCCAATAGCAATTGGGTCTGGCATATCCATTAGCCATATCTGTGCGAGCATTCTCGATTCTGCAACCAATCTTGGGATATGCATGCTGTATGTTTTGCGATAATAGAATGCATGGGAAGAGGAGGATATAAACCCTGAACAGTATACGATTATTCATAACATTCTCTTCTTATAATCTCTGCTTGAAAAATAACCATACCATCTTCCTCTATAAACACATCATATTCTTCATAGAAGTGCTGATCTTCGTCGAACTTCTGCGAACATCCTGAGAATCGATCAACTTTACCTTTTGATACAAGTATCTTTGTACTTCCATTTACTGATATGTTTGACTTTTTATACATAGTCTTACCATTTTTACATTTGACATAAATATCAAGATTCTTTGCCTTACCCTTTAGGAGAAGATAAGCTACACCACTGCATTGAGTTTCATATTTAGGAAGTGAATGTGGTGTTGGAGGATCTTCATCATAGTGCCAGTATCCTCGATCTATAATTTCGCGATACTTGCTACTACCATAGTCAATCATACTATAGTATGGTATAACCTTGATCTTAGATTTTCCTTTAGAATTTACTACTGTTTTGATTGAATAGAGATTTTTCCCATTCATAAGTGAAGAAGAACTCAAGAGAAATGAAATACCTAAGATTACATGTAGGATATGTTTCATAATTGTCCCTGAATATGGTTAAAAGAGAAATTTGTTTCTATGTTGCTTACATACTTTTCATCTAATTGTATTTTGCATATAGGATACAGATAACGAATACTGGTAGAAAGGTCACTGAATTTTCGATAGTACAATCAGACCATCCTTAACAAAAGCTAAGAAAGTTATAATCTGATGTTAGTTGAAAGCGCATATCTTAGTTTGTATAATACATAATCTTAATTTTACATAACCTTAACCTGGCCATTCATAAGCATTGGCAAAAGCCAATCTCGAAGTTCAGATAATTTATCATTTTCCAAAGCGATGGTATTTTGCTTTTCAAAAACTGGCTGAAAAATCAAACTAAATTAATTTAATACTTTTTCCGTTGGCTTTACAACTTTTAAAGAGAACAAGTCGTCTTTTGTTATAGCGCCAAATGTTGTTCCATCGGTATTTCTTCTATCGAATACCTGCTTAAGATTACGAAGTACCTCAAATAGAAATGGCGCACAATTATCTTTGCTGTTTAAAGCAGCCAAACCACGACCAATACAGCATTCAGTTATTGAAATGTTCATCTAAACGGTTACTATCCCAGATCTTTTTAGCCAATTCCTCATAAAGTTCCTGTCTCTCAAGCAAAGCCTATTTATCGAAACTACTATAGGGCTTAAAGTTTAAAGTTTCAGCTTCCAGGAAACGCTTGAATTGCGGGTTGTACCCTTTGAAATTACCTTCATTATTGTAATGAAGATAAGCCTCCCATCTGTCAATTTACTCATTTCCCCCCAGTCCTTTACTGCAAAGTTATCGACAACTTTCGCATGAAAAACACACTGAAAAACATCCCCAATCACCCCATCCGGCCTTGCATGTCGGATGGGGTGTGAGATTATTGTTTATGTTTTCTTTTGTAAAGCTTGGAGGAATGTATCAATGAGTTTGGATTGATATTGAAGTGCATCCTCTGTTTGTTCAATATCCATCTGGATTGACTTAATTGAGCGCCTTTGTTGTGGCTTTTCTTCATTGATGTATTCTGACACTTTTAATGAGTAATGATGTTCTTCCAAAGTGAAGGTATCAATACTCTTTGCGATACTATATTTCTGTTCAGGTATTTGCTTTTCATCCGAAAAAGCGGAATACACATCGAAGATTTCATTTATTGTCTCATTAGGCATCACATTACGATACTTTTCCCGTGTGACTCCCTTTTCAGTGTCAATAAATAGAATGTCACTCTTCTTTCTCTTCTTCTTCAGCACGATGATTGCACTCGCAATGGCACTTCCATACAGCATATTCTGGGGAAGCGCTATCACGGCATGCACGAGATTTTCGAGTATGACATTCCTCCGAATTTTGTCTTCAATAATGGTTCGATACAATGCGCCTTCCGGCACAATCACAAATGCCTCCCCATTTTCACTGAGCGATTCAATAATATGACTCAAAAATGCCCAATCACTGCGCTTTACGGGTGGAATCCCTCTACTGAAACGATTGAATGGATCTTCTTCAGGTCGATATATTGGATGCTCTAGATCCTGCGTCCAGTCTTTCACGGCAAGTGGCGGACATGCCACGATGCAATCGAATGTTTGAAGTGTGCGTGCATCCTTTGTGAATTGTGGATTCATGATCGTATTCCCCGCACGAAGATCGCATGCATCATTGCCATGCATGATGATATTCATGGTGGCGATGGCAAGTGAAATTGGATCGAGGTCTTGACCATATATTGATATTGGTGTATCGGAATATCGTCTCTCGCAAGTCTTTACAAGCAAAGTACCCGTTCCGCATACGGGATCATAAATAGCATTGCCTTTATTTCGTGAAGCGAGTGTAGCAATGAGATCAATGATGGACAATGGCGTAAAAAACAAATCTTGCTTTTCGATATCAGCATATTTTGCGAGGAATTGTTCGAATGAATCTCCCGGATAATGTGCTTGCAATAAACCAACCTCCATGGATCCAGCATTGAATTCAAGGAGTGCTTGAGCAAGCAATGTATTGCGATGTTCAGGCAAACCGAATATGGGGTCAGTGAATGAACATGCGGAAAAGACATTTGTCGAAAATTGTTTTGGATTCGCTTCGGTGAATGCTTTAAGTGCATTGTCCAAAAGTTCTGCGATATTCCTTGCTCTCCTCTGATCAAGGAGATAAGCGAATGTACTTTCTTCCGGAAGTTTGAAATTGCGGATCTTTCCCTTCTTTGCATTGACTGAAAGATAACGGAGAAATAGCAGAGCCAACACATACTGTTTGCCTGATCCGGAGAGCATGTGATTTCTGAATAAATCTCCAACTTTCCATACTACTTCCTTGAAATTACCTAATAAGATCATGTGGTTCCCCTATGATTGAATGAATAATGGAATGCATTTCCTCATCTCTGAGTGCATCAAATTGTTTGAGTAGTCGTGACTCTTCCTTGCGCATATCATGAAGTCTGAGAATTTCCCTTTGAATATCCACTGTCGGATATGGAATCACAAGATTCGCAAGCACGGATTTTGGAATAAGTGGCAGAACAGATCCTTTTGCGAATGACTGAATATGCGCAAGCGTAGCCGGGTTATTAAGATACCAAGCGAGGTATTCAGGTAGTAAAATTTCTTTGCTGATTTTTACTTTGATCATGAAGAAGATGGATGATGCAGTACCCGGCAGCATTTCTTCGGTGATAAGCACTGCAAAATTGCGCGTACCTTTCACGCAGAAGATGATATCATCCGCTTGAAGTGAAAATCGTGCGGGCACTTCCTCTGCATGAAGTTCTTTTTTGAGATTCTCGGGTATAAGCCGGGCTTGCTCATCAAAATGTTTTGCTTGGAGAAGATAGCGCTCTTTTCCTCCGCTTGTTTTTATTTGCAGGCCGGTACTGATATCGGCGATTGCATCTAATCTTTGAACATTCATTGTGTAATTTCCTTTTGTCTGATGTTTCTTCTTATTCATTATCAATATCGGCATTCTGCATACAGCTTGTGATGGCGCGGGCGAGCGCAGTCTTCCCGGCGGACCGTAAGTGACGGATTTTTCTACGGAATTTTCTTGATTCATCCCATACAAGAAGTTCCGTGAGGGCTTCTTCAGAGAGCATGACTCTCCGCTGGGAATACTCCCAATGTATTCCTTTGACGAATGTAAGATCGCCTCGGGATTCTTGATATGGATCTACGACGAGGAAACTATGGATGATGTCCAGGTCGATAGTGAATTCGTTTGCTACAAAGGTGGCCAGCAAAGGGAATGTTCTTTTCATGATAAATCTCCAATGATTGATAAAAACAGTTAATTGTCATTTTTTCCACAAAATCGCCGAAAACCACATTCCCCTGATTGAAAGAAAGGATCAAATCCATGTATAGGGTTTTCGTTCTCGATACACCATCAAGGTGCACGAATAGAAGTGGAATACAATCCTTCTGTTCCGGAAGGATCATGTTTGGGCGATATGGAAGTATGATGGTTCATTTTATTGTTTATGTGCATAAAATTATAGTCTTGATATTTGCTATATCTTTATTTTCTAAGTGTTAAATTAAAGAGAATAGTTGGAAATTCCAAGTGTTATTTTGAGGGAATGGCTTTTTTTTAGCCGGGTTGGAGCGAGGGGGGAGGATGTTGGTAGAGTGCGGGAACTAAGAAGCTATGAAAATAAATGTGTTACAGCACTTCCTACCTCCTATAGTTTTTAAATTAACGGGATACATATATTGAAACTTTTAGGAGTGGATTCCGTTGTAAGTTTAACAATTAGTCTCTTGATAAATCTTCGATAAGATTTGTATTTAACAGAATTGAATTGCCTGTAAATTTTATTATTAATTTTTCTAGAAATATTGCTTGTTGCTTAGCATCTCCATAATTGTCTCCATCTTGAGTAATGAAGTATCTAAAACTATTTGCAACTTTATCGCTAACAAAATGTATACTTTGTTTGTGTAATCTTAATCTGCTTTTAATTTTTCCTTGCCCTACATAGGTTGTATAACCTCGCCTGTCATGAATTGCATAGATTCCAATTTTATCAGGTGCTTGATCAATTTCATTATCATTAAACAAACTTCCCATAATTAATCTTTCTTCTTCAGCGCGTGGTAAAAATTGTATACCCTGAGGAGTAAAATCTCTTAAAGCAGAATCTATAGCTTCTTTTGTTCTCTTTTGAGGACTGGATGTAGACCCGTTAATGTATGACAATATGGTTTGAATAGTAACCGCAGAATGTGTCGCCAAATCTGTAGGTGATTTTCCTAATATTTCCAACTGTTCTCTTAACCATTCTCCATAGCTTACTTCTGAATTTGTTTCCTCTCCACTATTTCCTTCATCACTTTCTGATAATGTTTCATTTTCTATAAATGCTACAAGAGCATCAATATATTCTTTACATTTTTCTTCAGTGAGTATTCTTTTTCCGCTGGATATTACACTTACATCAGGTTGCCATATTCCTAAAACATCTGCAATTGTTCTCTGAGTAAAACGATTGTGTTTCAACAATGTTATCAGTCTAACTAATTCTTCTTGTAATTGACTCATACAATATTCCGTTAAATGTAAATAATTTATTATGAATTAAAATGAATATATCTTTAATCCCTGCCCTTTGAAAGGATTAGTTAATAAATTCTTCATCTAAACGTAAATGCAAACAATGTTTTATAGAAATCTTAATTCTAACTTGTAAAACTTATTAGCTGATAGTAGATGAAATAATAATGTAGTCATCCTTCCACGGTATTATTTTATGAGTGGCTTCTTCCGTCGAAAGAAGTCACAATGTACCTAAACGCTTGTCTCTTAGTTTTCCATTGAAGGAGCCAACTTGCGGATTATCTGTGGGTATTCCAAATCCAGAAAAGTCAAATGTCACCGAATGTTCATACACCCAGCGATAATTCTATTCTCAGATAATCCCACTAATAATCTTCAGTTATGTTCGTACTGGAAAATTCCTACAATATTCACCAATTAGGTTAGGGGAAAACAATAGTTGCATGATTATTTGTTACAGCATCATTTAACCATCTTCTTGAAAAAGTCAGATGTTTTATCTGTACATTACTTGAAGCAGAATTTAACTGATTATTTGCTTCGTCACTCATGTGCTGCACATTATGTAACTCCCAAATTGTAATCAAAGATAAATCTTGTTTATTGAAAGAAGCAAAGTATATTTTGTCATTTCTAGTGATTCTATTCAACTGCTGAACTCTTTGATTTGTATCTGATATAACCCGGTCAATTTGAAAACTACTATTTCCAAATGCAGTAAGATATTCATACATTTCAGGTGGATTACCAGTAGATTCAGCATCATGTTCCCTCTTATTTGTATTGACATTGTGACCTAACTGTAATGCAATTATAAATTCTCTGACTAAACCAGGTTGAAAAATATTTATATCATTGTTATTTGCATTTCTCGCTGCCTGATAAAGATTAATAGCTGAATCTACTATCGCCTGATTTGGTTGAACTATTGGCATAGAAGTCTCTGAAAGTATAAAAAAGTAATGTAAATAATATAGATCAGAATTAAGCCATATTCATACTACACCCCACACCATCTCCTCTTGCATAGGAACCTGAATCTCAAGTCTTTTCTTTGAAAGATTAACAAAATCCTCATTAATCTCAAAGCTAATGCAATGTCTTTGTAGTTTTTTTGCTACAACTGCAGTTGTTCCTACACCTGCAAAAGGATCTAAGATGATATCACCCGGATTGCTACTTGCTTTCACTAATCGTTCTATGAGTCTTTCAGGTTTTTGAATCGTATTGAGTAATTCTCTGCTAATCAGTTCTTTAGATTTATATGTCAATTGCTTGATATCACCCCATACATCCCCAGGATTTTTTCCAAGAGTATTGAACTTTGTTTTTCCATATTGTCCATTCATAACGGAAGGTACTTTTTCGCAACGCAGTCTATGTTCTAGTTCAACCAATTGAGGCACACGAATATCATCTAAGTTAAAGGTCTTTGCTTTGCCTTTTGAAAAATATGCGATGATATCATAGTTATTAGTATAGTTAAGTCTTCCTTGTGCAAGCCTGCTCGGTTGATACCAAATGATTTTCCGATTTAAATTCAAATATGGTCGATAATCAATAAAGTCTAGACAATTCTCCTTCCCAAACAAATACATTGAACCACCCGGCTTCAATACTCTTGAAAAGATTTTCAATAATTCAAGATTGAATGTCTGAATATCAGAGACTTTATCCCAATCATAATCTGTCACACCATAAGGACCATCGCACACAATTAAGTCAATGCTATTATCCTTAACGGATTTAATCAGTTCGAATGTATCTCCATGATATATTGTATCAAGTTCTAACTGTTTCATTTCTTACCTAATAGTAGCTGACAGGAATTTGTTCATTGTCAAGTCATTTACCCCACTTGACCACCACAAATTACATAATCTCGTTCACTTCTGAAATATAGAGTAGATAGCATATCTGGTGGAATTCGATGATTTTGCTTGATACATGATATAGCTAACATATGGTCCATGCTTATGAGTACGGGAAACCCTCACATTCCCACCACTTCCAAATACATATCCTTGAGCTTTGTGCCCATGAGTGTTCCACCGGGTCTTCGTATGATGATTGATCCGGTGCTTTTCATCATATATTCTTCCACCCATGATTTGCCACCATCGGTATTGATGATTTCAACATCGAAGAAATAGCTTGTGCCTGTTTTGGAGGGGCGGATAATGATCATTTAATACTTCAATTAGCATAGATGTACTAATTGGCATACATACAGATCACATTTATCTTTTCTTACTTTTAGAAATGATACCATTCTTCACTTGATATGTGATTTTATCACCATATAAGTGAAATATGACTTTCTGTTTAGAAGTTTCAATGTATCCATAATCTTCAACTTCTTTTTCATATCGAATCTTCCCTTTATCATCGAGAAAGAATGCAGCATATTGATTTAATCCATGTGCTCCACCTAATTTTATCTCTGACACAATAAATGCCTGATTTTCAGCCTTGATTATATGAAATGTACCATACTCATATGCACTTTGCTGAATGAATTCCTTCAAAGGCTTAGATTGACCTGGCTGGTTTACAGAAACTTTGAATTCTAACATTTCATCTTGGTCCATTCTTTTACTAACAGTAACAACATATGAGGAACCGTTTGCAAAGGATATAGTTTGTTTTTTGAATTCCTTCCATTGCCCTGAAAACATTATTGCTGGCTGAAAAAAGACAGAGCAAAAGAGCACCACTGAAATAATCTGTACTACATAATTACCCATTGAAATCTCCCAAAATGTTACCTATCCCTTCAATTATCTAGATTTGATACACCGTATGTATCAGTAAGCAATTTACTAAAACTCTTCAATACTACACCTTGCTCTTTGAGCTAACTTGACACCAGAGTTCCAGAAGAACTCACCCCGTCATGCTTCGTATGCCACCCCTCAGCATGAGGGGAATGAAGAAGTAGTCGAGTGTACCCCGAGCGAAGCCGAGGGGTACATATATACACAGACTATTCGTCTCGGCTTCGCTCGACGAACAGTTTCAGCATGAGGTTTGCACTTTTTTGATTCACAAATGAGTCTTAAGTTGCAATATTCCAATCAATAAGGATATTGACATGAGGGTATTACTTTGGGTCTTGTTTTGTTTGACAATCAGGGTGCTTCAAGCTCAGAATCTACCGCCAAAACAGGCATATCCATATCGTGTCAAGCAGATTCATTCTGGACATAGTTTGACCGATCCGTTATTTTATCCGCATTGGCCCGGACAATATGTAAATCTCATCTCAAATGTGACCGGTATTGTTTCTTGGCAGATCATGAATTCGATTGGTAAATCCACCGTACCAGGTTCAACCATCAAGTATCGTTGGGATAATAGGATAAGTACCGGTGAACCCGATGCTCGGCATAATATTGAAAACTGGGAAGTTTTATCAATTACGGAAAGAGTGCCGCTCGCAGTTGAAGGCGGAAGCAACCAATCTTGGTATCTAGCTCGTATACAAGAACAAAAAACATTCCTCTCCAAATTCGTGGAACAAGCATGGAGATTTGGTGATGGAGGAAGAGGTGCCGCTGTATTATTATGGACCACTTGGACAAATATTGATGATTCAGACGGTCCTTTCCGAGCAATGCTTGATATACAAGGCAAAGAATGGGAAGCTATGCAGGATTATGCAAATGAGAATCGGCCTTCTGGCGCGCAACCTGTGTATATCATTCCGGGACATCGCATGATGGCCCGTATTTATGATGATATAGAAAAAGGAATTGTACCGGGAATCACGAATATCAAACAACTCTTTTCAGACAATATCCATACTAATGAGCTCGGTGCTTATGCAATTGCAATGATTCATTATGCATGCATGTATAATAAGAGTCCAATCGGTCTTCCGAATCAGCTGATACCGAATCCTCCCGCTAATACCCTGATTCCAACACCTGAATTCGCCGGATATGTACAGCAAATGGTATGGGATGTCGTGACATCATATCCGCGAACCGGTATTCAACAATCAAGCACGACATGTGTAGAAATAATGCCCACATTTAATATACAGCAGTATGATAATCAAGTGTATATTGAAGGCATAGACAATGATGTAGTACAGATTGATATCTATGATATTCTTGGAACATTGAAATACCGATCAATGCTTCATCATGATTCATTCATCAATCTTGAATTTCTCCCGAATGGACTCTATGCCATCCAAACCAATGGCATGAATCGTCCGGTCAAAAACACAGTATTGATACAATTAGTCGGAAAATAATATCTGTATATGTAAAACGAAGTGGATATGATTATGAAGGGATTACATTTGTTTTTCTCTATCTCAATAGTGCTTTGCCTTTTCACTCTTGAAACTAATGGACAAAAAGCAAAACCGGTACATCGCATCAGAGGTGAGGTGAATTTTTTATCCCAATCAGGAGTAAACGATAGAATGGGAGAATATGATACATATGATATTTTCCTCTATGATAAAGATGGAATTCATGAAACACTATATTTACGAACCGAAAAGCAAGATACATTCAATATAGTTATCAATACGGAATTACTAAATAGATATTCACATTTAATATTTCATGTGAATGCCAAGAAAATCGAAAATATAAATTTCTGGAGAAAACAATTAAGTTGCAAACCTACAATGTATGAAATCCCTTCTCGCAGTAACACTATAATCAAAGTAAATATTAGTTGTTACGACCAACCCGTTTTATATAAAAAACCCGTTCTCTATATCTATCCACTTCAAGAAACCATCATACATATCAAGCATCATTATCGAGGGAAGCATACCTTCACATATCCTCTCTATGAAGATGGTTGGAAAGTTCTTGCAAAGCCGAATGGTGATCTCATGAATCTCAAAGATTCCACACAGCATCGTTATCTGTTTTGGGAGGGTATTTCAGATATGTCTAAGCAAGAGCTGAAAAATACTGAAGGGTTTATCATTGATTCCGGAGACATAGTTTCTTTCTTGGAGAAGACATTATCTCATATCGGACTCAATCCTATTGAATCGAATGACTTTATTACATTTTGGGCGCCAAGAATGATCATGAACAAACGATGTTTCATACATTTCCGAATAAATGACAATATCAGAAATACCTCCTTCCTCGAAATTGAACCCAAACCTGAATCCATTCTTCGTGTTTTTATGGAATATACACATCAAATACCTGATTGGGAGATTAAAGAACAATCTTTGCCAGCTTTCAAGAGAAGTGGTTATAGCGTCATTGAATGGGGTGGCACTGAGCTTGGTTCCGGAGTGGTGCATTGAAACTCAAGAGAATTGGATATACTCATTTTGGCATAGGGCATTATGTGGTAATAATAACTCTACTCGGTATATCCATAGGGTTCTTGCATTGTAATCATACTACAGTGAACAATCTTACATTTAAACACTTCGAATATATATTGGAATCTTATGATAATACATCCTCTGAGGACAACTCAGTTTTCCCTGCCATTCTTCATCGCTATACATTCCATCAGAGTGATCTAATAAGTCAATTACTGAATGTCCATGATTCATATTTTCACAATACAATAATCTTTCCTGTTGATAGCATGCTTCTAGCTCAGTCATGTTGGGATGAGTCATTGGATGAGCGAATTCTAGTGTATGAAAAATTAACCGGAGAAGTGCACTTCATGAGTGGCTTGATAAGTAATCAATACATGAGAAGTCCATATAATTATTCATTGGTGGACTTTGGTAAAAGTGAACACCATATCTTTCCCTTTGACCTAAATATCTCGGGTCATTCAAAAACATTACATGATCAGTATGTGAAAAGAGAAGAGTCCGAACATACTTGGTATCATAATCATGCAGACTCATTGTACAAAATGCAAATAGATAATGATAACTACCCATTTCGGAAGATTATCTATACTGATTTTAATCTTGATGGAAAAAGAGATTTCATGATCTCATATGAAGCATATAGAAGTACAGGATCAGTTTTATACCTATCAAATCATGAATCCTATGTACAATGTTTGAATGATCTCTATGATTATTCTTTACATGTGAACACGAAAACAAAAAAAGTGTTTGGGCACACTTCATACAGAAATG
>Ga0194133_10008885_pt1 | contig 11639 bp, 17 predicted proteins | sample TA2KigOf40mmetaG_FD_155448 | JGI IMG/M metagenome (GOLD analysis project Ga0194133, IMG submission 155448) | Freshwater microbial communities from Lake Tanganyika, Tanzania - TA2015055 Kigoma Offshore 40m | ecosystem: Environmental > Aquatic > Freshwater > Lake | place: Tanzania: Lake...
TCACCGCAATCACCAAGAAAGTAAACGGTGGTACCATCGGATTAGAAGATAGAATCAAGCATTTCAAGGAATTCTATAATTTAGTAAAGTAATTTAACAATTCTGGGTTCTCGGCGTCTAATTATATAGTATATACCTAAACGGAGGTAGTATGAAAAATTTATTTGATGCTGTGACATTATTAGTTTTATTCGTAACAGTGATTACCGCATGTACATCACCAACACTGCCAATTATGCCAGCTGAAGATTATTCGCTGGTAATGTTTGGAGAACAAGGGTCATCGTTGGAAGGTACTATGGGAGTACAACCTGTTAATCATCCTGTAGATGGCCGTACAGGTCGTGCACAGTTGCCTGATAGTTTGAAGTTGACCCCACAACAAATTGCAGCCATCAAGGTGCTACGGGACAATTTCAAAGAAGTCAACAAGGCTCGTTTAGATTCATTACATAACATCTTCTCCCGCGCACGTGATGCTCGTCGTAGTGGTGCCACCCGAGAAGAAATTCATGCAATTTTGGTCACATCTCGTCCCATTGTACAAGCCCTTCGTCCTGCCGTGCTTCAACTACACGTGGCAATACGAGCAGTATTCACCCCAGCACAACGAGCATGGTTAGATGCACATCGTCCTCGTCCGCCTGTGACTTGTATGGCATGTGCTCCTGTATGTAATAGTGGGTGCTAATAATCAATTAAAAAATAGTTAAAAACTATATATAATGTGGGGGTTGACAATCTGTTAATCCCCATTTTATATTTATGGAGGTTCTTATGTATAAAATAATATTACTTGTAGCGGCACTTCAAGCAACACCCATTACTAAATTACCACTTCCGTCAAAAACATTACGGGATACAACTAATAATTTAATTGTAATTCATAATGATGGAAGTAATATGGATGCGAAAACAACACATAGAGTTCTTCGTCGTCGCAGATTGGCTTATCATTACTTTATTGATAGAAATGGAAAGATTTACCAATTTGTTGACCCAAAGTATGTTGCGAAACATGCGGGAATTTCGTGGTTTGATGGACTGGTAAGTTGGAATAACTTTAGTATTGGAATTTGTTTACAAGGTAGAAACACCACAAGATACACAGATAAACAATACGCGAGTTTACAATCATTGGTGATAATGTTACACCAACGATACCCAAATAGTAAAGGGAAACCATTATATACACACGCACAAATCGCGTTTCCACGATTTCGGAAGAAAGACCCAGGCGATTTGTTTGATATGACACGAATTAAAATAGATAGTATCTAATACAGGATAAAGGTTATGATTAAATACGCTGATGTAATTGTTGATTTACAGGCAGGTGATACGGGTAAGGGTAAAGTTGCTCACGCTATCGTCAAAGATTATGATATGGTCCTTAGATATAACGGCGGAGCAAACGCAGGTCATACCGTATATCATAACGGTAAAAAAATTGTTACACACCAAGTTCCCATCGGCGTATTATTTGGGATTCCAAGCTATATAGGGTTTGGGTGTGTTGTAAACATACAAAAGTTGGTAGAGGAAATCCGTGATTTACAAGCACATGGAATTGTCACGGATGGATTAGTATTTGTTGATAAGCGCGCCCATGTAGTATTTGAATATCATATAGAAGAGGACACTAGAGATTCAAAGATAGGTACTACTCGTCAAGGTATCGGTCCTACATATCGGGATAAGTACTCACGGGCAGGAACACGAATTGGGGATTTACAATTACATTCTATTAGTGACTTTAAAGTATGTGATATATATGAAGTACTGTTTTCTGGAAAGGAAAAGCGTATCTTGTGCGAAGGTGCGCAGGGATTCCAGATTGATATTGATTGGGGTGATTATCCTTATGTGACCAGTTCACACTGCACAGTTGGGTCTGCAATTTTAAACGGAATCCCTCCACAAAAGATTAATAAAGTTATCGGTACCATGAAAGCATATGAAACCTATTCTGGATTTAAGACGCATTTTATGGATGAAAATGACCCTATTCTACAAAAGATTCAAGAGGTTGGTGGAGAGTTCGGTGCAACTACGGGTCGTAAGCGTAAAGTTCGTTGGTTAGACCTTGATGGGGTTATCAAAGCAATCAATATTAACGGAGTTACCGACCTTATCATTAACAAAGCAGACATTTTGAAAGAAGTTGGTGTGTTTCGGTATGTATATAAAAATGAAGTGTGCGAATGTTTTAAATTAAATCATATGATTGAAGAAATAGATAACATACTTTATGTAAATACTAGAGTAAAAAATATTATTTGGTCTATGACTCCAAACGGAATCTGAGGTTATTATGAATATTGGTGTAATTGGATTAGGATTTGTTGGAACAGCGGTACAAAAAGGATTTGAGTCAACACACCCAGTGTTAACTTATGACATCGCCAAAGAATCCACGGAAAAATCCGTCGCAGATTTAGCAAGTAAAGTATCGGTAGTGTTTATTTGTGTCCCAACACCGATGAATCCAGATGGGTCGTGTAATACAGACATTGTAGAGTCAGTTTTACAAGAAATATCAGTAAAAGGACAGACAGAAGGCGCATCTCCAATTTGTGTGTTGAAGTCTACCATCACTCCGGGTACTACTGAACAGTTAGCAAAGAAATTTCCTACGTTAACCGTATGTTTCAACCCAGAATTCCTGACAGAAAAGAATTATATCAATGATTTCCTTTCCCAAGTCAACATTATTCTAGGATATGTACACAATCAACGAGAAGTGAAGGTTGTACATGATGTATATCGGGAAAGATTTGGTCAGGCAAACATAATGTTGGTAAAGTCAACAGAAGCAGAGATGATTAAGTATGTGGCCAACACATTTCTTGCTACTAAAGTTGCCTATTTGAACGAAATTTGGCAAATTTGTCAAAAAACGGGAATAAACTATGACCATATGATTAACGTGTTAAACAAAGATGAACGATTAGGTAGTACACATTGGAATGTACCTGGTCATGATGGGAAATTTGGGTTTGGCGGAACGTGTTTTCCAAAAGATATCAATGCGTTAATCGATTTTGCCAATAAAAATGACCAAAATACTCCACTATTAAATGCAGTCTGGCAGAAAAACCTAGAAATGCGTCCAGAACGGGATTGGGAACTGGATACAGGTAGAGCTGTAATATAAAATATTAATAAAATGTTAATATAGACCCCTTGACTTATTAATTGGGACACTATATATTTAGATATGTTTGAAAGGAAAATCGGCTAGGTACAAGGAGAAACCATACTCCGTCCCCCGCGACGCTGAATGGTGTAAGCGCGTGTAAATATCGGGTGTTGTACTACCTTTCAAACTTTTGGGTGGTTAGCTCAGTTGGTCAGAGCATCTCGTTTACACCGAGAGGGTCGGGGGTTCGAGTCCCTCACTACCCATGCGAGTGTCATATAACGGCTATTATCCTAGCCTTCCAAGCTAGAGACGCGGGTTCGACTCCCGCCACTCGCTCTTTGCTCTTGTGGTGGAATGGTATACACGGAAGTCTCAAAAACTTCTGCCCTAAAGGCTTGTGAGTTCGAGTCTCACCGGGAGCACTTGACAAATTTCAATTGGTTGTTTATATTTCTATACGCCGCGTTCGTCTATCGGCTAGGACATAGCCCTTTCAAGGCTAGAAGGCGGGTTCAATTCCCGCACGCGGTATGGGTATTCACGGAGTCAAATATGCCACATCCAAAAAAGTGCGGTAAGGGTCGTCGTAAGATTGGCTCTAAAAAACGAAACAATCGTTGGAAAAATAGAAAACGTAAGCATTAGTTATTGCCCTCTCGTTCAATGGCAGGACGCCAGGCTTTGGACCTGGCTATCGTGGTTCGAATCCACGGGGGGCAACTGGAAGGGTTTTTAAATTTCACTTTTATGGAGCGTACAAATGTATAAGTTTATTCTTGCAGTAGCAGTAGTTGCTTTAACCGCGTGTGGTTCAGCACCAAAGACAGAGGAAACAGTAGCAGATAGTACAGCAGTTGCAACACCAGTAGCAGATACCACTGCAGTTGATTCAACTGTAGTTGCGGCACCAATCACCGGCGAAGCAGCTAAGTAATATTTTGGACTGTGGCTAATACCCACAGTCCCATGCGGTTCTAGTGTAATAGATAGCACGGTTGGCGTCCAGCTAACAGGTCCGGTGCAACTCCGTGGAACCGCTCTAAAAGGGATTCTGTCATTTTGATGGAATCCCTTTTCACCTAAAAGGAGGTTATTATGCATCCAAATGAATTTAATGTAACAGTAAACAACGAATCTCTTATGGAAGAAGCTGTTAAGCTTGGAGAACGTTATGTTGAGGCATTAAAAGAACAAATTTCCCGTCAAAAGGAAGGAAAACAAAAGTAAACCGATATTTAAGTAAGTATACATTTTGGAGCGGTTATGTTAAAACCAACGAAATACGTAAAAGCCACAATAACTAATAGTTGTGTTCCTGCGTGTCTCGCTATGGTCACTGGCAAAACACTCCAACGTGTTATCAAAGAGATTTACGAGTATTGGGAAAACGAAGGTCGGTATCAAGGTATTGAAGATAACATAATTGACCAGTATCTTTCAAAAAACGGATACGCTATTCAACGAATTGGTCACGAATACGAGCCTAATAAGCTGTTGATTCCTAAATGGCCAATCAAACCATTTGCACCAATCCATATCGTAGATGTTTGGTCAACACATCCAGCAGGAATGCATGCAGTGGTGATGCTAAAAGATGGAACTATATATGACCCATCTAACAGACGTATCAAAGATATTTCGATGTACCAACGAGTATTTGGAATTACAGGTATTTGGAAAGTTACCGATAAGATTTTTGATGTAAAGTAAGGGCCTGTCATGGTTTCGACGGGATGTAGATGATTAAGCATTGTGCCCAGCTTGGTAAAACTGGTAAAACAGACCAAAAAATATTAACTGGCAACTATAACAGTCCAGCCCTCGCCCTCGCTGCGTAAGCAGTAGAGCCGAAGGACCGATGACCTGACCCATATAAGGGTAATCGGACTTATCATATGGTGTAGTGTTAGTGACGGATGGTAGCTAACATCAAACACAACTATCCTATATCTAACTTGGGTTTGTTCTTTGACCAGAGTTAGATGAATACTAATAAAGAACTACGCACATAAAAACTTAATAGGAAGCAGACTCGGACAGGGGTTCGATTCCCCTCAGGTCCATTAATAGTTACGAATCACAATTTTTTTGGAGTTCCTTATGTACAAAAAAATTCTTGGAAAGATTCGTGAACTGTTTTTTAAAGAAGAACGATACGATACGTCATTTCGTCGGCAATGTATCCTTGAAGAATATAAACTTATATTTGAACAAGTAAGAAATTCAGAGGACTTGACAAAGTTACTTGCATCTCGTAAACTTATTAGAGACTTTCAACAAGGTATAATTGATATTGAAGAAGAATCGTGGGCGCGTCAATATTTGATGGACTTGCATCGGGTATGGACTATTAAGTACAAATACTGGAAACGTCACAGAGGAAGATAATGTTAAAGAAAAATGTTACGAAGTTTACTGGTGGTAAACTCAGAGTGATGGAACGTAAAATTCTGGTATGCAAAGAATGTAATGTAATAACGGTAGAAGTAGCAAGTGATATCAAGGCTGTTATATGTGCGTATTGCGTCCAACGACAAGTTGCTCCTCCTGCCGGCATTAAACCTAAATCTGACGGTGAGAAATTTCCCCGTGGATGGGCGTTAAAAGCACGATACGTTCACATGGACGGCAGAGTGTTTATTAAGGGAAAAAACACGGGTGAGATTGAAACACCGGAAGTTCCGAAACTGAAGAAAGAAAAAAAGGTCATTGTAAAGAAAACAGTAAAGAAGAAAACTCCAAAACGGAGAAAGTAAATGCTCCAATTACCAGCAAACAAGCCGTTCCCAGTTATACAAAAGTTTCTTCAAAATAACGAAGCATTAGTATACTGGTATATGACATTGAGTATTTCAAAGTCTATTAAGGAAAATACTGATAAGACCGAATTGTTTACATTCGGTGGAAATAGTGAAAATATTGCTATAGTTAAAAAGAGTGACTACGAGAATGTATTGTCTGATGCAATCAAACACCTTAGTAACGCAGAAGAGTATGAGCGTGCTGCATTTGCAAGAGATTTGTTAAACAAGTGGAAGATTGAACAAGTTATAAACGAAAAACCAACGGAGTAGTTATGGGATTTGAATCTACGCGATGCGTAGTTCTTAATGCCACATACGAACCGATTACAATTGTATCATCCAAACGAGCACTTGTACTTTACCTAGAAGGTAAAGCTGTAATTGTTGAAGAACATCCAGAGTTGGTGGTGCGGTCACCGAGTCAGACGTTCCCTGTTCCTTTGAGTATTGCACTTAAGGAATTTGTAAAGGGTCGTATGGTATTTCGGACTAAGGCACTACTGACACAAAGAAATCTATTTATTCGCGACCAATACATTTGTCAGTATTGTGGTCGGAATAAACAGCAATTAAAATCTGCAGAATTCTTTACCAGAGACCACGTAATTCCGCGTCATATGGGGGGCAGGGATACTTGGAATAACGTGGTAACATGTTGCAACTCATGCAATAACAAGAAGGCATATCACCTATTAGAAGATATTAATATGACCCTCTTGAAAATTCCAGCAGCACCTACTATATTTGAATTGTGGACTAGGCAACAGAAAAAACATTATCACTAAACAAGGATAAACACAATGGTTACGGAAGAGCAATTGAAGGAACGGTATGAGAAGTTTATAGAGTTTGTCAAAGCTGACGAACGGGCTGACCAACTTCTCGCAATGTATGAAGATTTTACTACGGAACTGACTACCGCTCCAGCATCAGGTAAAACATATTTTCACAATGCGTTCCCCGGCGGGTATCTCGACCACGTGGTTCGTGTAACGGAAACTGCACTTCACTTATCATCGGTGTATAAGAAGATTGGCGGTGATATAGACTTCACAAAGCAAGAACTGGTGTTCGCTGCACTTCACCACGATTTGGGTAAACTTGGAAATCCAATTGAAGGCCCGTACTACGTTGACCAAGATTCGGATTGGCATCGTAAGCGTGGTGAGATGTACAAGCAAAACGAGAACATTCAGTATATGAAGGTTCCCGACCGCGCTCTATATCTTATTCAACGCTATGATATCAAGATTACACAGAAGGAATGGCTCGGTATCAAGTTGTCAGACGGTATCTATGACGAGGGGGCCAAGTCATATCTGATTAATTACGCTCCATATGCGATGAAAACCAACCTTCCTCGTATTATTCACTGGGCTGACCATATGTCCAGTCAATCAGAAAACGATAATTCACGCTTTTAATATCGTATAATATAACCGTTAAAAAACACTTGAACGGTTATATTTATATTAGACCTGCGCATAGTGCGAGGTCATAACAACGTGACGCTCAATAATGAGGTCACATAACATAGGAGGTCATTTTATGACTCATTTAGTATTTCGCCCATTCGGGTCAACGGTTTTAAACAATCGGGACAATTTCATCAGCACTTTTGATAAGATGTTTGATGAATTCGCTCGAAAAGATTTTCCTGAATTCTTCCAACATTTCGGGGCAGAACCATTTGGAAAGTCGGCGTATCCAAAAGTGAATGTAATTTCAAATGACGAGTCTGTGACAATCGAAGCAGAACTCGCAGGTTACAAGAAGGATGAAATTGATATTGAGGTCAAGGAAGGCGTGTTGACCATTTCAGGTGGCGCATCTCAGTTGAACGAGCAAACTGATAAATCTGTTTATCTACTTCGTGAACTGAAACGTAGTTCGTTCAGTCGTTCATTTAAGCTCGGTGACCAATTGGATGCCTCAGCAGTCGGAGCAAAATTCGACAACGGGTTATTGACTGTAACAATCCAAAAATTGACAAAGGAACCAGAAAGTACAAAGGTTACGATTAAGTAATTTCACTTTAACCAACAGGAGGTCCGTATGTGCTGTTGCGTAGATTGTAAGTGTAGTTGCTGTTCAACCCGCATAACCGAGTAACGGGAGGTGATCCTATCGGTTATGTCTGGTATCCAACCTTAATTTAAGGAGATAAACTGGAAATATAACGAGCCGGACTGGTTCTTACTGGTTCGGTTCGTTTTTCTTTTTGGAGAATATATGAGTAAATTTTTTAATTTCAAAACACTGGTTTCATTTACTGCACTCACAGTTGCAGGTTGTGCCGCACTATTTTCTGTAACAGGTATCGGTACCTTGTTTGCAGGAGCAGCCACCGCAGCGATGGTAATGGCTAGTGCTTTGGAATTAGGTAAGTTGGTAGGTATTTCATTTCTTTACAGATATTGGAGTGAAGTTCCAAAAGCATTAAAAAGTTATATGTTGGTGGCAAGTGTAGTATTAATCATTATTACATCAGCAGGTATCTACGGATACTTGTCCTCAGCATATGCCAAAGTTGCAGCTGACCCGTTAAAGATGAACGCAGAAGTACAAATCTTGAATTCACAAGCACAAACTCTTGACCAAGAAATACAACGAAAGACACAACGACTAGACCAAATTATTGCACTTCGTGGTCAGCAAGAAAATCGTATTGATAATCTCATCAGTAAAAGTACCACGGGGTCTAATACAACTATTCGGTCAGCACAAAATAGCCTATCAGAACTCAATAGAACGGCAACAACACTTCAACGTGAAATCAACCAAACATCTGCTCAACGAGATAGTTTGAAAGCAAAGAGTTTAACAAAAGAAGTCGAAATCAATACGAATTCTGATATTGGTACGTTCGTATATATTTCAAAAGCAATTGGAGTGGAACTTGATACGGTGGTTAAGTGGTTTATATTGATTATTGTTCTGGTATTTGACCCACTGTCTATCTGTTTGGTACTCGCATATAACTTCTTACAAAAAAGAGATGAGCCTAAGGAAGAAATAAAAACATTCGCCGTGTATGACGAAAAACCAAAAGAACCAGTCGAATCTGTGATAACTGTAGAACCAGTACCTCAATCTATAAAATTTGATTTGAATAAACTAGACAGCGATGACCCATTCCCACAGTATATGACAAAGGAAGAAACTGAAGAAATATTAGATAAATTTTGGTTAAAAAAGACTATGGCTAAGCATAGAGATATTAATATCTTTTAATAGACCCCTTGACAAATCCCTCAATTTGGTGTATATTTAATATACTATCTATTTGGGGGGGTTGTGCCTATTAACGTTGGTTACTGTTGCATCAATAATACACTAAACAAGAAAGGTATCACCACGGGTCGCGCCATGCGTAAAGCCACCTTTGAAGCCAAGGGTATTAAATACGCATCTGAATTGGCCTTGGCAAACGCTAAAGACCTTCTTGAAATCCTTATGTGGAATGCAGACAACGGAGTGAAGGTATTCCGTATGGGGTCTGGTATCTTCCCGTGGGGTACCGAATACAATAGCACGAGTCTCCCAGACTTCTTCGAGATTGCCAGTACGTTACGTATATGTGGTAACTTCGCAAAGTCCACTGGCCAACGTATTACCGCGCATCCTGACCATTTCGTAAAACTTGGTTCACATAAGGAATCTGTTGTTCTCAATTCTATCAAAGACTTGGAACTACATTCCGAAGTGTTTGACCTTATGGGACTTGATGCAACTCCCTACAACGCAATCAACATACATGTCGGCATGAACTTCTCAGAAGAGACAGCCGATAGGTGGATTACAAACTTCCGTAGGTTGTCACCAAACCTCCAAGCTCGTATGGTAGTGGAGAACGATGACAAGGAATCTGCGTTCTCTATTATTCAACTATTCACCTATCTACACACAGAGTTGGGTATCCCACTCACCTTTGACTATTTCCATCATCAGTTTCACCCAGATGGATTGACTACCCAAGACGCAGCAGAACTTGCCGCCGGCACATGGCCGGAAGGTATCACACCACTCTTTCACTATAGCGAGAGTAAAAATGTTAACGAACACGTTCAAGGGAATCCTCGGGCTCACGCTGATTATGTGTTTTCTCGTATTGACGATTTTGGACTCACGATTGATGTTGACCTCGAAGCAAAAGCTAAAGAACTAGCTCTCTTCAAATATCGGGAACTTGTATGAATACACTAATTGACATTTTTCAAGCAGTAGTATATCTTATAGTATCACTTATAATAATCTCTGTATTGGGGGTTATTTATTTGGGATTTGTGATATTTGTTCTATTTCAAGAACTTTTCAAATACCTTAAACAAAAACTACAATGACACCACTTATTTCGTTTGCGGTTACCACACATAACGAAGGTGAGTATATTCGAGAACTGATTGACCAGCTTGTTCCGCACTGTGAGCAAACTGGTGATGAAATTATTGTTGTGGATGATAATTCTACCGACCCATTCACCACAAGTATGTTGTATGGTTATGAAGACGCAAACTTAATTCAATTGTATAATCACGAACTCAATCATAACTTTGGTGAACATAAGAATTTCCTAAACAGTAAATGTAACGGAGAATATATTTTCCAAGTTGACGCTGATGAAAAGTTCCATAATAATCTGCTCAACTATATGCACGATATTGTAGACAACAATAAGCATGTGGATTTGTTTCTTATTCCTCGCGTGAATATTGTAGGTGGACTGACCGACGAAGATATTCGTCGTTGGGGATGGCGAATCAATGAAAAGGGTTGGGTAATGTTTCCCGATTACCAAACCAGACTATATCGTAATACTGATAGTATCTATTGGGAAGGAAAAGTACACGAACGTATTGTAGGATATAAGACAACAGCGTCACTACCCGCAGAAGAAGAGTGGTCACTATATCACATTAAGGATATTGAACGTCAACGCAAACAAAATGACTATTATGATACCATTACACGGTAAACAAGCGCTCACCTACGACGACATTCAACTTATCCCTGCATATTCGGATATTGATTCTCGTCAGAATATTGACCTTACTACACAATTGACTACTAATTATAAGATTAGGGTTCCGTTAGTTGCATCTCCGATGGATACGGTCTGTGATAGTGAGATGGCAATTGCAATGGCGGAACTTGGTGGAATTGGGTGTATTCACCGATTTAACACCATTGAAAAACAAGCACATGAAGTATCAGTTACTAGTGTTAGTGTAAGAAACAGAGATTGGTGGACACCTCATGTAATGGCTGCTATCGGTGCTAACGGTGACTATTTGGAACGAGCACAGGAGTTGGTCAAAGCGGGTGCAAATATTATTCTTATTGATGTGGCGCACGGGTATCATAAGTTCGTGATGGACGCAATCCGTAATCTCAAACAGACCCTTCCATCACACGTTGATGTTATTGCGGGGAACGTGGCAACAGGCCAAGCAGCAGATACTCTTGAAAATGAAGGAGCAAATGCAATTCGTGTAGGCATCGGTGGCGGGTCACTTTGCACTACTCGCGTTAAGACCGGGTTTGGTGTTCCAAATGTCACATCGTTGATTGACTGTGCAGGAAGTGTGAATGTTCCGATTATCGCATGTGGTGGTATTCGAAATAGTGGAGACATTGCGAAGGCACTAGGAGTTGGAGCAAATTCTGTTATCCTCGGGTCACTTATTGCA
>Ga0194133_10008888_pt1 | contig 11630 bp, 10 predicted proteins | sample TA2KigOf40mmetaG_FD_155448 | JGI IMG/M metagenome (GOLD analysis project Ga0194133, IMG submission 155448) | Freshwater microbial communities from Lake Tanganyika, Tanzania - TA2015055 Kigoma Offshore 40m | ecosystem: Environmental > Aquatic > Freshwater > Lake | place: Tanzania: Lake...
GTGATGCCCGGCAGGTCGCGGCCGTAGGCGTCAATGTTCTGCCCCAGCAGGGTGATCTCCTTGAAGCCCTGGGCCGCCAGCCCCTCCATCTCCAGCCGGATCGCCTCCGGCAGGCGTGACTGCTCTTTGCCCCGCACCGAGGGCACCACGCAGTAGGTGCAGCGCTCGTTGCAGCCGTAGATCACGTTCACCCAGGCGCACACGCTCGAATCGCGCCGGGCCGTGGTGATGTCTTCCAGGATGTGGTGCTCGCCGGTGGCCACCACCTGCTGCCCCTGCTCCACCTGGGCCAGCAGTACATCCAGACGGTTGGCGTGCTGGGGGCCCATCACCAGGTCGAGCTCGGGCACCCGCCGCAGCAGCGATTCCCCCTCCTGCTGGGCCACGCAGCCCGCCACCACCAGGGTGAGGTTGGGGTTCGCCCGTTTGCGCTGGGCCTGGCGGCCCAGGTAGCTGTACACCTTCTGTTCCGCGTTGTCGCGGATGGTGCAGGTGTTGTACAGCACCAGATCCGCCTCCAGCTCAGCGCTGGCCTCGCGGTAGCCCATGGATTCGAGGATTCCGGCCATGCGCTCGGAATCCGCCTTGTTCATCTGGCAGCCGAAGGTGGTGATCCAGTAGCTGCCCCGCCCGCTCTCCGCAGGGGCGCCGGCTGCGGCGCTGCTGGGGGCTTGTAGGGATGTGGCCGTCATCCCCCCAGTTTCCGGCATCGCCGGAGCCGCTGGCCGCTGCGGTGCGGCCGTGCCAGCTTGAGGGCAGCGCCGAGGGGCCATGCGCCTGCAGCTGCATCGCTTCCGCCTCAGCAAGGCGGTGCCCCTGGCCATCAGCCGCGGCACCACCGCCGCCGTGGAGCATCTGCTGGTGGAGCTGGAGCACGGGGGGCTGGTGGGCCGCGGTGAAACCGGCGGCTTCGACACCGGCCATCGCCACTACGACACCGGCGCCATCGCCGCCGAGCTGGAGGCCCTTGCCCCACGCCTGGAGCCCCTTTCCCCGGAACCGCTGCAGGCCCTGGAGCCGCTGCTGGAGGGGCTGAGCCCCCCGGCCCGCTGCGGCTTGGATGTGGCCCTGCAGGATTGGTGGGGCCAGCGGCTCGGGCAGCCGTTGCATCGGCTCTGGGGGCTGGATCCGCAAGCCTGCGTGGCCACCAGCGTCACCCTCGGGCTGGGGCCGGTGCCGGCGGTGCTGGAGCGGCTGGAGCGCTGGCGCCGGCAGCTGCCCGCCAGCCGGGTGAAGCTCAAGCTGGGCTCCCCCGATGGCCTCGACCACGACCGCGCCCTGGTGGAGGCGGTGGCGGCGGCGTTGCGGCCCGGTGATGAATTGCAGGTGGATGCCAATGGCGGCTGGGATCTCCCGGGGGCACAGCGGATGCTCCCCTGGTTGGCCCAGCGCGGGGTGGTGCTGGTGGAGCAACCCCTGGCACCCCAGCCGGATGCGGAGGCCGACACGGCCGGCTTTGCGGCCCTGCGCGGGCTGGCCCCGATTCCCCTGGTGGCCGATGAGAGCTGCTGGAACCTGGAGGACCTGCTGCGCCTGGCCCCCCATGTGGATGGCATCAACATCAAGTTGGTGAAGTGCGGCGGCCTGGGGCCGGGGCTGCTGATGGCCCGCACCGCCCGCCGTCTGGGGCTGGGGGTGATGCTCGGTTGCTACTCCGATGGCGGTTTGCTCAACGGCGCCGCGGCCCAGTTGCTGCCGCTGGTGCGCTGGCCCGACCTCGACAGCCACCTCAACCTGGTGGATGACCCCTTCGTCGGCCCCGAGCGTCAGGGGGATGTGCTGCGGCCCGCCCAGCGGGCGGGCGTCGGGGCCCAACGGCTGCAGGAGGTGGCCTGATGCTCAGCCCGGATGCCCCCCTGGTGCTGTTGCAGCACGGCGGCCTCGACAACCTCTCCGGCAAGACCGGCCTGGCGATGCTGCGCTACCGCCAGGGGCCGATCGTGGCGGTGATCGATCCGGCCAACGCCGGCGCTGATCTGGCGGCCCTCACCGGCATTCGGCGCCCGGTGCCGGTGGTGGCGGACATGGCGGCGGCCCTGGCCCATGGGCCCGCGGTGGCGGTGGTGGGCCTGGCCCCCTCCGGCGGGCGGCTGCCACCGGAGATGCGCGCCGACGTGCGCCTGGCCCTGGAGGCGGGCCTCAGCCTGGCCAGTGGCCTGCACAGCCGCCTGGCGGAGGATCCGGACTTCGCCGCCATCCCCCGGGTCGCCGGCCAGTGGATCTGGGATCTGCGCCAGGAGCCCCTGGGGCTTGAGGTGGCCGCGGCCCGGGCCGCGGCGCTGCCCTGCCGGCGCCTGCTGGCGGTGGGCTCCGACATGGCCGTGGGCAAGATGAGCGCGTGCCTGGAGCTGGCGGCCGCCGCCCGTCGCCGCGGCCTCGATGCCCGTTTCGTGGGCACGGGCCAGGCGGGCATCCTGATCAGCGGCCAGGGGGTGGCCCTCGATGCGGTGCGGGTGGATTACGCCGCCGGGGCCGTGGAGGCGGCGGTGCTGCAGGCGGCCGCCGGCGCCAGCCCCGAGGCCCTGGTGCTGGTGGAGGGCCAGGGCTCTCTCGCGCACCCGGGCTCCACCGCCACCCTGCCGCTCCTGCGCGGCAGCCAGCCCACGGATCTGCTGCTGGTGCACCGCGCCGGCCAGAGCCATGTGCGCACCCGCCCCGGGGCTGAGCCAGTGGCGATTCCGCCGCTGCCGGAGTTGATCGCGGCCTGCGAGACCCTGGCGGCGCTGGGGCGCCCCGATGGGCTGCGGCCACGGGTGCGGGCCATTGCCCTCAACACGGCCCTACTGGAGGGGGAACCGGCCGAGCAGGCCCTGCGGGCCGTGGCGGAAACCACGGGATTACCGGTGCTGGACCCGGTGCGGCAGGGGGGAGACGCCCTGCTCCGGGCGGTGTTGGAGGAGGGCTGATCGGCCGGCCGCTGAAAAGTGGCTCAAACCGGAGTAAAAAGGGGCGGACGAGGGGACTTGAACCCCCGAATGGCGGAATCACAATCCGCTGCCTTAACCACTTGGCTACGCCCGCCAGGGCCCAGGGATCTTACCAAGCAGTGTTGCGGCGATTGATGGCTTCCCCCGCAGTTCAAGGGCGTTGGCGCTGGTGCCTCGGGGCGTTGTTGTTCGGCGGGCTGCTGGTGGCCACCAACCCCGGCGAGCGGGAGTTTGAGGCCTTCGCCGGGGAGTACCTGGTGGAGATGGCCAGCGAGGAGCTCTGCGGCAGTGATGGCCTGCCCCTGATGGCCCGCCTGGTGGTGCACAACTGCCCCCAGCTGGTGCGCAGCCAGCGCCAGGCCCTGGGGCAGCTGGCGACCGCCTCCAGCCGTCGCTACAACCTCGGCCTGTTCAGCGTGTACAGCACCCGCATCGGCGGGCTTGAACTGATGCCGGGCCTCACCCTGCCCCGCTATTGGGCGATCACCCTCGCTGGAGCTGGCCAGTTGGTGGTGCTGCAGACCGGAACGGAAACCCCCTCCGGGCCCGCCTGATGGCGGCGGCCCCCGCCCAGCTCCAGCTGCGGCTGCCCCGTGGCCTGCTGGACCCCGGCCTGCGGGGTCTCGGCTGCGGGGATGGCGATGGGCTGGTGGCGGTGCGGCTGCAGTTGGCGGATGGCCGCATCGCCGCCATCACGGCCGCGGCCCCCGGGCCCGTGGGCGACGCGGCTCCGCCGTTGGCCATCACCCCGCCGGTGGACGCTCATGTGCACCTGGACAAGGCCTTCAGCTGGGGGGCCTTCCCCAACCGCGACGGCACCATGGCGGCGGCCCTGGCCCTCAACCTCCAGGAGGGGGAGCAACGCAGCCTGGCCCAGGTGCTGGAGCGGGGGGAGCGGGCCCTGGAGCAGGCCTGGCGCTACGGCCTGCGGGCCCTGCGCAGCCACGTGGATAGCGGCGGCCCCTGCGCTGAACCCAGCTGGGAGGGGCTGCTCGAGCTGCAGCACCGCTGGCGCGGCCGGGTGGAGCTGCAGCTGGTGGCCCTGGCCCCGCTGCAGCACTGGCAGACGCCGGACGGCCAGCGGCTGGCGCGGCGGGTGGCGGCCGCCTCCGGCCTGCTGGGGGGGGTGCTCGGCCCCCCCTATCCGCGCCGGCGGGCGGATCGCGCCGCCCTCCAGGCCCTGCTGCAGCTGGCGGCTGAGCTGGGCTGCGGCGTGGATCTGCATGTGGATGAGGCGGGCACCGCCCCGGCCCATGGCCTGCGCACCCTGGTGGAGCTGCTGGAGCGGGGCCGCCCGCCGGTGCCGATCACCTGCAGCCACGCCAGCAGCATGGGGTTGCTGCCGCCGGAGCCGCAGCGGCGCCTGGCGGAGCGAATGGCGGCGCTGGAGCTGGCGGTGGTGTGCCTGCCCACCACCAATTTCTGGCTGTTGGGCCGCCGCGGCCCGCTCACCACCCCGGAGCGGCCCCTGGCGCCGGTGCGGGCCCTGCAGCGGGCCGGGGTGCCCGTGGCCCTCGGGGCCGACAACGTGCAGGACCCCTGGTACCCCGGTGGCGATTTCGATCCCCTGGCCCTGCTGCGACTCAGCCATCGCGCCGCCCACCTCAGCCCCTGGAGCCGCCAGGGGCTGATGCCGTTCACCACCGTGCCGTCACGGCTGCTGGGGCTGGCCTGGGATGGGGTGCTGCGCCCCGGTGCCCCGGCGGATCTGTTGATCACCAATGCCCACAGCTGGAGCGATCTGCTGGCCCGCCCGCCCCAGCGGCGGGTGCTGCGCAGCGGGCAGTGGTTGGAGCCCCCCCGCAGCCAGCAGCCCGATCCCGTTCTTGCCAGCCTGGGGGCCAGCTGAGCGCGGCGCCGCCGATGGGATCCCATTTGCCAGAGGCCCTGCCGGGCCCCCTGCCGGCCCCGGCGGATCCCCAGCGGCTGGAGGCCCTGGCCAATGATCTGCGCGCCCAGGGGGTAGCGGTGCTGCGCAGCCCTGGGGAGTTGGCGGGGCTGGCGGCCGATGGCTTCATCTATTCGCCGGTGCTGCAGCCGCTGTTGCGGGGGCTCGGGGCCCAGCTGGGGGTGCGGGCCCAGGACCCCGATCAGGTGCTGCGTGTGGCGGCCGGGTGCGCCCGCCATGGCGTCAGCCTCACCCTGCGGGGTGCGGGCACCGGCAACTACGGCCAGGCGGTGCCCCTGGCGGGAGGCCTGGTGCTCGAGCTGAGCGGCCTCACCCGCCTGCGCCACCTCGACCCCTCCACGGGGGTGTTCACCGCCGAGGCGGCCATGCCGCTGCTGGAGCTGGAACAGCAGCTGCAGGCCCAGGGCCGCGAGCCCCGGCTGCTACCCAGCACCGTGCGCAGCGCCACCCTGGCGGGCTATGTGGCGGGGGGCTCCAGCGGCATCGGGTCGCTGCGTTGGGGGTTCCTGCGGGACCCAGGCCACCTGCTGGGGCTGGAGCTGGTGACCCTGGAGCCCCAGCCGCGGCTGCTGCAGCTGGACAGCGCCGCCGCCAACGCCATCAATCACGCCTACGGCTGCAACGGCATCATCACCGCCCTCACCATGGCCAGCGCCGCGGCGGTGCCCTGGATCCAGCTGGTGCTGGAGTTCGCCAGCTGGGAGCAGGCCCTGGCGGCCGCCCAGCGCCTGCCGGCCCTGGCCCTGCTGCTGCAGAGCCTCTGCCTGCTGGAGGCGCCGGTGGCGGCGCTGTTGCCCTGGCCCCAGGGGTGCCCAGCCGCCACGGGTCAGGGCCACCGCCTGCTGCTGTTGGCGGCCCCCGATGCCCTGCCGGTGCTCGAATCGCTGCTGCCCGAGCTGGGGGGCGTGGTGCTGTGGCAGGCGCCCCAGGGGCAGAGCCGCGGCATCCCCCTGCGGGAGCTCACCTGGAACCACACCACCCTGCATGCCCGGGCCCAGGAGCACCAGTTCACCTACCTGCAGCTGCTGCTGCCCCAGCCGGAGGGGCCGGCGTTGACGGCCCTCCGTCAGCGCTGGGGCGACGCTGTGCTCTGGCACCTGGAGGGGGTGCGGGGCTTTGGCCAGCAGCGCCTGGCCTGCCTGCCACTGGTGCGTTGGCGCGGCCGGGAGGCGCTGCAGCAGCTGATCGACCAGGCCCTGGAGCTGGGGTGCGTGCTGTTCAACCCCCATGCCATCACGGTGGAGGAGGGGGGGCTCGGCACGGTGGATGCTGACCAGGTGGCCGCCAAGGCGGCCTATGACCCAGCCGGTCTGCTCAACCCCGGCAAGTTGCGCGGTTGGTGGGAGCGGGGTTCACACCCCTAGGGGGCCTTCAGCAGCCGAGGCTGGCCCGGGTGTCGGCGCCGGTGACCGGGTTGGTGCCGCTGGCCACGGCGCAGAGCAGCCGCTGATCCACCCGATCCAGCAGGGCATCGCTGAAATCGGCGTTTTCGATCTGGGCGCCGCTGAAGCTGCCACCTGAGGCGATCGCCCCCACCAGCACCGCCCCCCGCAGGTCGGTGTGGCTCATGTCGGTGCGGTCCATCAGCGCATCGGACAGATCGGCGCCGTTGAAGTTGGCCTCGGGGAAGGCCCCCTGGGTGAGGATCGCGCCATGCAGGTTGGCGCCGGCGAAGTTGGCCTGTTTGCCCACGGCCCCCGCGAAGGAGGTGTTGGCCAGCTGCTGGCCGGAGAAGTCCTTGCCGCTCTGGTTGGTGAGGGTGTAGTCCACCGTGTCCTGGAAGTCGGCGGCGGCGGCGGCCGGCACCGCGGGGCCGGCCAGGCCGATCAGCGCCAGCAGCAGGCAGGCCAGCAGGCCCAGGGGCCAGGGGGCGGAGTGGCGGCGGTCCATGGCCCTGGGGCGTCTGCCGTCAGTCTGTCGCGTCCAGCAGGGGCAGCAGCTCCGCCACCAGGTAGAGGGATCCGCAGGCCACCGGCAGCGCCGCACTGGCCACCAGCCAGTGGAGGTTGCTCGTGAGATCGTCTTCAGCCGGCTGCAGCGGCAGGCCGGTGGCGGCCCCGAGCTCCTCGGCGCTCCAGCTGGGGTGCTCCGGCAGGGCCAGCACCCGGGCCTGATCGCCCTGCCGCAGCAGTGTTTGCAGCAGTTGGGGGGCGTCCTTGTGGCGTTGCATGGCGATCAGCCAGCGGCGCGGCGCCGTCGGGTTGTCCGCGTCCGCGGCCCCATCCAGCTCCCGGCGCAGGGCCTCGGCCGCCGGCGGGTTGTGGGCCCCATCCAGCAGCAGCGGCCTGCCGCTGAAGCGGTGCCGCGCCAGGCGCCCGGGCCAGCGGGCCTCCCGCAGCCCCCGCCGGATCGCCGCGGCGTCGATGGGCCAGCCCAGCTCCGCCAGGGCCTCCGCGGCCGCCACCGCCACGGCGCCGTTGTGCCGTTGCAGCTCCCCCCGCAGCCCCAGCTCCGGCCCGCCGGCGGCCTCGGGCGGCAGGGGCTCCACCCAACGCAGGGGGCAGCCGCAGGCCTCCGCCTGCCTTTGCAGCACCGCCGCCGCCTCCGGGGTCTGGGGGCCGCTCACGGCCCGCCCCCCCCCATGCAGCACCCCCGCTTTTTCCGTGGCGATGGCCGCCAGGGTGGGGCCCAGGGCTTCGGTGTGGTCGAGCCCGATGCTGGCGAAGGCGAGCACATCCCGCCGCGGGTGCACGGTGGTGGCATCCAGCCGCCCCCCCAGGCCCACCTCCAGCACCGCCAGCTCCACCCCCGCCTCGGCAAAGGCCAGGAAGGCGGCGGCCGTCACCAGCTCAAAGGGGGTGAGGTCGTGGCGCAGGGCCAGGGGCTGCAGCCCCTGCAACAGGCGCCGCAGCGCCGCCTCGGCGATCAGCCCATCGGGCAGGCGAATCCGTTCGCACCAGCTGAGCAGGTGGGGGGAGGTGTAGAGGCCGCAGCGGAGGCCGGCGGCGCTGGCGATGCGCTCCACCATCGTGCTGATGGAGCCCTTGCCGTTGGTGCCCGCCACCTGCACCGCCGCGAACCGCCGTTCCGGATGGCCCAGCTCCGCCAGGGCCCCCTGCAAACGCTCCAGCCCCAGGTCGACGCCCCGGCGGCTGAAGGGGGCGATCAGGTCGCTGAAGGGGTCGCGGCCTGGCATGCCAGCAGGGCGCGCTCCAGCTTGCGCACCGCCAGGCGGATGTGGCGCGGCTGGATGGTGAGCGGTGGTACGAAGCGCACCACGGTGGGGCCGGCGGGCACCAGCAGCAGGCCCTCCGCCATGGCGGCCTTCACCACGTCAATGGCGCTGGGGCCCTCGGGCCGCAGCACCAACCCCTGCAGCAGGCCCCAGCCGCGGGCCCCCTCGGCGATGCTGCTGTGGCGGCTGGCCAGTTCGGTGAGGGATTGCTGCAGCAGCTGCCCCATGGCCTCGGCGTGGGCCGGCAGGTTGCGGCGGCTGAGTTCCTCGGCGATGGTGAGGCCGGCGCGGCAGGCCATCGGATTGCCGCCGAAGGTGCTGGCGTGCTCCCCGGGTTGGAGGTGGTCGGCGCTGCCCTTCACGCAGAGGGCCCCGATCGGGAAGCCACCGCCGAGACCCTTGGCCAGGGTGAAGGCATCCGGCTCCACGCCCAGTTTCTGGTAGCCCCAGAGGCGGCCGCTGCGGCCCACCCCCACCTGCACCTCATCGAAAATCAGCAGGATGTTGTGCTGGTCGCACAGCTCCCGCACCCGGCGGAAGAAGGCAGGGTCGCCGGGGTTGACGCCCCCTTCCCCCTGCAGCGGCTCTAGCAGCACGGCGGCCACCCGCGGCCCCTCCGCTTCGCAGCGCTGCAGCAGCGCCTCGAAGGCGGCGGTGTCGTTGTACGGGAAGTAGCGGAAGCCCTGCACCATGGGCTCAAAGCCCTGGTGGTACTTCGGTTGGCCCGTGGCGGTGACGGCCGCCAGGGTGCGGCCGTGGAAGCTGGCCTGGGCGGTGAGGATCAGCGGACCCCGTTCGCTGCTGGTGTCGATGCCCCGCACCAGGTGGCCGTGCTTGCGGGCCAGCTTGATGGCGGCCTCGTTGGCCTCGGCGCCGGAGTTGCAGAAGAACACCCGATCGGCGCAGCTGTTGGCGCTGATCCAGGCGGCCAGCTGCTCCTGCTCCGGGATGCGGTACAGATTCGACACGTGCTGCAGCCGCCGCAGCTGGCGGCTGAGGGCCTTGCGCAGGGGCCGGCTGCTGTGGCCCAGGGTGCAGACGGCGATGCCGGCCACCCCATCGAGGTAGCGCTTGCCGTGGCTGTCCCACACCCACACGCCGCGGCCCCGCACCAGCTCCAGGGGGAACCGCCCGTAGGTGTTCATCACCGCCGAATGGGCGGGGGACACCTGGGGTGGGGGGGTGATGGGAGCGGTGGGACTCGAACCCACATGCCCGAAGGCGCTCGATTTTGAGTCGAGTCCGTCTACCAATTCCGGCACGCTCCCGCGGCGCTGACTCTAAAAGTCAGCGGTGCGGTTGGAGACCTCAGCCCACCCGGCGGATCGAGGCCCCCACGCCGTTGAGTTTGCCCTCCAGGTCGGCGTAGCCGCGGTCGAGGTATTCGAGGCCCTGCACGCTGGTGATGCCCTCCGCCGCCAGGCCCGCCAGCACCATGGCGGCGGAGGCCCGCAGGTCGCTGCCCTGCACCGGGGCACCGCTGAGGCGGCTGACACCCTCCACGAAGGCGGTGTTGCCCTGCATGCGGATGGCGGCCCCCATGCGCTGCAGTTCGGCCACGTGCTGCAGTCGGTTTTCAAAGATGTTCTCGGTGATCACGCTGGTGCCGCTGGCGGTGGCCAGCAGGCTCATGAACGGCGCCTGCAGATCCGTGGGGAAGCCGGGGAAGGGTTGGGTGCGCAGGTCAACGGCGCGGATGTGGTCGGCGGTGATGGTGATGCAGGTGCCGTCGATCTCCAGGCGGCAACCGGCCTCCTCCAACTTGGTGAGCACCGCCCGCAGGTGACTGCTGATCACCGGAGCCACCGTCAGGGTGGAGCGGGTGATGGCGGCGGCCAGCAGGAAGGTGCCGGCTTCGATGCGATCCGGGATCACCGCGTAGTCGGCCCCGTGCAGCCGCTCGACGCCCACGATGGTGATGGTGGGGGTGCCGGCGCCGCGCACCTTGGCGCCCATGGCCAGCAGCAGGCCCGCCAGATCCACCACCTCCGGCTCCAGGGCGGCGTTCTCGATCACGGTTTCACCCTCGGCGAGGGCGGCCGCCATCATCAAGGTTTCGGTGGCGCCCACGCTGGGGCAGTCCAGGTGGATGCGACCGCCCCGCAGCCGATGGCCGCGGCCGGGCACCACGGCCGACACCACACCGTGCTCGATGGTGACCTGGGCCCCCAGGGCCTTGAGGCCTTTCACGTGCTCCACCACGGGCCGGGTGCCGATCTGGCAGCCGCCGGGCAGGGGCACCCGGGCGATGCCCAGGCGAGCCAGCAGGGGGCCGATGCAGAAGAAGCTGGCCCGCAGGCTGTTCACCAGCTCATAGGGGGGCGCCGATTGGTTCAGGCCCGACCCGTCCATCTCCAGGCTGTCGCTGCCGCGGCGAACGTTCACCCCCAGGGACATCAGGATTTCCGCCATCCCCTGGATGTCGGTGAGGGGCGGCACATTGCGCAGCCGCAGCTGGTCTTCGGTGAGCAGGCTGGCGGCCATCAGCACCAGTGCTGAGTTCTTGGCCCCGCTCACCTTGAGCACGCCCGAGAGCCGTCGGCCGCCGGCGATCTCAAGCTGGGGGTTGAGAATCTGCTGAGACGGGACAACAGCGACGGTCATAACTTTGGCGTCCCGCCTAAGGAGCCCAATCCTGACAACTGGTTTTGAGACTGGCAAGACGTCCGGCCTTGGAACTGGCTTGGCGCGCAGGGTGATGGGGTACATTTTGCGAGTCGCCAACCGGCGATTCACGCCCACCACGCGGATGTGGCGGAATTGGTAGACGCGCTAGTTTCAGGTACTAGTGGCAGCAATGTCGTGGGAGTTCAAGTCTCCCCATCCGCACTCGAAGGCCTTCCTCGATTCGGGGAAGGCTTTTTTGTTGGCAGCCCCATCTCCCGCCGTCTCGCGCCGGTTTTCCCATGCTCGTTCTGAAGATCACCAATGCCCGTGAGCTGGTGAGCGCCAAGTTGGGGCGGTTCCTGGAGGCCCTCACCCCCGATGCCCTCGATGAACAAACCGTGGAGGACATCCTGGTGAAGGAACTGGTGAAAAACCTGTCGGCCGAGGGGCTGAAGGGGGAGCTGGCGGCGGTGCGGGGCCTCGACCTGGAGGACAACAAGCTGGTGCTCGCCGACGGGCTGCAGGTGCGGCGCCACGAGCGCTTCTGATGGAGCTGATCACCAGCCGCCGCAATCCCCTGGTGGGTCGGCTGCGGGCCCTGCACCAGGGCCGCGGCCGCCGCGAGCAGGGGCTGTTGCTGCTGGAGGGCACCCACCAGCTGCAGGAGCTGTTGCGGCTGGGCATGCGGCCCGAGCAGCTGCTGGCCACCCCGGCCTGGATCGAGCGCCATGGGGCCCTGCTGGCGGCCTGCCCGCTGCCGCCGCAACCGGTGGGGGAGACGGTGCTGGCGGCGGTGGCCACCACGGAGCATCCCGATGGGGTGGTGGCCACCCTGGCGGCGACGGCCCTGCCCCAGGCCAGTGGCCGGGCGGGATTCGTGCTGGCCCTGGATCAACTGCAGGACCCGGGCAACCTGGGCACCCTGCTGCGCACCGCCCTGGCGGCGGGGGTGGAGGAGGTGTGGCTGGGGGGCGGCGCCGATCCGCTGCAGCCGAAGGTGCTGCGGGCCTCC
>Ga0194133_10008889_pt1 | contig 11630 bp, 8 predicted proteins | sample TA2KigOf40mmetaG_FD_155448 | JGI IMG/M metagenome (GOLD analysis project Ga0194133, IMG submission 155448) | Freshwater microbial communities from Lake Tanganyika, Tanzania - TA2015055 Kigoma Offshore 40m | ecosystem: Environmental > Aquatic > Freshwater > Lake | place: Tanzania: Lake Tanganyika...
ACGGTACAAGATTTATAGAAAAGAAAAAAAGAAGGGAAAAAGAGGTAGAAACGGAATTTAAAAGAGGTTCAAAAAAGACTAAAGTTCCCTCTTTCTTTCTTTCTTTCTTTCTTTCTTTCTTTCTTTCTTTTTCTTATTCGCCAAAGCCTTCCAAACAAACACACAAAAGCTGCGAAGAGAAACAAATAATGAGATCTTAGCCGTACGGATCTTAGATGGAATAGGGCAGAGAGGATTTTTAAGCGAGTTTGGAGAATGTCTTAAAAATGCGTCGTGGGTGTGGGCTGGGACGAAACGGAACGGGATCCCATTCTTTGGGATGGGTAGTCGATTCACACACGTGGAGTTGTAGAAAGTTTTGAAATCGATCGCTTCAAATCGATAAGCTTTGAAAGAGTTGAGCTCATCAAGACCACCTCCCCTGCCACTTCCACCTTTCCAACGATTATCTTCCGTAATGAACAACCACGACGACTTTCATCAGTTTTCCATCCTTGCTCTAATTTTTAAGGCCATGCCCTAATTAGGGACGAAATTTGAAGATCGGAGATTGGAGAGGAAAAGAAAGAGGCAAAGGCGAGCGAAATTTTTCGCTAATGAGCGAATCAGAATCCTTTTTTGGTCGGGCTTAAACCGCGCGAGGAAAAGGAAGGGGAGCTGTGATCAGATCAGATGAGAGACGGACGAAGGGGAATTCGAATTTCGGGATGGAATTTTGTCCCGAGCGGCTGTTACTGCAGCTGATGATGATGATATGCACCAACCAACTAAATTTCGAATCCTTCTTAGCTTAAAATCTCTTAGGCAAATGAGTGTGGTTTTCCCTCCTTTTTGGGTGTGACAGTGAGCCCTTGAGATTGACTGTCTCGCACCCCCAGGGAATTCCTAGCCATATCCCATACCAAACTCTTTTTTGCCAAAAATTAGAATCGTGCCAAGGAAAAGGTCTGCTTCAAAATTGATTGAACAACATCAGAGTTTTAGATGATTTTTTCCCTCTTTAGAATAGCAATCACGAATCTCCATAATGGACCGTTTTCATACGACAAGTGTCAGGTAGTTTGTGAATAGCAATAAATTTCAGTCTTTAAAAGTTTTCGATCATTCTCATTTCACCTCAGCTTCCTGTCCTCTTTTAACTCTGTCTTCGTTGAATGAAATGAGGGAGATTGGTACATGGGACATCTTTTGAATATTCAAAGAACGTCTATCTGCATGCCAAAGTGGCACCAACTCAGAAGTTTGTTAGCAAAGAAGAATTCTTAGGAAAAAGAGGGGCATGGAGGGAGAAGGGGTTCGGAAGCTGAAAAAACTTTTCTTCGTTCACTAGAAAGGTTCTCACATTTCGATTGGATTTTATTATTAGTTTGCTGGAGCTTCAAGGTTTTGTTTTTCCGAGAGAATTCTCTTTCTTCAACTAATAATCAAGTTTCATCAAAGATGAACAAAAAGAGAAGAACAAGGACTAAAGAAAAATCATCCGTCGGATAATCTATGTTTTTATAAACTTCTTTTTGAAATAATTTTCTTTTTTTTGAAAAGATAATATTTCTTAGATTTTTCGTCCGCAAAAAATCTTTTTATCAGTTTCGTCTCATTCAAATCCTCACGGCTCACAAATCGAGTTCAATCTCCATAAGTACTGGCTGATCTCATCTTTGGCTTTCATCTCAATTTTTCGAATAAATTTTTTTGCCCAAAGATACACTTTTGATTGGAACAACTCAAGAGGACTCTTTGACTACGATGCTCTTGACAATTTTTCTGAAAAAGTTGAGGGCTAAATTGTGAATTGATGCATACATAGTGATTGACTAGGATGGACCAAGAAAAACGAAAATGGTTCACTTAGAGTTGGAAATTGATTTTGCAACCTCTACAAGCAGGAAAAAGATGAAGGAAACGAGTTTTAGCCTAACATCTCGATTATGTGTGGCAGTCGTTTTGCATTTCTACGCGGCCCGCAAATAGAGAATGAAGTTAACACACATCAACCGACAAATTTTTGTCACAATAGCTCGTTTTATGAGCTTTTTATTCCATGTTAAAAGGTTAGGAGAGCGTAAATCGTCTCCATATGAAATGTGCAAAAAGGGGTAACTAAAGATCAAAGGGCAGTCAATTTATGTCGACTTCTTTATCATAGACTAGTTTCCTTACAACAGTAATGAAGCATGAACTGTTGAGATGAAAATATTGAACAAGTGTGTGTGAGAGGGAATGTCTATATTTACTTTTCAGAAGATGGATCTTAGTATAAAAAAATAAAAAAGCATTTACATTCTTTGTTTCATCAAGTGAGCAACGGAAATCTCATTTGAAATTCCGTTTGTCCTCTTAAAAAAGTACTCCGAAATATAAAATGAGATGAACATTTTGGTTCTTCTTGTTGTTTTTGTTGCTCTGCACGATTCGTTAAACAGTAGTTTGATACCAAAAAGCTACCTACTTTTTATGCCTAAGAATGTCAAAAAATAAATGCAAAGTAATCTGTAATTAATAGACAGAAGTCAACAGTTGAGTTTTGCTCTCTTCTTTATCTAGAAATGTTTTTCTAGCAACTCTGTAACTTTCTGTCTGATGTTGCATTACTTTCTGGAGATGGTGTTTTTAGAAATATTTTAAAGTCATGAGACGTTTTGTAAGACTTTTTACTTTCAGAGTGAGAAAAATTGAGAAAATAAGCCAGAGATGATTTCGTTTTTATATTTATGTTCTAGATTTATTTATTTGAATAACTTAAAATCAGTGACTTAAACAGAATTGTACAAACAAAACTTACAAAATTTCATTATGATGTTGATAAGTCTAAAAAATTTAAACAACTTTCATTAAGATCGTTAATATTATTTGAGTATATTGAGTCTATTAATGAATAACCTAGTACTCACTAATTTTGTTGAAATTTTTGTATAGAATTTTAATGAGTATTGCTCTATTGATTAAATTGAGTATTGCTCTATTGATTAAATTTGTAGTTTTTGTAGCTTAATAAAAATTATATTTATACTTTGAAATACCACCGCCTTAGAAAAATATTGATTGCAGCCGTCTCTGGCCCGACAGACGTTGAGAAATCTAATGAATAAAAATCTTTTGTGATTGCCTAAACGTTTGCTTGAACATAAATGAGAGGGGAGATGAGTGCGAATAATCGATTGAAATTTTCTGAAGGGTTCGACAAAGTTAATGGATGATGGGTAAAATATTTCTTCTTCTGCTAATGTAACCGGAAAGGGAGATACATGCTAGAATGAATTTGAACAAGGTTCCATGATAATTTGTACCAATTTATAATTAGTTTTAGTCATTTTTCACTTTTCAGTCGTGATCATGGTTTTTTTGGGTGTTAGGGTGCTGGAAGTACCTTCAAAATTGTCACATCCCCAAAATTTAATATTTGAATCATTCAAAGCTTTGTAAACTTTAATGTGGTTTCAAAAAGGACAGTTTTACGTGGCTTTTCCTCGATACAAAAAGACATCCATGAAACTAGTATCAAGATAAGGATTTGTGAATATCTATGAATGAACATTTATGTAGCATCGCAAAAAAACTGTATCTTTACATACATATCTCCATTAACAATACCACCACCTTATGCTGTGAATACTCTCTTTGCCGATTTCCCATATTCTAGAGAACTAATAATTGTCATTGGGTGAAGATGGTCCCAAGGTTCTTGTAATCAATAATTTCGTTCCCAGAGTTTTTGATTCGTCTTCCGCTTTTTTAACATGTCAAGAGCAGCAACTCCAGAAACCTTAACAAAACCACTTGGCATAAATCAGATGATGAGACTTCGACACGAGGAACAGTAACTTTGAAAAGAATTAATACATGAAAAGTATGATGAAAAGATTAAACAATATGTATGTGTTTTAGTCACTTTCCATGTTTTGGGTGCCTTACTAAATTTTTTTCACGTTTTCTGGTGAGTATGTTAAAAATTAACCAAACCTGGCATAAGATATAATAACAAAATTTGGATTTTTTTGGTCGCGTAAAAGCTTATCCACATGCTCAAAATGCATTCCCGTTGTTTTATCATAAAAAATTTGCTTTCATATCCAACCAATCATGTTAATCTCGTATTACAAATCTATTCTAAATGCTCTTTCCCCCTACCTAACATAGAAACAACGAAAGTTTGGTTGTTCAGTTTTTTATACTCATTTATAGATTGCAAAAAACGTCAGTTGAGCGGGGGTGTTAGTCAGCCCACAGCTTGTGCTCTATTTTGAATGTGTCATAATGTATTTTGAATGTTCACATGACAAGCTTAAAAGAAAGACGGATTGTTTCATTCTCACCATTCACACGGAACATCGTGAACGATGACACTATCGTTTATATCGTGAAGTTTTTTGCTGACGATAATGAGCGACGACAAGATGGAATAGCAAAAAAGGAAAGACCACACACCGATGTCCTTAACATCACCATGAAACAATTATTTTTTAAGATCTGGTGTTAAAAATGTATGATAATATATCAGTTGCTATTTTCACGATATTCATTTTTTTAGATTGTCTTTGTCTCATCTGGCAATAGTTTTTATGAATGATTGTGTCATTTTGCTTGTGACCAAAATGTGTTACATTAAAAAAACTGTGAGAGATATTAACGTAAAAAACGATAAAGAGCATAAAAATGGGATGGGGATGTCGTCTGCGTGGCTGTTTTTCCCCTCGGGCAACGAAAGTCGATTTTTTTATGCCACACCTTCGAAGCTCGAAAGAATGAAACACTTGACGTTACATTATAAAAGATTGTCGGCTCTGATTATGGAATATTGAAAGTGGGTGATGATCATTGAAACTCACAGACTTTTTTTCGGTTTAATTTCTGGCACTCAGGGAGATTGTGTCATTGACACTCTCTGATCACGAAAAGTCGATATTTTTAAACGGCTTTTTCCTATGGAAAAATTGTCATCTCTCAAAATTCTTCCTCGGAGGGTTATAATGGAAATTCCAAATGCATCGGGGTTTTCCCCAAAAAATCCTATCTTGATCATTAAACGAGACCGACGCCATTAATGCTTAAAAAAGGTTTGAATAAAAGGCTGTCTGTGTTAATGGAGAGCCCTATCAATTAATCAATGGTTTATGGTAATGAGCACGTGCTGATGGATGACCATCGATTATCATTCACCGAAATCAGACATCTGCAATTTGCTTCTCTTCCACACATTGTCCTCAAAGGGACCTTCTTCAACTCCATTTCTTTTTTTATAAATGATTCTGCATTATTTTCTTAACTGTTTGGGACAAGAAAAAAGAGAAGAAAAGGAAGTGTAGGGTCGTGTTTGTTCGACCGCTGATTGGATCTCTCGAAAAGTTGGTTTTCAACTTGCCTCTTCATACAAAATTTCCAATTCAACTTTAATCTCCTTCAGGACTGAATGTAATGTTTGCGTAAAAAGTTTCCATCACTTTCTCTCCTTTCTTCTAAACACACGAACACACTAACGATGGGCAAAATAAGAAGAAAAGATCTCACTTGCAAACTTTAGAAAGTCGGATAAATTGATTGAAGTCTAGTTGAGATGGAAATAGTTAATCATGCATCAGTTGCGAACAAAGTTTTGACTTTCTTGTTTCAGTCCATTATTTTTTATTTCACCAAAATAAATTGCTGCATGAAACTGTGAAATTTTTCTTCCAGCTTGCTCGCCACAGGCAACTTTTAGACCATTTACCGACCACATCATTGATATGAGAAAGGAGAGTCTGTCGGAGATATTTCATAATTCCAATACATAGCAAAGATTAAAAACCGATTGGTTTTTTTACCCAGATAGGAAAGAAGAAAAAGAAGCAAGCAAATCTCATAAATTTTAGACTTTCACATTCCCTCGTTTTTGTGAGCTTTCTTTTATTCTTTATTTTAAAGACAAACACCATTTGAATCAAATTCCAAAGGGCAAATAAGTTCTTAAAACTTTTTCAACGATTCTCATGTTTAACTTTATTTTCAAAAAATCACTTCAATTACTTTAGTTGTGCAGTTGTATGATGATGTTGTAAAATGAATGGAAACAAAAGTCTGTGCAAAAATCCCTTTTCGTAAATCCCATGATCGTTCATCAACTTTTTCGTCAAGTTTTTTACCCAACTGTGATGAGTGATTAAGCAAATTTACTTTCAGACATCATCAACTGAGCCAGTCAGTCTGACACTGTCTGGCAAAAAATGAATCGGTTAGACAGGGAAAAAATGAAAGCTTTTTTTCTTTAAGGATACCTACAATGTACGCTAAATAACACTTTAGATGTTTCTTTTAAATTATACATTGAAAAGTTAACACAAAAATGTCTTATTTTATCGTTCAACTCGGTCCCTTATTTTGATTAAGAATGCTTTCTGAAAGCTTGGCGTATGATGATTGTATTTTATATTCAAATCTACAAATAAATAAATAAGTAGGTTGTCTACAGAAATGTAACGAGGGATGCTGAATTGAGTGAGTTGCTGCAAACAATTCATTTGTGGAATGAAAAAAAATCAGAAAGAAATGAGATAGAAGAATTCAAAATGGTTGGATTTGAGAGAAAAAACCAGGTCGCAGAAAGCTAACGAATTTCTAAGGCTCTGAACTCTAAGATATTAATCATATTTAAAATTAAGATGTTGAACTGAGCAGAAAGAAAATACCGAAACCCTTTTTCTTTCATAATTTCTGAAAATAGGTTTTTATCAATCTGATTGTGGCTGGACTCAACTCTTGAGAGGTCTCTCATTCTTAATGATGCACTTCAAGAAAGCTGAGTTAATTCGCTTATTGAGAAAAGTTTTTTGCCGGTTCATAACGTTTCTTTCTATAGTTACTCACATCTCCTTTGAAAAGATTCACTTGTATTAATTCAAAATTTGAGATGAAAACTTTGACTATGAGATTGGTTTTTACTTTCTTTTGGATGAAAATTAAAGACACTTGCTATTCTTATGAAGTAGCTTTTCTTATACAAAATGTTAATGGCATTGTGCGAATATTAATATTTTTTATCCTGTGTCACTTCGTCAGACCCGATTAGAGTTGCGTAGGTTTACATGTGCGTAAGAAATTCATTAAAAGCGTTCCACACTTTATCATATTAGAGATTGGTGGGCAGACTGGTCCTCAAATGGTAAATGACGAAAAATGTTTCACAAAACATCGTATCAAAATTTAGAGAGAGCTCGATCGGTGAACACAAGCTAATGCAAAAGATTGATCTGCTTTTCCAATACTTTTTCAATCAAAATAACAACTTTGCCTGTTGATGTAAAAAAAACTTTTAAATTGAACGATGAAAAGAAAGAGGAATGATTTGACCCAACATTTAGAAGATATTCAGTGCAAAATCTTAAAATATGTGTCCGACGAATTCGACGATGCGTGACTTACGCTTCCCTTGTTTGAATTTGGGTTTTCGTCGCCTTTTGAAGGGTGGTAGGTTTCTTTTTTTACACATTAAGAGCACCACTCGTATACATTCTATCTCAGGGGCAGCGGCTCACATTACCCAGACCAAAAAATGAGTTTCAGAGCCTCTCTCTACGGAAGCAGTTTTTATCGGCACTTTTCATTTTCTTTGCAACTCCCAACCACGGACAAAACCTTTGAGCTTGCACCCACGCCTCCAGTAGTTTTTTTGTCTCAATTGCATATTCAGATACGCTGAAACTGCTGAATGACATTCACCCCTCAACACAACATTCGTTCAACACGCATTTTAATTCTTGTAACATGTAAAACTGATGACTAAATCCAACACTCAAAAGGAATATTTTGAAAGTTTATTTATCGTACTTTCATCTGTAGATTCAAAACATCTGAGCTTTTAATCAACCGGGCTGTCATTACCAATCGTCAGGTGACGATTTGGTCATGATTAGTACTTATATGCCATCTCTGCTAATCATACTCACATGATAATTGTTCTTTTTCTTTAATTAACATACACAGATAAAAGTTGTGATGAAATTATGAAATTTAGCTGATGAGAGAGTAGGAAAATGACTTCAGTAATCTTTTTTTTCAACTAATATAAAAATTCCATTTTTGTGAGAATAATAAGTGATGCTTCTAGTATCTGGCACGCAACTTCCAACCATACAAAAACTACCCGAAAGTCTCTCTGTGCTTGGCAAATGAGCCACTTTGAAAAGGTGTCGCAACGTGAGACCATTTTCGCCTAAAATAAATTGTCTTCTCAATTACTTTCAAGATGCTTTTACATCATTTTTTGCTTCATAGCTTTTATGTAAATTTTGGCTAAAAGCAATTTACGTCTGGAAACCATTCTGAATTGTTTTCTGCTCCAACGTGTGTCAAACAAGTCAAAGAGCGAAATAAATGTTGTATACGCGACATAAATGAATGAAAACCTTATGCTGAAAACTTATTCAAATTGACTTTGAAAGATGCATATACAACCTATGACTGCATCAAATCCTCATAGCCAATGTGCCTTTCAAAAAATTAGATTATTACGATTTCATTTCTTACCAGAGGTTGTTTTCAAAGTCAAAATCCTTAGGTCTAGAACTTTCCCTGCCAAGCTTTTCTGAAATCCCATTTTCAAGAATATGCACTAAATACCAAAACATACAGAGTTCCCATCAATGGAAAATATTCTGAATGTTCCCGATTATTATTTATACAGCTTTAACAATTTTATTGTACTTGATAAATCTCTTACCCACTCTTTCATTCAATTACTGATTTATTTTTACCTTTAGAAGCATGTTTAAATTAAAAAAAGGTAGAATTTAGGAATGTTTGCTTGTCTAAAACCGCGTGAGAGCAAGGCAATATATTACTTGTTCGTGTTGGTCTAAGATTAACACAAGAAAACTTTTTTGCTACTATTCTTTCCCCCTTCTTAATTCTTTTCTCCTATTGCTTCATATTACTCTTTCAGGTAGCGGAGAAAGAAATTCTGTAAATCCCACCTAACACATCTTTCTTCATTAGGATTACTTTACAACCATCGTGGGCATGGAGAGTTAGAACAATAAGATTTTTATTCCCTTGTTAGGTTTAAATTCATTAGAAGAACCTCGACACTTTCTTTGCTGCAGACCACTGAAAATTTATTTATATGGCAAAAATGAGTGAATTTAGGATTATAAGTGTGTTTACATTTGTGGTCGAAGAGCTGTGTCCCACAAAAAACTAATTAATCTTGAAACGTTTTGGTGCAGACTTACTTCACTTATTGACTTGTCTATTCTAAGTGTCTTAACAATTAATTCGTTAATGGATTCAAGCTCTCTACCAGATTATCTTCGGGTCAATTGTCAGTCTAAGACAGTAAATGCAGGAGAGAGTAAGGGCACTGTGAAGCTAAACAATTTTACTTGAAGTACTTCATATAGTTCTGTATCATATCTTGTTTGATGATTACTTTCTTGAAATCTTCACAGAAAATGTTTACTGTTTAACTATTTAATACATTTCATTTTCATTGGATGAGGAGTATTTTTTCAGTGTAAAGTAATTTGTCCAACTCTTGGAGAGATTAGTTTCCAAGTCCCTTGTGATTAAGATTCTCTCTACTGTTTTTTTAGCTTTCAAAAACTCTACAGGGTCTGTTTCCAACAAAATCTTTGTTTGTTTTCATTGGATAAAATTAAAGTGACACATGAAGGGCGATTAAAGCTCAATGAAATAGCAAGAATTTTTCGGTCACAACGAAAACTTCAAATGATTTGAAAAAGAATTGAAATATCTTTTATATATTTTTTTCTATGTGGGTAGCTGGGTCAAACTGGTTGCTCTATGAGCCTAGCTTTTGTCATTAGTTAGACTCAGATCGGTTTTTATATTGACGCTTTGCTTCCGTCATTCATTCGATAGATGTTTATAGTCTCTTCTTATCATTACATGAATGCAGTAGGATTTGTTATTACTCATTTAATGAAACGTATATTTGGAGTTATTCTTTTGATGGGCTATTTTAACGAGTAGCTGATCGTCAAAGCTACTTTGTTTGAGGTGTTGTAACTTTGTTGGCCATTTTCAAATCGTTAATCAAAAAGATAATTGTTCAGTTCTCCCCTCCTACATTTATCAACAAACGTTGATTATTGTATTTAAATATTAATGAAATTTTCTTTCGTATACATAAGCAATGTAAAAGTTGATTTTTGGCCTTAGCAGCTTCAAAACGGAAACTTCGACTTGGTTCTTGAACCACACAAATGCTCCGTAATGCAATGTTTGTAGTTATTAACACCTTTAATACCTTCACGTTAATGCTGACAAAGGAGGAGGGGCCTTCGCCTTGTTACAAATGGTTACAAATTTGTCAATTCTTAATTCAGAAGAGCAAACAAACACAAAATTGGTAAAAAATTCACTGATAATGGATTTATATTTTCGTACCGACCATCTAAAAAATCCGATATAGATTAGCATAATAAAATAAAAAAGCAGACCATTTTAAATTTTGATCGAAATTCTTTTATCAGTTTTCTGAAATGCAATTTAGATTGCAAATTTAAGTATTTACAGTGTTTGTTTGTCAAAGATATTAAAGAGCACGGTTAATTAAATCGATATGGTTAAATTTATTTAACAGGTTGTATTTTACCTTCGACAAAAAAAATGTCCAAGATGATTCCTTAAAAAGTCTACCAGTTTTTCCACTAACATTTATGAATTTTTAAGAGTCAGGTAATTTATTGTCTCATGTGAAATATTTCTTATTACGTTTTAAAATTGTAATTTAACATGCCTTTGGGTTCAAAAAGTTCTTTTAAAAGTGTACGTTTCGTTTTAGTTTATGATTAATTTAGTCCATTAACACATTAAGGGAAGCCATTAAAATTGGACATGACTGGTTGCTTTGACGGTGACAAAGATAACGCCACCCACCATATCATTACAAACAAAAATGCCACAGATATAAAAATGCAGAGTAGAACTCGTTTACAAAGCCCTCTGTGAAATAAGTTTATTAATTAGTCATCAAACGAAATTTTCCTCTAAAACTTTTTCCTCTTTTTTTGAAGACTTATTTGTGCATAGATATTTTCTCAGAGTTAAATTGTTGAATCAAAGTGCAAACCTTGTTTTAGTGTCACGTCATTGCTGCAAGATCCTCCTCAATTATTATTCTCACCCATTAAATACAACAAAGTGTTTAGCTCTAATCTGCCATTATAAGGTGTACATTAAGAAGAGACTTCAAAGGGGATTATTAGCAGCACATTAATTTAGATTTCTTTTTCCTCCGAAGACAATGTTTGAAAGCGTTTCATTATTTGTAATGAGCTTGAAATAATACCTTTCCTGTATTACTCCGTTGACATGGAAATGAAAATGACAAAAAGGCTGTTTTCCCATCTCTTTCAACCAAGGTTGGCACGAAAAACAAAAGTTCTGGTCTTTAATATTGCAAAAAAAAATACAAATTGGTTTCATCACAAAATACTGATTACGCCAACTCAACGATCAGAAAGATTATGTTTCTTTACAATTTTCTCCGATTCCGAAAGAACATTTCACAAATGGAACGTGTTTAGTCTTTTTTAGTAATTTAATATCAGCTTTATGTAGTATGAAACCAAAGTGAGCTGTTCAATAATCTTAATTTAACTACTCAACCCTTTTATTGCTTTACAAAGAGATTCTTG
>Ga0194133_10008890_pt1 | contig 11630 bp, 6 predicted proteins | sample TA2KigOf40mmetaG_FD_155448 | JGI IMG/M metagenome (GOLD analysis project Ga0194133, IMG submission 155448) | Freshwater microbial communities from Lake Tanganyika, Tanzania - TA2015055 Kigoma Offshore 40m | ecosystem: Environmental > Aquatic > Freshwater > Lake | place: Tanzania: Lake Tanganyika...
ATGTGTGATTATATTGAGTCAACGCTACTCTGCTTATGAAAATGCATAAAGGCTTATGCGTATTCATTTTAAGGGATAGTACATACCTTTATTATTAAATTAGAATGCTAAAATTAATCAATCTTATGGATTTAGTGAAATATGAAAAAACATAATTTTTCCTGTACACTTTGTGAGTCTAATTCATTAAAGGTACTCTTGGTTGTCAAGTAGGTTGCGTGTCAGATTTCCATCCCGGCAGCCTGTGTGCAATCCCCGCCCAGGGTAAGCTACCTAAACAATTACCACTTGAAGTGAACCTTAAAAGTGATCAGGAACCACAAGGCGTACTGTAAAAATTTAAAAATTAAAGATTGTAAAACTATTTTGAAATACCCGAGACAGCAAAATCAGCAGCTCCTGCAGTGAAATAACAAATCCTGTAGAAAGAGTGAGTTTTGCAAAAGAAATAAGCAAATTCAATAGCTAACTTTGTGTTGGCTTTAATTTACCTGCACTTTCCTAGACCTTGCCTGTAAAAAAACTTTTTGAATGAGTTGCAAATAGTAATTTTAGCAGATAAATATGTATTGACCTAAAACAAATTTTTTGGTTTTGGTTTGCCAGCAAGGATGGATTTGTTGCACCAAAGTTGTAAGATTGGAATGTTCCAGTTGCAGATGTGTAATACTGAGTGCATCCAGGAGGTGCAAGAAAATTGGTGTCAAGGCAGGAAATTTGGGTGATCTTAAGAATATGAGGTGTACAAAATAAAATTTCAGTCTTGTGGAATTTTGAAAGATTTTTGTTGCATGTATAAACCTTAATGCTCCATTTCCTTGGGACTGGCACTGTTGCTCCTAAATTTGCAGTCCCAAATTGAAAAGCCAATGAGTTGCAAGCATCGCTTGCTTGGACATACACTAAATTATATGAAATTGTTTGAATAAGATGTATGTTTTAAATATTGATTTCTTTATATCTCACTATGTTGGTTTGTATTTGTCCCACAAATAATTGGTGGAGCTGAATTTCCAGGAGAGGTCACTGAAAAACTGTCGGTCAAGCATTGGGTGGCCAGAGAAACAGGAGCTCCAGGTTGCGCAGCTATAGCAGGTGCAGGAGTTGTAACTACAGGGGTAACAGGAGCCCCGAATAGGGTTTGAGTCAATCCTAATGTTAAATCTGTCGTCGGTCCAGTGATAACAAATGTATTGAAATCAAGCCGTAACTGAAATCATGATTTGGATATGGCAATGATTAATCCTTAAATCTAAAACTTGGTCAAAAAATTACTCAGTATTAATACCTTGATGTTACCATAAATACACTTTCGTCTGAAATGAAGCACAAGACCACAACCGACAACTTTAAAAATCAAAAAGTACCATTTTTCAACTTAATCTACGTAAGTCGATAAGTTGTCGACAAATTGTTTTGGTCTTCTTATGTTTCACTTCAAAGGAAGATATACTAAATACGATATTTCACTAATTAACTAAATAGTCTCGGTTACCAAATTTCAGCTCTTTTCATCAACAAAGAAATGAGTGATTGGATTTTAAACAGTTTGCCTCCTGCTTACGGACTAGCTGATTATGTCAAAAACGGTTCTTTTTAATTTTTCTAAAGTTGTGGCGTGTGTCTTTGTGCATCATTTCAGAGTAAAGTGTATTAACAGTAATATTAAGTTATTAAAGCAGAGTAATTTTCTCACCGTGTTTCAGATTTTTGGTTTATTATTGGCAGGGTAAATAATTTTTCTATATTTTTCATTTTCTCTTATTTTCCTTGGTTTGCTGCTAAGTGCAATTCCCTTTTGGCTAATAGTGAGTAAGTTGGTAATAATCCTTTAATGTAATCATCTTCATCGCAGTCGCCTCTAAATACTTGTCTGACAATGTAGCAACTTTTTGTTTCTTTGAGTCGAGAAAAGGTTTAGCAACATATGCCATCCCATCTGACCAGAGATCTGCAGGTTTTAGTTCAAACTTTAACCTAAGCTTGGCATAAATGTAGATAGCCCAAAAAGATATCGGTACCTTTATTATTTTATCATGCAACCTATCTTCCCACATTTGATTCCCAAGCGCACTTGATGATTGAGCACCTGTCTCCCATGTCGATAAATAGTCTTGCGCGCCTATATCCATCCAATAGTTATTTTACACTTTTCTTAGACCTAAATTGTAGCTGGAGCGATGATATATATGAGTACATAAGATTAAATAAGGGTAAATAGGCCTTAGTTTTAAGTTCCTAAGCATTTTGCTTTGACTTTTATTTCATATGTATACTGTCAGAGTGGCTTGTACGACTATACAGGGTCAATCCGGTTCCTCCTAAAAGAGTGTATAAGCTTCATTTGTATACGCTCTCAGGGATAGTCTGTAGTCAGCATTCAGTGCAAGACACTATAGATTAAGATAATTATTGGCATGGCCTGAACCTTGGATATCTATACACCAAAACCATTTATAAAAAGTGAGCCCTGATGAAGTAACATTTTCCCTTAAGTATAATACAATACATTACTTGACAAATGTCTGGACTGCATTTACAAATAGTTGCCACGCAGCTACCACCAGTTGATTGGGTGGATTCAAAGTAAGTAGAGTTTTGTGAGATGGTTTTTCCACAGCCAACAACAACTGGAAATAAAATGATATAAAATATTCTGCCAGGAATGGACCTATGGAAAAAATGATCATTTTTACAGGTGCAACAAACACCAAAACCATTAGCACAAGTTCCAGCTGCTGTTCCCGATTTGCTTGCACATTCTGAGCTAAATGTAAGAAAGAATATAGTTTTGACATGGACCCAAATCATGATATTATATAAGGTTTCCAAAATAATTGTTCTGTTTCTTTTCAACCTGGTAAAACAAGTCCCATTGTAAGAGGATGTCCCCACACAAGGTGAATTTGGAAATCTTAAAAGATTTTCTAAAAGTTAATAATTAAGAACCATTTTTGTGAATAAAAAAACCTTGCCTGACAACTTGGAAAACTGAAAGTGCTAAAATAGTAAATAAAAAGAATTAAAACTAATATATTTTTTTGGCCTTTTATGTAATATTCCCAAATAGTGATTTAAAAAAGTCACCTTTTGCTCTTTTTAAGCCATCTTCTGATGTGTAAGACGAATTTCCTTGTTCTAGGCTCAGAGATTGACCAACATAAGCCAACAAAGTTACCAGAATGGCAAAAATCTGCAAAAAATATAAGAGATGTATAGCATTCAGTCTTAATGATTATTCTAAGGGTTTTTTTACCAGACCGATCTGGTCCATGTCTTGTCTTTCTCTTGCCTGAGAAGCAACTGAATGTTAGTTGGAAAATCCAGAGCGCCATATCAGATCATCAAAAATAACCCTGCAGCGATCTTGCATACAAAAATTGTTTTTCTAAAAAGTGCATTCGAAAAATTATTTGCAAAAATTACTCTAAGACACGCAAAAATTTTTAACAATAACATCTTATCATCTGAAATATTTTTCTGCTTCTATTTTTCACCTAAATATACATGGTGAAAAAACTTACCATTAATTTTTTCAAGGCACTATAAGCATTAGTTTTGACTTGATTCAAAAAGTGTACATATGATTTCAATGTTTTGAAGAAAACTTTTCAAGATTCAACCCTTGTCTAGCTGTGAAATTTGCCAAAAATTAAATTTTAATTAATATACATAACTTTTGCTTATGAAAGTATGGCAAAAGTTTCTAGGGAAAGACTTTGAGACTCAAAAGTCAAGAAAAAATTTTGTACTTGTGTTCTGAACCAATTTGAAAGTAACCAAATGAGGCTTTTTTCTCTCACAAACTTAATGTTGCCTTTGACATCAGAAGTAGTGATGGGTCCGGGTCAAAATTTTTTGACCCGGGTCGGGTTGGGTCAGCCATTTATGGTTTGGGTTTTAATTTCAAAAATTTCCCCTAAAAACATCAATTTTTTTCCCTTCGGGTCAAAAAAAATCTCTTCGCGTCGGGTCAGAAAGTACCCGGGTCGAAGTCGGGTCGGCCTCTTATTTACTGCGGGTCAAAAGTAAGCTCGGGTCGGGTCGGGTCAGGGCCCATCTCTAATCAGAAGAGATTCTCATTGAGCTTATCTAATTTTTATTGAAAAATTCCAATGTGAGTTTGAGGTAAAAATTCATTTTATCAGTGCGGGTAGAAAAAATTTGTCTTTTTTCTTCACAATCTGTGTCATTTCATTTTTCCATTGCTCTTTTTTGCTTCCAGATGAGTGTTTCAATACTTTTTGTCCAATATAAGCTGCTTAATTTTTGCTCTCTAGGTCCAGGGATGAGGAACACTGGGTACTTATAAAAAGTAATGGCACACTTTATTTTAAACATAAAGTCTAGCTATTGGGTTGAAATTTCAGCTCTGGGCCTTTGAAAATGGGAGAACAAACATCAGGTTGGTTTGAAATCCCTGGGCACAAACTATTTGATCCAGAAATAGTTTCTCATATAGGTTATCTGATTAGTTTACCACCCCTTTTGAACTCATAGCCCTTCAAGTCTATTTTGTCTCAGAAGCTGGGGATTATTGGAACATGAAGAGGCCCAGGGATTGCAGTGCCAAACCAATTTTTTTGGTAAATTCACAATCTATTCCTGCAACTATTCATTTTTTATACATGGATGACCAAAGAACTAATTTTATAAAGCAATTATACAGTTATACAATTTCAATTTTCTTTATGGGCTGGCAACTTAGGGTCAAAAGTGTTTTTTTTCATTTTGCAAATACTGTATGTGCAAAACCTAGAAGAACTTTTATCAGACAATCATTTTAAAATAATCTAAAGCCTCATCTGAACATGTCTTCTTGCAAATCTGAAGTCATTGATCGATTGAAACGTCCATGACCAAAAAAAGAATTACTTAGAATGAAAAATCAAAGGCATTGTTGGTTGGAACAAAAGTTAAAATTTTATTTGGGGCTAATGATCATTAAGTTAGTTTTCTATAAACAGAATTGATGCAATATAAAAAAATTCAAGGGGTTTTCAAACCAAGTCTGGCCTGGCTAGGTGAAAATAAAATTTTCTTCATACTTTAAGAGAAAATATATTTTTTTCAGATCTCTGTTATTCTGACAACATGATGGATGCAAAAAGTATGACTAGAGGTTGACGACCTAAACATTGTTTTGCAAAACCAATTTAAGATTTTAATCTAGGTTTTTATCTGCAATCGTGCAATGCAGTTTCTCGTCTGACCGTCAATCAAAATCTCTTTTTTGACAATAATCCATATTTTAATGTGCACTTGGTAACTGATTTTCAGATCATGCCATACCCATTTTCATTTTTTCTGATGACTAGAGGTTGACGACCTAAACATTGTTTTGCAAAACCAATTTAAGATTTTAATCTAGGTTTTTATCTGCAATCGTGCAATGCAGTTTCGTCTGACCGTCAATCAAAATCTCTTTTTTGAAAATAATCCATATTTTAATGTGCACTTCTTGGTAACTGATTTTCAGATCATGCCATACCCATTTTCATTTTTTCTGCCCTCCCCCTGCAGTTGCAGAAAGAGTAGCAAGGCATTTCACTTTGAAGATTCAGTTGATGGAAAACGTTGGGCAAGGAAAGACTGAAAGATTAATTCTGATTTATTTTAATTTAGAATGAATACTCGACTGGTATGGTGGATAGGAGGGATTTGGGTACTGGGCCTAACATCAACTGCTCTGAGTCTTGAAGGAAACAACACTCAAGAAAAAATAGGAAGAGGTTCATATATTATTGACACTTTCATTAAATGATTGAAAAAGAACAATCTCAATCTAATTTATCATTATTGCAGTATTTTCTTTGTTTTCAATTGTTTCTTTCAAAAACACTGGATGTAGAAGTCAAAGCTCTTCTACTACTGGGTCCAGGTAACTTATTATCATAAAATATTTTTTGTTTGTTTGTGTTGCACTTTATTGGATCTTTGATCTTTAATAAATACAATTATTAGCTTTTAAAGAGCCGAACGGTCTGCAATAAGAATAAAATGGTAAAAATGTAAAAATGATGAAGTTAATCAATAATTCTATATGTCATTGTGGTTATATCATCGGTGAGCTTGCACGTCATCAGGTATTTGGTATGAGAAAAATGCATCCTTAAGTAGTATCCTTAATCTGTTGCCATTAATTTCTCAAACTAAAAGCTTAAAGTTTGTCAAATCCAAAAGCTTTGATGAAAGCCAGTTTAAGAAGGGAGTCAGGGGGGTCAAAAAGGTGACACACCGTATTTCCATCCCAGCGGTTGAGATTTGACTCCCGCTTGAGGTTACCTTCCAAGCATGACCAGATGCAATGTGTGCCTTAAACAAACAGGATTTTGCAAGGCGTACCATAAAAATGTGATGGTTACATTATCTATATTGGAAATAAATTGCAATTTTTTTGGCGTTTTTTGACTCTTGAACATGATAAGAGAATCAAATAGATAACCATTTTGATCTTACACTCATTTACTAATAAATTAATTTCAGCTATGAATATATTTTTTTGCAAAAACTGTCTTAAGATTGTCCTTTTAGTCAAAAAAAGTAAAAGTATAGCCTTATCAGATAAATAATTATACCAATACTATACACAAAATAATTGACTATAACTTCCTTAAAATTATTGACTACCCTTACCTAACTCACCAATTTTGGGAAAAACTTGCTTGTGAAAAACTTATAGCTACGCCCCAACACCCATCTTTTATTTTGAACTAGCCAACCGGGCTCCGGCGCTGCCAGGGGAAAATTTGATGAGCTTACGTCACCATCTGGAAATTTTAAGTGACACAAAGTTTTCTCTCCCGTGATCCGTTTGGGTTTTGGAGTTTGGGGTACCCCGGGGTCCAGGATTTGGGTTGGTGGGGTCATGTTTGTGTTAAGAACCTTCCCTGAGTTGGTGGGGAGGTCTGTACAGAATTTGGTGGAGAAGGTCCGGCAGTTCGGGCGTGAAAAGGGTACATACGAACAAACAGTCACTTTTATATATTTAGATGGAGGAGAGAGTTCTTTTAGATATTCTTCAATTTTCAACAACTTGGGGTTTAGGAGTTAACTCTTGCCAGGATCAAACACCATTTACCTACAAACCATTTTTGACACAGTTGTCAACTTAATTTGTATGGCATCTACATACTCTTTTTCAGCACAACATACAGAAATGGAACATGTTTCACTAGCACAGAGTGTTCTGCTAAGGGTGGCACATCCAGCGGAAATTGTGCAGCTGGGTTAGTTTACTTTTCCAATCGAGTAAAAAAGTAGCGAGGTATTGCAATAACTTTTTCTTAGATTTGGTGTTTGTTGTGTCTTCCTCATCACTTCTGGAAGTGTCAACCAAAACTGCTCCTATCTGAGAAATCAAGGATTCCCCACTCCATACACGGCTGCCGGTTCCTTAATGTACACAGTATCGAAAAGCTCCTCAGGTGGGTATTGAATCAGGCATTTTGTGAGCTTGAAGGTGTTCTCGATCCTTGTAAGCTCATAGTGTATGCGTATGACGCAGATGTTGTAGCCTCCTGTGATATTAAAGATAAACTTGTTGACCTTTTGAAACTTACTATTTCTCGTCATTTTGATTGGTTGGATGATATTGGCATGATCTGCAATCTAGATAAAACTGAATTGGTAACATTTGGTCTTGATGATATTGAAGTAGTGATTAATGGTTGTCTTATTAAATCTAGTGGTATAACGGAGGTACTTGGATACCGGGTTGACTGTAAACTAACCCTGGGATCCTCACATTCTAAAAACCCATCAGAGTAGTCGTTCGAAACTTTTTCCTCTACGTTATCTAAGGCAGAATCTACCCTTGGAAGGTACTTTTACAGTCTTTAAACCACATGTGATAAGCAAAATAGTATATTGCCCCTCGTACTGGCCTTCTTGTTTGTCTTACAACCTGTTAGCAAAACTCAGATCAATCTTCTTTAAATTTTAAGAGCGCTAGTGGGAGATTTTGATCTTAAATTGAATTGAAGCAGACTTTTGAGAAAAGCAATTATGGAAAATTGAAATACAATTCTTGTTAAAAGAAACTCTGTTTTTCTCTTCAATGTAATAAAAAATATCAACCCTTCGTGACTCACTTGTGAACTTTTTGCTCGATAGCACAGCAATGAAAGACAGCCAAATCTTCTAACAGTTTTTGACCTTTAAGAAATCAGTCCTTATAATCAAGCAATATTCTATTCTAAACAAACTGACAGATGTGTTCATCTTGTAGACGTTTGCTATTTGCGTCTGGACTTTGATACCTTTCAAACTACTGGACCAGCTGATGAGACTGCGGGAGGAGTTTGTTCCTTTGACAATTTAAAAATTACAGTCAGTTGTTTTAAAGGTTCATCAAAGAAGGAAATGTATTGCTTTAATATTTTTCATTTCAGACAACAGTTCCACAGGCAATACCTAATATTTGTGGAGCCAACACTGGGCAGCATAGTAATTGATCTAATAAGATAGGAAGTTTGAAAAAAAATCAAGAAATTCAATTTTTTTAAAGTTTATATCAACCTTGGAGCTGCACAAGGAAACCAGGCCTTTCTTACCTTCACTTTTGGAACACCAGCAATTGTTGGAGAGGTCTCAAGTAAACTTTGGGAGATAAAAGTCACACAAATTGAGTGTTCCAATCTAAGTAGGTAATCAAGGATGAAATAATGTTTGCATTACATTTGAAATGTATAGTGTGCCATATTAAGCGTCTCCTACTGAAAAAAGGTTTGTTATGGCCAGGCCGGAAAAGTGAGACACGCATTTGGCAAAAATTGTGCAATTGTTAAATATTTTGGGGCACACCTAAAAAATTGTTAAATTGATAAATATTTTGGGTTGTGACTTGAAAAATGTACTTTCTTCATAAAATCGTATTTTTTCGTGTATTTGTCCCAATTCATACCACAATTGTGAAATGTCCGTCGCCGTGGCTGAGAGGTCATAGGCACCTGACTGAGAACTAAGATCTAAGGTTGTGGTTGTGGGTTCAATCCCCGCCCACCCATGCCAGCAATTTTCCAACCCCGGATTGCAAAAAAATCAACAAGGCACTCTCAGTCAGGGTAATAGTAATCTGCAGTGGCCATAAACTTTTATGGCGGGACTCTTCTAAAGGTGTTGGTCTCGCATCAACATCGCCTGAGTCTATACTGTACAAGATTATTATTATTATTATTTTGTAAAATACAGTCATTTTTCCGGCCGGTGGATGTCAGTTCAAAAGATGAAATATGTTTGATTCTATGTCAATTTATTTTCAAAACAGACCTCCACCTGGTTGCACTCAGTATTTTACCACACCTTCTGGAAGAATCACCACTTTTAACTTTTTCTCAGCTGATGTTCTGCAACACCTTGGATCTCAAGAGTAAATATATGTCGAAACAAAACTTCCTAATATGTCCAAAACTAAATGAACATTTTTTTCTTCTCTCTCAAGTGTCACAACCTGTATAAGATCGCAGGCTGGTTATTGTTGTATTCAATACTTTCCTTGCCCTGAATTCGCTGACTCGTTTTCCATAGACAGTGCTATAGATATCGCTACTGGAGCCTCATTCGTCAATGACATGTGCTCTATGGACTACGTTAGCATCCCAGGTTTGATAAGATTTCAATGAATAGCTCCTCCACTCAGTCAAATGAATGAGCAAAGTTTAGTCTTGTCAACAGAACCTATTGTCACAAGCATAAATTTTGTGTATAACCTCTGGACTAATCTTCGGAGGTATCCATTTTACTCATTTATAAACCAATTTTTGCCGATAAACAAAACCGAGTCATCCAAACCAACAATAGTTTTAGCAAAAAGAACATTTGTTTAAACTTGTTTAAGACTCGTATTTGGATTTGTTTAAGAATATACCAAAAATATCAAGACAAGTTGACAATTGCAGAGCTGAATTCATCAGGAAACCTCAATAAAGCTGCTATTTTGGACACTTGAAAACAAAAAAATAAAGTGAAAATACAGTCCCAAAGTTCAAATTTAACATCCTGTGATACTTTTTGAAACATTTCTTATTCTTTCATCCTTATTTACTACAAAACAGATGATTTATATACGAATGAAGTATTTGTTTGTTATAAATGCAAAACCAATTACCCGTTTATGAAAATCAATACTCAATTTGTTTTAAATACAAATCCAACTTCACCTTTAGACACTTGTTTAGTTTTTAAGCAAGTAAAACTTCAACTTTAGATATACTCGTTTAGTTTTTAAGGCATATCTGAATGCAGGTACCTACCAAAGATTAGTCTGGATCTGATAAGTTTTCCAAGACCAGGAATAAAAACCTGGCCTTGCAATTTGATACAAGAACTGCTTATTACCTTTTTATTTCTTAAGGAGCTACAGGCACTTGTAACCAAGTTGGACCTATTGTCAGCAAATTTTGCTCCACTGTCTTTGAACCAACCATGATCGGTGGTGGCTCGAATGTTCCTGTTTGTGGTAAGTTTTAGTGGAGATGAAATCCATACTTATAGATCATAAAAATTTCTGATCAAAAAATTAATCCCTTTTTAAGACTGCCGGCAACCTTTCTATGTACACTTTCATACTGATGCCTTACCAGATTCTAACCTCCTTGGTGGTGGATCAAGAGGTAAACACAACTTCATATTCTTTTTAGTGAATTTTGTTGAGAATTTCAAAAAAGGTAAATTTAAATCTTTAACAATGGCTAAATTTTAGGTGTTTGCTTTGATTACAATCTTATCCCTTGCAAGTAATCAATCTGGACAAGGTAATATTGGATTATCATTATCATTTGCAAAAAAATAGTTTTCTGCCAGCTTTAAGGATTATCTTTTATTAATTAAATTTTATAATTAAAGGGAATATTAAGCCCTTTAAGTAATGGTTATCCTTTTTTTTCTTTCAGGATTTCTAGAAATATGATGCTATACAATTTTAATTTTTTTATTTAATTTTGAACTATTTACCATTACTATTTATGAGATACACCTTTTATATGGGCAAATATACCTTCATTTTCTATGCAATATTTCTTATGCTGATTCCAGACCAAAAAAAGTCACCCTTTTTTAAAAAAAGGGATATTTCAGGTACCAATCTAAAAAAAAAGTTGACTTTTAGTGACTATTATGTCAATAAGACACACAAACACCTCAAATGAGGGTTCAAATCAATATTACCAGACCAAAAATAAGGTCATTCTTTTTTTGAAAAAGGGAGATTTCGGGTGCAAAACCCAAAAAGGGTGACTTTTACTCACCATTACGGCAATAAGTCACGCAAAATTGCCCTATTTTCCATTTATAAAAATAGGGAGAAATCACCATGATTTTTTCGGTCAGGTTTGCAGTTCGAACATGAAAATTTCATAGTCTAAAACCTATAGTTGAGTTGAAGAAATCATTAAAAATCAAGTAGAATTTTGGACAATGTTTCTTGTTGGATTTTCCAGTACTCACTTATACTTAAGAGAGATTTTGAAATATTTTACGGTCCATCGAATTTATTCATATGATTTGCTCAATATCTCAATTTTAAAATTGAGAAAAGTATATAATATAAGTTTTTTAGTTATGTGCTTTGGCTACACCTGTGCAAAATTTCAGCTCTCTAGCTTTTAAATTGAAGGGGCTTCAAGGGTTTT
>Ga0194133_10008893_pt1 | contig 11627 bp, 9 predicted proteins | sample TA2KigOf40mmetaG_FD_155448 | JGI IMG/M metagenome (GOLD analysis project Ga0194133, IMG submission 155448) | Freshwater microbial communities from Lake Tanganyika, Tanzania - TA2015055 Kigoma Offshore 40m | ecosystem: Environmental > Aquatic > Freshwater > Lake | place: Tanzania: Lake Tanganyika...
TTAGCAACAATATTCAAGCAATAATGACTTTAAAATATGTGCCATTAAACAATGTTCGCATCCAGTTACTAATAGAAATAATGGAGCAGTTACATCCAATTGAAGAGAGAAATCAAGTAGCAGACAAAAATATAGTCACAATAATTAATAGTTTAGTTTATCTAGCTTAAATATATATTAGTAAATTTAGTAACGTAATAATTAAATAAATATTTTTTATTGAGGCAAATAAATATTATATAAGTATTTTAACTTAAAGACAAATTAATAATATAATATTTATAACTTTTGTAAACTTATACAAGCGACTTACCAAATTTATCTCTCAACATCATTAAATTATCACACACAACTGGCGAATCTGCCTTTACATAGTGCATCAATTTAGCATTTTTTGTCGCTATCAATAACGCCTTTAATCCAGGATTTTGTGTAAACTTCGCTTCTTGAGCAGCATTCAATTCGGAAACGGAACGCTTCATAAAGAAATCCGGGTCTATTTCCACTTGTTTTGGTCTTAGTAGTTCACCTTTGAATTTTCCTCCTTTCCCTCCAGCCGCCTTTGCCATTTCTGGGTCTTTTGATAAGTCTGTCCCAGAATCCAATGAAAATGATAAATAAAAATCTGGATTCTTCTTTTTAAACTTAGATGCTTGATAGTAGTGCTCGACTGAAGCCCATTGATGATTATCTAAGGTAAATAAAGAAGAACCATCTGGATTTACCCAAAAATCTGATAACTTTTTACGCCATTGTGGAATACCAGCTAACTGAGCAAAATTTTGACTCTCTCCTAACGGTATTTGTTCACCACTTCCCTTACCCGGCAACGGCTTATCCGCTGACTTATGATAAAACATAAATACTATATTATCATCATACAAATTCATCAATTTCGCTTCACCTAGTTCATCAAAATTTACAACCTCCTTTACACCTACTGTCTCACTCTTGAAATTTTCAAACTCAGGTATAAATTTAAATGTTCCAGCATTTCTCTCCATACATTTGTCTACAATCATCTTTTTTATATCATATGGAATTTCGTTGAATTTGAATATTTTTTTACCCTTATACCCAATCAACATATAATGTTTTCCTGTATGCTCAATCATTATATAAAATTCTGGGTCGAATTCGCCTCTACTTTCAATTATAGGGTCAACAAATTCACCACATTGTAACACATTATTTAAATCACCTGAACCATATATTTTACTCGATAAAATTATGAATTTTATATTTAATATTCTCTCTAACGTATTTATTGCCCACCCGTCTGCCCAAAAATCACATAACCTCATATATTTTTTCAAATCTGATAAACTGTTTATGTCTTTCATGAATTCAACATCCTCTATATTTTCCTTAGCATACTCATATTCACGCTTTAATTTATCATACAGTTCCTTTGTCTTTAAAGCTGCGTCACGAATCTTTAATTGCTCATCTCTGTTAATTGTTGAAGATAACTTTGCTTTTAACTCGTCATAATCTTTTTTCATTTTTATCGATGCCAATCTTGTTTCTGACAACTCTTTCGCAAATATATTATATCTTTCTTTGTATAAATCGTATATCTGCTGATTTGCTTCAAATGCCACTTTTTCACGCAATTTAGCTACTGTTGTGTCTTGACCAATAGTCTGGAATGAATCACGAATTGTTGCAAACAAACAATCACCAAATCCTTCATTATCTGTTATCGTATAATTTTTATTTTTCATATATTTTTGTATCCAAATATCATTTGGACTTGTATGATATTTCTCTCTTATATCTGTTGCGTCCTTAGAAGTTTCTACTTTTAATGATTGTGGTATTACAGCTCCCTTTCTGGCTGTAAATGTATCACGACGTACATCTGGTATATATATAACCACTTGTTCTCCAATATTCTCTCGTATATTTTCAACATCACCATTTTTCTCTTTTAATTTCTCTCGTTCTTGTTGTTTTTTACTCCTTTTATTTTCTTCTGATTCAATCTCTTCTTCTGGTATTAATCGTAAACGGTTTATCATTTCTTTTGTAGCAAATGTATAAATGAGTGGCTCATCTAACTTATCTACATCCAATAATCCATCTTCATCCATATAATCTAAAGCATTTGACGAACGTATTTCGTAAACACCTATTTGTAATACTTTGTTATTGTGTTTTACTAAATAAATGGGAAAAAATGTTATTTCCTTTTCAATAAAGGTATCCTTAGGTGCTCCTATAGCTATTATTACATTTACATCAAATAACTCGACCTGGTATAAATTTGACTCCTTGCTTAAATCTGATTTTTCAACTCGTTTTAATTCTGGATAATTAACACTGCTATCTAATTTAGATACAACCATTATTGTATATAAATTAGTAATATTTAATATTTTTATTTAAGTCATATTTACCAAAGTAAATATTGTTTCATTTTTGGGTCATTTATTAATTCTGTCATATATGCCCACATCTTATGTCTATTGTTTACTATTTCAATATTTTCACCACAATTTTCAAAATAAATAATTGTTGAAATAATATCACTCTTTTTACATTTTGATGACTTTATATTTTTTGCTATTCCATAATATTGACATATTTTCATTAATTCTTTTACAGTATATTCTTCGTCGTAATAGAATTCGTCGTTACCCATATACATCTGTTTTTTCACAAAATAACTTAAACCAATACTACAGTCATTATTCCTGTCCAAGTCCAAACCTATATTTAAACCTAATTCCATCTCTATTTCCTTGTTTTCAAACTCTTCTAACAACTGTTGTAACATATTTTCATTATCTACTAATTTATCTTCTGTTAAATCCTCCAGAAAAAAATGAATATTTGTATTAGTATTGGCATTTGTATTAGTATTGGCATTTGTATTAGTATTTATATTTGTTGTATCCATAATTAATTTTTATAAATAGTATTATGATTTATATATTATTATTTTTTTAACTTGTTTTACATTAAATCTCAATCAAATCCATATATTTAAAAATCGCCTTATTTGATAAACTCTTATAATCTTTCGACTTACTTTTTGCTATCATTGTTATTACATCCTCAATAGTTCTGTTATTTATAATAAATTCAGATTCATCATAATCGTCCATTATATCCTTATTAAATAGCAAAGCAATCGTTTCCGTAATTTCATCTACTTCGTTTTTCTTATTTGGTTGCTCTATTAAATCCAACACCATTTCCAATAATGTTTTTAGCATAGTTATTACAATATCCGTTGGTATAAATTTATTTATTGCTAAATTCACAAAGAACAATGCATTTGCTCTTCTCTTTTCATTTTGTTTATTCATATCACAAAATTTATCGTAATCTTTATCAGGGTCAAAATATTCAATCGTTTTAAATAATCCAACAAATTCCGCCATTCTTTCATCTAAAGTTGTCTTTAACCAATCATATTTATTCACTAATTCAGTATACAACTCGGCATAAATTTTTGAATAAAATTTGTTTCCCGATGATATGTCGTATATAAGCTCACCTATATTTTTACTCAATACCATGACATCTTTCTCTACCTTCAAAATAGTATCGATGCTAGCTACTATCTTTTCTCTAATATCGATGTAAGACTTGTCCGTGAGTTTATTCAAATACATACGAATTTGGCTTAACTCCGCGTCAATTCCTGTTTTTTGTTCAATTACTGTTGCCTGAAAGTTTCGTATTGTTTCCCAATCATCTGAAAACACTTCCATAGCTTTATTACCTTTACGCTTTCTGGCTTGTCCCATTTTTTGTGCTGATTCTTCTTCAAAATTATTAACCACTGTTTGAGGTCTTTTATGAAAATTTGTCATTTTTATAATTGTATTTGAGCCTATTTGCTCTGTAAGATAGTTTATAATAGTTATTGTTTCCTGGGGTATTTCATAATTAAATCCTGAACACGAAATTGCGTTCATTTGCTGTAATGTATATTTTAATCCAGTTGTCATATTGTTATTCTAATTAGAATATATACTATATTATTTATATCAATTTTTTTTAAATATAATATTATAAAAAAATACACTTAAAACCATCCTGGTAATATATAATATATATTATTCAAATGTCTACCGAAAACACTAACATCTTTAAAAATAATAATACTAGTAATAGTAACAGCAATAATGATAACGATAATTCTCCATTAGAAATTATTAATACTTGGGATGAATTAGATATTCCTCGTGACCTATTGAGAGGTATCTATGCGTATGGTTTTGAAAAGCCAAGTCCTATTCAAAGTAAAGCAATTAAGCCAATTATTGAAAAAAGAGATATAATTGGTCAAGCACAATCCGGAACAGGTAAAACAGCTACTTTCTCAATTGGTGCTCTATCCAGAGTTAATATTAATGACAATTATAGTCAAGTTTTAATATTAAGTCCTACACATGAATTGACACATCAAACTGCTAAGGTAATTACATCTCTTTCTGGTATGATGACTGGAATACGCATCAAAACTATTTTGGGTGGGTCGTCTATCGATAATGACGTTGACAGTATACAATCCACACCTCCTCACATTCTTGTCGGCTGCCCTGGAAGAGTTTATGATATGATACGTCGAGGTCATATAGATGCTTCCAAACTAAATTTAGTAGTAATTGACGAAGCAGATGAAATGTTATCTCAGGGATTTAAAGAGCAAATTTATAATATTTTTCAATATTTCAATAATGATATTCAGGTTGCTTTATTTAGTGCCACATTGCCTGAGAATATTTATAGAATTACTGATAAATTTATGAGAAATCCTGTAAAAATTAGTGTTACTCCTGAAATGTTGACCTTAGAAGGTATTAAACAATATTTTGTTGCTTTGAATAACGATGTCGAAAAGTATAACACGCTTAAGGATATTTTTCAAGTTATTTCACTTTCACATTGTATCATTTACTGTAATAGTGTAAAACGTGTTTCCGACTTATGTGAAGCAATGAGAGAAGATAATTTTCCTGTTTGTTGTATTCATAGTTATATGGATAAAGCAGAAAGAGAAAAATCTATCAATGAATTTAGAAGTGGTGTTGCTAGAGTTTTGATTTCTTCAAATGTAACCGCTCGAGGTATTGATATTCAACAAGTTAGCACTGTTATTAATTTTGATATCCCGAAAGATGTTCATACATATTTACATAGAATTGGTCGAAGTGGACGTTGGGGTCGTAAGGGAACTGGTATCAATTTCATTACTAGACGAGATATTATTTTGCTTAAAGAAATTGAGAAATATTATAATACCCAAATTGTTGAACTACCTGCTAATTTTGCGGTATAAAGTATAAACAACATTTTATAAAAACTATACAATAATACAAATAAAAATAAAATACGTAAAATAAAATATAAAATAATATTTCATTTTACAAATACGTTATGTTTGATGAAATACTTAATAAATTTCAAAATAAGGATAACAACAAAAATGTTGTTCATGAAAACATAAATGAAGTATTTAAATTACCAATTACATATAATGAAAATGTTACCCAACTAAACGAGACTATTGTAAATGATTTAGAATTATTGTCTCTAACAGCAACAAACACAGAGAAAGAAGCGAAAGACAATAATAAACCTATTTATGAATATGTATTTGAACCGACAACTAGCATAGGAAAGAAGGTATTAAATGATTTATCTAATAGCTACACAACAGACATAAATTTTTTAAAAGAAAGCCAAGGAATGATTGATTCATTTTCCAATAATAAACTGAAAAGTATTTCGGAAAACCATGGACTAAATGATTTTGCCATAGAAGATACTGTTTCGGCTTGGAATGAAATAAAATCTGAAACTGGTTTTTGTGAAAAATATTTATATATTGATTGGGATTTTGCCAAATTCATGAATAACAATGCTAAATTTCTACAAATACTTAGTTGTTACAGTATAGCGTCTCCAATATTATCATTATCGTTACCTATATTTGTTTTGATTGTTCCTTTTTTTATAATTAAAATGAAAGGAATAGAACTTAATATTAAAGAATATACTGGAATTTTACGGAGACTAATAGCGGAACACGCTATTACAAAAATTTTCACTAGCTTCCATGAAATTGATTTTGGACAAAAAATGTATTTACTTATTTCAGCTGGATTATATCTATTTTCAATTTATCAAAATATATTAATATGTGTTCGGTTTTATTCTAATATAAAAAAGATACACGATTACTTATCTAAATTTAATACTTATTTAAAATTTACAATTGAATCTATGGATTATCATTTAGAAATAACAAATAAATATAAATCATTTTCTAAGTTTAATGATTCTGTCCTTTTCCAAAGGTCACTACTAGAGAAATTACAAACTGATATTGATATTATTAGTCCTTTAAGTAATCCAATATTTAAGATACATGAAATTGGACACATAATGTACACATTTTATCAAATATATGACAATACTGAATTCCATAACGCAATGTTATATTCTTTTGGATTTAATGGATACTTGAACTTAATCAGCGGATTAAAAACAAATATTGATAAATTTAAATTAAACAAAACAACCTTTATTAACAAGGATAAAGGAGAGAAAGGAGAGAAAGAAGAGAAAGAAGAGAAAGGAGATATTGAACCCCCAACCAAAAAGAAAAAAAGGCGAAAAGCAAACAAACCAATTTTTGAAAAAATGTATTATCCTAAATTTATAAATGATAATAGTGTAGTTACAAATGATTGTAGATTAGACAAAAATTTAGTAATCACCGGTCCCAATGCTTCAGGTAAAACAACCATATTGAAAAGTGCTTTAATAAATATACTACTTTCACAACAAATTGGGTTTGGTTGTTTCTCAAGTCTTAAACTACAGCCTTATGATAATTTTCACTGCTACTTAAATATTCCGGATACTTCGGCAAGGGATAGTTTATTCCAAGCAGAAGCAAGGCGATGTAAAGACATAATTGATTCAATAACTCATGATAGAGAAATGGATGAAATTACACATTTTTGTATTTTTGATGAATTATATTCAGGAACTAATCCAGAAGAAGCAGTAACAAGTGCTAATGCTTTTATGAAATATATTGTTAAAAGCGATAATGTAACTTGTTTATTGACAACACATTATGTAAAATTATGTAAGAAACTGGAAAAAAATAAGAGAATTGAAAATTATAATATGAAGACAAATAAAACATCGAATACTTTTGAATACACATATAAGTTAGTTGAAGGTATTTCAACTGTAAAAGGTGGGTTAAAAGTATTGAGTGATATGAATTATCCGAATGAAATTATAACCCTTTGTGAAAATGATAATAATAAATAATAATGAATATAATTATTCGTTCTCTTGTAATTTTAAATATATACATATTTTTTAATTATGGCTATTTCTGATTTAATAAGCACATCATTTTTATTTAGCATTGCTATTATGGTAATTTTAATTGGAGGTATATTCGCATACATGAGTTATAGAATGTCGGAACAGGACCATAAATTATCATCCATGTTGGGACTTGTTACAACTATGACAGGCGAAATACAATTTTTAAAGGGACACATTAATATTACTGGTGGAAACATCCAGCGGGATTATCCAAATCATTTTATAGATGAACAAGAACAAATTGAAAACGAGCACATAAATATGGGAGAAAATAACATCGGGACTAGTAAATTAATTCATGTATCAGATGATGAAGAGGAAGGTGATTATGAAGATGAATCAGAAGATTCTGAGGAAGATGATTCAGAAGATGAAATGGAAGAGGACGAGTCAAGTGTTTCTGAAGATGAACTAGAAGGTTTAGAAGACATTGAAGACATTGAAGACATTGAAGACATTGAAGAACCACAATCAGATGATGATATTAAAATACTTAATTTAGGTGAAATGGTAAACGACTCAGACGATATAGATAGAAATAATATTAAATCAATACATTTAGAAGAACCAATTGATATTCTTTTGAGTGAACAAGACAATCAAGATATTAATGAACATAATGATATTTTAAATGCGGGTGATTTGAAAACCATTACAATTTCCATGGATAATATTGGAAATGATATCAGCGGATTAGAAAATGATAATGGAAAACACAAAAATACAGACTACAGAAAAATGCCTTTAAACAAACTTAGGGAAGTTGCTACTGAAATGGGTATTGTTCAAGATGCTTCCAAATACAAGAAAAATGATTTGTTAAAATTACTTGATGCTGAATAAATAATAAAATAATAAACTATAAAAATAAAATAATAAAATAATATAACAATGAATCCATATTATACAATAACACCAACCCAAATGCCAACTTTATTACAACCCGAGGCTGCTATGAATTCAAAAATTCAAGCAAATTCAAATATTACTTCAAATTGGAAATACAGACAATATATGCAAAATAATGCCAGTCATATTATGAAATATAATTCATTAGAATCTATTTACAGTTCAGGAAATAATCCTTACACTGTTGTTAATAATCAACCCGTGCCAAGTTCGCCATATTTGTATAAATCTCTACACGACACAACTGGTTCAAATACTAACAGCAATTTAAAACAAAGTTTTGTTAGCAAACAACAGTTACAAGCTAGAATGGTTGCGCCAACAATTATTTTATAAAATAATTAATCAAAAATAAAATACAAGCAAAATAAAGTAGTCTAGTAAAAACAATATAATAACTTAATTCTATAATTTATTATATAATATTGTATCTATGAAATTATTGTCTGTAGATGTTGGTATAAAAAATTTATCCTTTTGCCTTTTTGAAATAGATGATGGAGAGAAAAGTAATCAAATAAAAATAATTAAATGGGACAATATTGATTTAAGTGATAAAAATGAACCTATGAAATGCTCCGAAATAGAAAAAAATAGTATATGTAACAAACCAGCTAAATTTAGCAAGGCTAACAAATGTTATTGTTTGAAACATTCTAAAAAACAACCGTTCTTACAACCGAAACCAGACTTAAAGTCATCTTTTATAAATAAACAAAAAATACAATCTTTAATTGAAATATCCAAAAAATATAATATAGTTTATAACGAAACCTCAAAAAAAACTGAATTAATACAAAATATTACCAATTTTGTAAACGCGAATTGTTTTAATCCTGTGGAAAAGGGAAATGCCACTAAGGTTGATTTAGTTACTATTGGACGAAATATTCAACATAAATTTGATTTCATATTTTACAATAATTTGTCTGGGGATTATCAAGATAGTATTGATGCTATTATTATTGAAAATCAAATTGGACCTATTGCTAACAAAATGAAAACAATCCAGGGCATGATTTCACAATATTTTATTATGAAAAATAATAATATCAAAATTGAATTTATAAGTGCTTGTAACAAACTAAAAGATTTCATACCTCCTGTATTAACTTTAGCAACTAATTTAGATACAGAAAATACAACTACAGCCTCAACTGTTTTGAAACCCGGAAAAATGGATTATAAACAACGCAAACAATTGGGCGTAAAAACCAGTTTACATTTTGTAGACACAGATGATAGGTTTAAAGAATGGTCTCAGTTCCTTCATAAACATTCTAAAAAAGATGATTTATCTGATTGCTTCCTACAAGGTATGTGGTATATTAAAAATAAATTATAAATTATTATTATTTTGTAGTTAACTTATTTTTAATCAATTTATTAAAATTCAATTAATTAAAATATATATTTTATAATTCGTATTACTTAAAATTAAATGTTCTAATTAAATCATAATAAATGGATAACGACATTATTGATATCTCTCTTGATTTTGAAAATTTAGACAATGGCGGTGGATGGGAAAATAGCAAAAAAACTAACTTTGGAGGTGGTATTGAACTTTTAATGAATGATAAAAAACCAACATCCAACGGACCATCCAGCGATATTGATTTAGACGATTTGAATAATTTAGAAAGTGAACTAAATGATTTAGCAAATGATGCCTCAGATAATATGGGTGGTTCTAGTTTTAGTTCAGGATTATTCGGAGTCAAGAGCGATTATGATGACAAACCTTCGGTTCGTTTTGACGAAAAGCCTCCTTCGGTTGGACAATCTACAACTAATACTGCGAATGACAGCAAAACATGGGACGGATATGGTAAATTCAATAATATTCCAGTCAATCCTGACCGAAGCGGAATGAGTTCTCAACCAAGACTTTCAAAGGATGATTTATTGAGAGAGAAATTTAAATTTTTGAGACGTTTAGAAGCTTTAGAGAAAAAGGGTGTGGAATTAACAAAAAAATACAATATGGATTCCGATTTAGCTGAAATGCAGGGAGAATACGAAATGATTATGGAAGAGAAAACAAAGCAAAATTCCGTGAAATTTCAGGGAAACATGATGATGGCTATTATTAATGGTATTGAATTTTTAAATAACCGTTTCGACCCATTTGATATCAAATTAGATGGTTGGGGTGAACAAATTAATGAAAATATTAATGACTACGACGATGTATTCGGAGAATTATACGAAAAATATAAATCAAAGGCTTCATTGGCTCCTGAGCTAAAATTGCTATTCCAATTGGGAGGTTCTGCTATGATGGTTCATATGACCAATACTATGTTTAAGTCCGCTATGCCTGGTATGGATGATATTATGAGACAAAATCCTGACCTAATGCGTCAATTTCAAAATGCGGCTGTAAGTTCTATGGCAAATACAAATCCCGGATTTTCTGGATTTATGAGCGGGGTCATGAATGCTGGTGAACCTTCTGTGCCACAAGGTAGAGGACCCCCAGCTCCAATGGCTACACAGGGACCCAACTCTGTTCCTCCTCCTATGAATCGTGCTGGAAATAACGCATCACGTCCTGATATTAGTATGGCCAGAGGAGCTTTTGCTGACGACGGTATTAGCATCAGAGAAAGCAACTTCAGTGTTCCCGGATTTGAACCTCCTATGCCTTCTCAAAAAAGCCAACGCCGTGCTGAAATGAAAGGGCCTAGCGACATTAATGACATCTTATCTGGTCTAAAGACAAAGACTATCAACATTTCAGAAACAGCGCCTCAAGTTCAAAGAAATGTTAGCAATATAAATAAAATGGACACGCAAATGGATATACCAGATAATAACAGCAGCACAATAAGTATTAACGACCTTAAGGATTTACAAAGTGACGCTAATGTTCCCAAGCGCAGCCGAAGAAAACCCAAATCCGATAAAAATACTGTGAGTTTAGACATCTAAAAACAATAAGTAATTAAATTTTATTTTCATAATATATACGATGGAAGCCATAAATATTATGAAAAAAATTAAGAAACCTTCTATAAATCATGATAAAAATGTTGAAATTGTAAGAGATGTAATTGGTGAAGGTTCATATGGCTGCGTTCATAAACCAAGTATTCATTGTAAATCCGATGTTTATAAAAATTTTAACTATGACGAGTATGTTTCAAAAATTATGAAAACCAAACATGCTAAAGACGAGTTAAACGAATTTTTAGTGATTGGTTCATATGATAAGACAAATGAATACCATTTAGGAGAACCTGTAATGTGTTCACCTAAACTCAATGATAAAGTTATACACGATATAAAAAAATGCCATCACATTTCTGGACAAGACGTTGCTGATAATCCAGAAGATT
>Ga0194133_10008894_pt1 | contig 11627 bp, 6 predicted proteins | sample TA2KigOf40mmetaG_FD_155448 | JGI IMG/M metagenome (GOLD analysis project Ga0194133, IMG submission 155448) | Freshwater microbial communities from Lake Tanganyika, Tanzania - TA2015055 Kigoma Offshore 40m | ecosystem: Environmental > Aquatic > Freshwater > Lake | place: Tanzania: Lake Tanganyika...
TGGGCGAAACGGGAAAAGCGCTAACCTAAAATAAACAAATGATTCGATTGGAATCAGAAAAATCAGATATTGGACCCGGCGGTACAGTAATAAGTTTTCGCTCTTAAAAGGTTGATGTGGAGTAGGAAAAAAGAAAAATCAAGGGTTTGAAATGCAGTTAGGAATACTGACAACTCAGCGCCGAGATGTTTAACCGTTGTTTTAATAAAGTTCTAAGGGTGAATCTGATATCAAAACCATACCCTTTGTCATGTGCTTCGCTCAGCTTCACACAACTACGTTTTGCATCAAATCTTTCTAAAAAGCTCCAGTACAAAAGGTATTTCTAAATCAATGTATTTTCTTAGATTGGTTATTTCATAAGTATTTTCATTGCAGCGAAAACTTCACCAACACATCTAATGGAATAACCTCTGCCTTGAGATATAAAACTAGACAAACCCCGAAAAAGAAAAAGCTTACACCAGCCAAAGATGCCTGGTAGGAAATGTTTTTCTTTTGTCTTTTATCAGAACTTCATTTAAGGACATTTGCAGGTCTGTTGTTGGATATGCCACAGCAGAATCGTATGATTTACATTCGTTGGGTCTTAAATTACAGGCTCAAGGTGAGACAGGAGTTTGTGTTTTTTTAGAAATTCAATGGAAGGCATAATAAAAATTTTCTTTTTTAAGATCTTTACGAGGCAGTCCATTTAGATGACGAGCTTAACTCAAGTTGCCTTTGTGTGACTGCTAAGTATAATTTTGAACAGGAAAACATGCCTCCTAGTTTGTCGAAGGACATTTATTTCTTTTCTGACGGAACTGTTGTTTTTTGGAATATTCCAGGCAAATAATAACATTTAGTTTTATTCGGTTTAAGTGTACGTTTTAGAGATATTAAAAACTAAACATTAATAAGAATTTTATTTTTGAATTTTTAGAACTTGAAAGAGATACTTTGCTTTCATTTCTCCGTCAAAAAGAGGCTTCTATAGAACAAGATCCGTTTGATGAGGATACAATTTATGAAGAATCTGAGATGATGACAGTAAAAGCAGACAGTGGGAACCAAACAAAACCAAGTCATCTAGACTCAAAAGGCAAGCCGCAAAGTTGTTTAAATCAAGTACACAATATCAGATCCTCTTTTATAAGGTGTCATAAATATAAACGGAAAAAATGAACGTGATCTCGCACTTCTACTTGAGCAATATGCATTTTCAAATGCTATTGGTTCAAGCGTCAAACTCGGGATGCTGGAGGCAAGGTAAAGTATAATCACATATTTTTTACAACTTTTGATCTTGATGATGATTTTTTTATCTTTTAAGCCTTGACAAATTGGTTGAGTCAATAGAGTTTCTAAGTGAAGATATGAAAGCCGGACGAGACGTTAAAATGTCTCAAAAAGAAGTTTTGAAAAAGAGCGGAGAAATATTTGCCATGCGTCATGTTGTAAACTTGTCATCAGATTTGCTCGATGCACCTGATTTCTACTGGGATAGAGAAAATCTCGAGTCCTTGTTTTTAACTACATGGTAATCTTCAAGCCCATCCAAATACCTAAACGGTTATCTTAATAGAAAGTTTTCTTACTTTTCAGTTCACATCTTGCAATCAGTAGACGTACCCGGGTGATGAATGAAAAGCTCACACATCTTTGCGAGCTTATGGAACTAATTCGAACTCATCTTAGTGATAAGCACCATGTAAGATTAGAATGGTTCATCATTGTATTAATTTGGGTGGAGGTTATCTTTGAATGCTTACATTTTGTCGAAAAGTCTTTGTAAGATTTTATCCTTCAGTTTTGGTTTTCAAACCTAAAATTTCATGCAAAAAGTGTTGACTATTATCCAGGAAAAAATCAAACTTTATTATCTTGATGTAAGGAAAATATTCTTATTGCAATAAAAGGTCATGAAATAAGATTTTCAATGTAAAGAAATGGATCTGTTCCTCAGTTCACTTGCTTATTTGAAATTGAACAAGTTTACCAAATACTTATTTACTTTGCCAACTAAATTTACTTTATTAATGTAGTATAATAGCCTTTTTAATATTCATAGACTTTTGTATTACAAATCTGTTGACATCCAAAGAAGTGAAGCTTCGATTCTGAGATCTCTGTTCATAAAAATCACAATCTAGGAGGTTTGTAAAATACAAATTCAGCCTTACGAAGGAACCTATGTCGTAATGGAAAAATTAGTCAGCGATCTATTTTTCAATGTATATACATATGACTGATGTTTGGGTTTGTGGATGTGAAATTTTGGTCCACAACTTCCCAATCAAACTAAGTTTTGTATACACCTCAGCCCAATTTTGAGTAAGGCCTTTGCAACAATCTGACCCTGGATCCCCCTCCCCTTATTTCTAGAACTATCCAAAGCTCTGTTTATTCTTATCAAAATTTTCGGCTCTGTTTTTATTGAAAATTTTTTATTTATCATCAAAATATAATATCATATAGGTAATTCAGATGCGGAGTCCATCTTTTGAAGTGACTGACCCTCTTCTGAAGAAAGTGTGGAAGCAGTAAGGATCTGACTCGTGATAAAACTAAAATTTTTCCATGAGTGAAATGATGTTTAAGATTTCTTCGAGGGCGTTGAGAGCATTTCAATATTTACTGCCTCGCCTAAATATTGCTGGCTCATAATCTTAAGTCCTAGGCTTGCTGCCCAATCCTAAAAAATATTGAAGTTTCAATTTTGGATAAGAGGTTAAACTTATCTAGATGTCAATCGAATAATTACTTGAGACTCTAAAATAACATTTCCATTTTCAGCAATCACGACAAGCGTCGGCGAAAACTAAAATGAGAACGGCCGATGAATATTTTTTATAAGAACCATTGATTCGAGGCTATTCCTACCTGATCGGGATGCAGAGCAGCAAAGTAGTTTACAACGGTTTTGTTTGCAAGCTTCTCAAGCTTACCGTAAGATTGAAATTTAAGGTCAGGAATCACATCGTTAGCTTCAATAGAAATCTGGAATCAAATATCATTTTGATAACTGAAGCAATTAGCCTTTATCACGTTTATTTTCTTATTAAGGTTAATAATAATACCTTTAAGGGATACGCGTCGGAGAGTTTCAAATGAATATCACCCTCTTCAACGTGAAGTCTAGACTCTGAACGTATTTGACTTACTTGAATGTCAAGGTCACCCTGAAATAAGAGTCAGCATGAAAGTACTTCAAAAAGAAACTTAATGAGGGTTTAATGGTTGAATACGCTAAGTTGACTTTAAAACATACCTTTTTTATGAAAACATTGGTGGCCCCATCCATTCCCATAACTTTGACGTCTCCTTGCTCGTATACTGAAGTAAATTTAACATTGGAAAAAGTTAACCTTTTTTTGGATTCAAAATGTACCTGCAATATATGACTCGTTGTGAAGATTTCGCAAATTCATGGAACCTCTGCTTGTGGAAAATTTTGACTACAATAAACAGAACACTATTTTTTATGAAAGCTGATAAAAGTTTCCAGTGAACGTCTTACATTTTCTGCATACGATGATGCAACCCGAATATCACCAGTGACCGTGCTTATGTCCAAAGATCGACCCATAAATCTTTTGTCGCCAACCACGTTTCCTGAATTCGTGTGAATCCGAATGTTTCCCTTCAATAAAAAATTCTTGATTACGTAGTTGGATCTATCAATTAGCCAGTGGCTTACCTGAATGTGGCCGAGGCACATCACTTCGCCAGATATTGTCTCAACTGCTAGATTATCTGTTTTTATTTTGCTGACAACAATGTCTCCTTTGAAGGTCTTGAGTCTACAGAACTCAGATTCAAGAAAGTCGGATACGTCAACAGAGGCATCATTTGTTGTTACTATGTCGAGGCAGTGAACTATGGGTGCCTCAACACATAGTTTGGTATTGCTTTGGTCACTCTAAAAGTATTCATTAATTTAACAAGCTAAATAACATTGAGAGTTTTGCAGTTACCTCTAATTCTGCGTCTATATCTATCTGCAACTTCTTCCCAGACTGTTTTGCATCAACTTTGAAACTTGACTTGGACAAGTTTGTTGGCCCCACAATTCGGAAGAAAGCTTGATCTAGATTAGGATAATCAAGAGCTCCAGTAGGCTTTACCTGAAAAAATTGGCCATTTAAATGAACACTCAAACATTTCGTTTTATTCATGCAAATAATCAAAACCAACCTGCACATTGAAAGGTGCATTTACAAACACCGAGCCACCGAAAGAGGCCACTTTAAAATGTTCTTCCACAAAAACTTTCGTTGGCTCATTAGCACTTTTGCAATGCCAAAGACAGGAAGTTGAAAAGGGATTTCCTTTGACAATTTCAACACTCGACTGTTCGTAATTGGCCCAAAAGTTTGCAAAATTTTGAGCATGGGGAACAGGCTGTTGGAAAAGACGTCTGACAGGCACAGAAGTCGTGCAAAGACGAGACAAGGCCATCATGGTCTACCAGAAATTGGAAATGGTTTAATTTGACAAAAGCTTCCAAATACTGCTGTGGCAATTAAACAGTTTGAAATCTACAAAGATAGATAATTTATTTTGCTCACTTTACTAGTTGCATTATGCTTTGATAAACGACGTTTCAGTAGCTCGTTTAAGGATGGCATGACAATGTATTGATAGTTTAACTTACCTGGGATCTCGGCTACTTCTTTTTTCGTTAAGGTTATAAATTATGGTAATATCCTAGTTGATGCTGCAACGCATCCAAGAAGATTATCTCAAATAATAAATTTAGAATTTGCAAAAAATAACAAAAGTGCAACACATTCAAAGATGTCAACAACAAACTTTAGCATCAACAGATATCTACTATTTTGTTAAGACTGACTGACCCAAGAGAACTTCAAATTGATGCGGAGGTAGTCCGATCCGAAATCCAAACCCAACTCAATTTTTCAGCCCCTACAACTAGCTTTAGACTTAGGCTACATTGATACACTCAACTCTCTCATAATATGACAATCACTTACTTTTTAAGGATTTAAAAGTTACAATTGCAATGCCATCTTTAGCTAGATTCTGTTTGTCAATAAAAAGTCTATCATTTTGAGTATGATTAAGAATTGCTGTCCTTAACTGGGTTGGTGACTTTAAATACCCGAATGCAACTTCTCTAGAAGGAAAAACCAGGATTTTTTGAAAATATCACAGGGCTTCGTTTCGAGTTAAATTACAGCCCTTACTGAAAAAATCGAAGCATTTTAACTTATTTATTTTTAAATTAGAGTGTACAAAAAAGAACTTTTTACTTTTAACTATCAACAAACGAGCAAAACAAGGGAGCCGAGGACCTGAAATTTTTCACTTTTATTAGTCTTCAATAGCAAAGATATTTAAGTATTTCAGGGTACCTTTTTCATTAACTACATTCCACCAGATTCTTCGAAGTCCAGGATTTTACGACCGACTTCAGTGTGCAATAGCTGATGGTGGAAGAGGCTGCATCCAAGAATATTGCATTTTTTGAGCTTTGTGCAGTCCTTCACGTCGTGTCCGATAGCAAGGCAACACTTGCAGGCCTTGGCATCCGTCACCAATTTCCTGCGATCGCTAATTTTCAAAGCGCGAAATACCTGGCAAAAACCCAGTCCGTGAACCTTTTCACAAGCCTTACATTTGGAGCGAGGGACTTTGGACGCTTCGGGTTTGTTTTTCATGGTCATTTCCTTCAACGGAATGTTCCTCTCCGTCTTCAAATCTTCATGAGGCTTTTGGGTATCAACCTGGCAAGACGTTGTGACCTCGGCCTTGGGGATTTTCTGGGTTCTTGCAGCAGCTTTAGTCCTGACGACGTGCGGACCATTTGTACCCACTAGCTTTCGCACTTTCTTGACCTTCGGCGGGGCATCTGGGTCGACAGGGTTTCTAATTTTTTTCACTTTTGGTTTGACTTCAGTCATCGCCGAAGCCTTGGTTCTTACTTTCTTCACAGGATTGGGCTTCTCTGAAGTATCATCTTTTATTCTTGAATCGTATTTGCTGCGGAGGAAATCTAGATAACTTTCTATATTGGGGGTCAATCGATCGGCAGCGCAGAAGCCAATGAAGAGACCGCGTTCCACGACTGGCAGTATTTTGAGAAGACGTTCAAACGTTTCGTGGAGGGTATAACCATCATCATCAGGGTACATCCTGTTTAGTGGACCTAACGCTGCTTCGACGACTGTGATAATTCTCAAGATGTTCTTACTGTTGAGTACCTTCAGGTTTTTGAGGGAGGCGAGCTTGCTCAACGCAACCTCATCAGTATCGCCCTTATCCCATCTATAAACGAGGTCCAGGCGAGCTAAAATCAACTCGTAAGAATCTTTTGTGATAGGACTCATGAAATGCTGGACAAACTGCTTCGCTTTTGCCTCGAGATGACTCATAAGGAAAGAGGCTTTTTCCATAACATCCAATGACTTATCTCTCTTAAAATACTGAACAAGGTTTTGCCTGAACAAAGGGTAATCCTTTGTTTCGCCGCTGAACATCCCAACTTCAGAGTTGCCGCTTTGAGCCTTCGAACTGGTCGGATGACCCTTACTGGTTGTTGGAAGATCCTTGGTGACGACCGTGAAGTGAAAAGAAGGATGAATGGTCATCTTTGCAGCAGCAATTGGTATCATTTTGGAGGGCTTGCGCGAAACTTGCTTCATAGGTTTGATTTCTTCGACTGTGCTTTGAGAAAATGCGAGGCCTTTTTTGGCCTTTTTTGGTCCGTTGTGCTTCATCATCATGGGGAAAACGGCCGACGCATTACTTTCTGATCCGGCAAATGTGATTGCTCGCACGGTCTCAAAACCCAAAGCCTTGCCATCATTTGGAGATTGAGGAGCCCCCCAATTGGAGATGGGGTACGAGGTAGAAGCAGTTGATCCTCTGCTGTAGGTTATTTCCCGCATGGGCTCAAAGTCCAAAGCCTTGCAATCATTCGGAGATTGAGGAGCCCCCCAAACGGAGACGGGGTACGAGGTCGAAGCGGTTGATCCTCCGCCGTACGTTAATTCCCGCATGGACTCGTAGCCCAAAGCCTTGCGATTATTCTTAGATTTCGGAACCTCGCACACTGGGTAGGGATAGGAGGTTGAAGCACTTTGTGCCGCGCCAAATGTGATTCGTTTCGTCGGCACAAGCCCTTGGGCTTTGCGGTTACTTGGAAACATGTTCACTAGAAAAAAAGAAAAAACTTTAAAGGCAGCCCTTGGTACAAAGAACGATACGATAACTAACGCAATAGATGTTACTTGGAACTTACCTTGAAAGTGGACTTTTCGACTGAAACTCGCACTGTTACCAACCTACGACGTTGGTATTGTAATATCTAAGAGAAATGTTGAGGCGTTAGCACAAAACAAGCGGTAAAGTCAAATGCTTAAGAAGATAGCTCATTTACCTTCAATGTTGCTGGGAGTCTTGAGATTCAGTATTCCGACAACTGCTTCGGCTCGCACGTGACGAGAATCCGATACAATTTAAAATGAAACTAATCGTGTTGGGAATTTACGAACAGATCGATCGATTATCTGCCCCTTCAAAGTTCAAATCGACTGCAGAGTTAGCGTTTATGGTCCGGGCGTCTGGCTTTGAGGGCTGGATGCAGTGCAGTTTGCAAAACTAACCTCCGTTTGTTTGATATAGGCAAGCTGTAACTAGCTTTTATTTACAGAAACGGCCGTTTTGGCGGTTTCAAAGTATCAACCGGTTAGTCGGTTACCTTGCGCGGTCGAACTTGAAAGTATTAACCGGTTTTTCCTCGAAGCAAATTCAAATTTTAGCATATTGAATATTTTTACTGTAATTTAGAGTGATTCAAGTGCTCAAGTTGTGGTGATGTCGTTTCAACTGGAGTTTCGACTTTGCACATGGAACTTGTCGTTTTTTAAATGATTCTTCCTGATCGTAAATGGATGGCGGCGTTTTTCGACGTACATTAACTGTATTAACCGAATCCTTCTCCACAACATTAATGAATTTATTTTTAGAGGCAGGTTGGGCCGCTTTTTTAGCCCGGGGTGAAATTTTTAGCTCGGGCTGGCCCGAACCACACTCTGGGCTTTACCTCAGCCATTAATATTTGAAAATTTTGGGTTAATTTTAGCTACAACAAGTTTTCAAAGCCAAAAATTACTCAGAGAGAATGCAAAGTCAAAAAAATTTTTTTTAGCTGGGGCTGAAATGGGCCATTCCCCACAGGTTATACCCCAGGCTGTTGTGGAAGAAGTTTCGGGCTTTTTGAGCTAAAAAATAGAGTAAGTGGTAAAGGTAGGGGAAAAATACCAACTCACAATCTGGCCCGGAGTACTTTTGGTCCAGGCCAGGGCTTTTTTTTACAAAAAGCCCAGGCTGAGAAGGGCTAAATTTTTAATGTATATAAAAAAATTTCGGCCAGGGCTGTTAGGCTAAGGCCCATCTCTTATTAGTCAGATTTAAATCAAAAATTATTTAAATTTATTTTCGATTGCTGCAATTAATTGATGTTAAAAATTGGCTGCCTCTTAGACTTGAAATTCGGGTCCTATATCAACGAGGTCGAGGTCGTTCCCTAATTTATCCTGGTCGCGTTTTGAGCGTTTGGGTGATTCTTCATCATCAGAGTCAGCCATGAAAGATTCTCTCACTTCAAATGTTTTTGAATATTCAAAGTCTGTGTCACAAAACGCAGAACTCATGAGGTGACGCAAATTTCGCTCCTCCGATGTTCCAAAGCAGTACCCGATGGCCTTTTAAAGGATAGCAATACTCAGAGATCAATGTAGAGAAGAAACGAATCAAATACTGACCTGATCAAGAGCATTTTTGACATTGAGCATCATCTCTTTCTTTTTGACAGACAAAGGTATAAATCGAACCAGGCTATAGTTGGTGACCAGATCAACAAGGGATTCATTCAACTTCTTGTACTTCCTTTAAAAAAAGTCAATAAAACATAGATCAAAGAAGAAAAAAAGGGAAACTTAAAATTACCTTGTGAAGGGATCATCTATGATTCTATCTAGAAGATAAGTAAGATCCAAAACGTCTGTGTAAAAGTCGATGTTGAAATCCAACTTTCCGTATTTTTCAATGAGATCTGCTTTGCTCAGGATGTTAACATGAGGCAACTCAATCTAGAAAATCTATTTGAAAAGATTGAAGTTTCGAGCTATGCAACTGTAAGTACCTGGAGCATTGTATTCAATGATGTGAGACAAACAGAGATGAACTTAAAAGGATCACTGCAGTAGTGAGCATCAACCTAATGTTAAAGGTTGTTTGAAGTAAATAATTACATGTCAATTAATGGAACCCTTACCAAATTAACAGCACATAGCCTATAGCCAGCTTCTTTTTCTAGCCTCTGAATTATTGTCTTGACAGAGTTGTGATGAGTATACAACTCCACTTGGCCGGGAAAGTCAACAATTATATATTTTTCTTTAGTCAACCTTTTGAGAGACGCGAGTAACCATTCAAAATTATTTTCTAGAAACTCCATGCAATAGACAAGGGCTCCATTTGGACCGAGCTTCATTGTGTTCATTACATCTTCAAGCTGCACCAAGTCGGCAACGTCTATATCTTGAGGAACAAAAATTACAGGTTAATTTTGTTGAGGTATCGTGAAAAGTTGCAAAATTACCTGGTGGGTATGGTATGTTCTCATTGGCAGGATCTAAATTTACGATTGCAACCTCTCTCCCAATGGTTTTCATAAATTGAGACATTGCCTCGCAGAAAGTTGTTTTTCCCGATCCAGGAGGTCCAATGACAACCGAGCCGAAGAGGCAGCTCATTCTGATAATGTCTATTTAGGGTTGATAAAATCTGCTACCTAAAAACGAGACTTTTTAATCTTCTTATCCAATTTCTTCTAGTAAATGAAAAGTTGAACCTTAGAATTCAGAGACCGGACGTAGCTAGGTGAAAGTCTTGTCACCGGGTCCTTGAATCCAATAGCTACAATCAATGGAGTTTTCGAGAAATCAAAGTTTTTGGCGAAAAATTTTGCTGCTGAGAGAGCCTCAAGCGACTCTTCCCCAAATAGTTGTTTTACTTCAAGGAGCTGCTCAGTGTCACTGAAGTTTCAGATATGGTATCTTTTGAGCAAACTCTTTTGTAAAAAAAATCATATTTTTTACCTTTCAGTTCGTTTCTGAACTTTGTGAGACGAGATCTCAAACAAGGAAGTGATCAAGGAGTCTTCTGATATTTGTAAAAATGTGTAATCCAAATACCTAAGATTTTAAGGTGTCCAAAACATGTTTACAATTATTGTCGATATTTTTTGAGCTTACAACGACTTGAGGAGTGTTATGGTTGTGTCCTCGACTTCTACGATGGTAAAATTACTTTGAACAGGAAATTTTGACTCTGAAACCTCCAACAAGGAATTATCCTTCTGCAAAGCATGAGATTTGAAAAATGTTTTAATAATTCGCCTCAAGAGTAATTTAAGTTAATTCATCTGCTGTTTTTAAAAGTAATATATTTACCAACGTAAGATTTTCAACAATTCTTAAACTGTCTCCTGTATTTAAATCCATTTTAGGTACAAGAACTTCCACTCATGTTTTTTTGCTTCTTTGAGGCAGATCCTAACTGTGTTAGAGGTAATTTAATTTGAATATTTTGATTTTTGAACAAAAATCTAGATTTTGTTTTGTTTGTTTTGTTTTGTTTGCATTCACCGCCTGGGCGCCTCCGCCTTTCGGCTACCGACTTAACACCAGTCTTATACCATCAGTGAAATTAGGGACTTTGGGAAATTTGCCTTTAGTAACCTCTGATTCAAACCCCCAGGAATGTCAGTTTTTTTGTTGTAGCTTTGTTTTTAGCAGCAACTGATTCTGGTTGTTATCTATCCCAAGATTTCAGAGGGGAATCTGCACTTTGTACCACACGTTTTTCATTTTAAGCTATAATAATGACTTCTCATTTAAAATCTATGAGATTTTTTAGCTTTTTGTTCTCTTTCCGCGAAACAATCAAATTCCACTAAACGTCAGAACAAATTATTTCTCAAGTCATTTACAATAACTGGCTGTAACTGTGAAGACTTAAAGAGCTCTGATAAAATGGAAAGACACGGTCATCATCATGGACATCATCACAATCACAACCATAACCAGCACCATCGTCACCATCATGGGCATCAGCCTCGGCACGTTCTCAGTCACACAAGTTACGGAGCCCCAGACCTTGTGACCTTGTGCGGCAAGAGATTCGCTATACCAAGAAAGCTCACCTTCGAGGGGAGAACATTCATTGGCCTCAGAAGAATAAGTTATGCCATAGAGTATGCTCGAAAGACCGGGGACATTCCAGCCCATGTAGCGACGGGGGATCTGGCTCAAATCAGAGATGAGTTAGACCACCTCGGGACGAGAGAGAGGAGCAAAACCCCAAAGAAGCGGAGCTCCGGGAAGACATCAAGGAGGACCAGATCACGCAGTTCAAAGCGACGCCGATCCAGATCCAGAAGAAAATCGCGTTGTCCTCGGAGATCTCGATCCCGACCCAGGAGAGCAAAATCGCGAAGAGAGAATAGGGTTGAGAGAATAAAAAATATAAAGTTCCTCAAGGGAACTTTGAAAAATTATTGTTTTTTTTTAATCAGAAATCTGACAGCTGTTTATAATCTTTTTATATGTTGG
>Ga0194133_10008895_pt1 | contig 11625 bp, 12 predicted proteins | sample TA2KigOf40mmetaG_FD_155448 | JGI IMG/M metagenome (GOLD analysis project Ga0194133, IMG submission 155448) | Freshwater microbial communities from Lake Tanganyika, Tanzania - TA2015055 Kigoma Offshore 40m | ecosystem: Environmental > Aquatic > Freshwater > Lake | place: Tanzania: Lake...
TACCTCATCAAGGATGCATCATGAAAACCTTTTCCGCTAAAGGACACGAAGTCCAGCGCGATTGGTTTGTGATCGACGCCACGGACAAAGTCCTCGGTCGTGTCGCCAGCGAAGTGGCACACCGTCTGCGCGGCAAGCACAAGCCAGAATTCACACCCCATGTCGATACCGGTGATTACATCATCGTAGTCAACGCTGCCAAGCTGCGTGTCACCGGTGCCAAATCGCTCGACAAAAAATATTACCGTCATACCGGTTACCCGGGTGGTATTTACGAGACCAATTTCCGCGATATGCAAGCCAAGCATCCGGGCCGCGCGCTCGAGAAGGCTGTTAAAGGCATGTTGCCGAAAGGTCCGTTGGGTTATGCGATGGCCAAGAAGCTGAAGGTGTATGCCGACGATGCGCATCCACACAGCGCTCAGCAACCCAAGCCACTCGAACTGTAAGGAACAGACATGATCGGTAACTACAACTACGGAACCGGCCGCCGCAAGAGCGCGGTCGCTCGCGTATTCATTAAAGTGGGCAGTGGCAAGATCGTTGTCAACGGCAAGGATGCGGCTGAGTATTTTTCTCGCGAAACCGGCTTGATGGTGATTCGTCAGCCGCTTGAGCTGACCAACAACGTCAATCGTTTCGACATCATGGTCAACGTGCATGGTGGCGGCGAATCGGGTCAAGCGGGTGCAGTACGTCATGGCATCACACGTGCACTGATCGACTACGACGTCGCGCTAAAACCTGAGCTGTCGAAAGCCGGCTTCGTCACTCGTGACGCACGCGAAGTTGAACGTAAAAAGGTTGGCCTGCGCAAAGCGCGTCGCGCCAAGCAGTTCTCCAAGCGTTAATCCGGCGTTTGCTTGTTTTAATTCGAAGCCGTCGGGTGTTTGCCCGGCGGCTTTTTTCTTTGGCTATAGATTTAGCTGTACGTTTGGCTGTGTATGTCTTGCGATGTGATTTGAGCGGCTTACGACACGACGCAGACAATGTACAAAGCGCATAATTTTCCTCATTCGGGTATCGGGAGTCAGGAATGATCAAGGTTGGTATCGTCGGCGGCACCGGCTACACAGGCGTTGAGCTGCTACGACTGCTCGCAGCGCATCCAGAGGTTACGCTGCACAGCATTACCTCACGCAAAGAAGATGGCATGCCGGTGGCCGACATGTTTCCTTCGTTGCGCGGGCATGTGGCGCTGGCTTTCTCTGCGCCAGAAAAAGCGCGGCTTGATCAGTGCGATGTGGTGTTCTTCGCGACGCCGCATGGCGTGGCGATGTCGCAAGCGCGCGAGCTGCTGGCGGCAGGCGTCAAAGTGATCGATCTCGCAGCCGATTTCAGACTCAAAGACACCGCCGAGTTCGAGCAGTGGTATGGCATGCCACATAGCTGCCCGGATATTCTTGCCGAGGCTGTCTATGGTCTGCCCGAAGTCAATCGCGATGCGATTCGTAAAGCGCGCGTGATCGGCTTGCCGGGCTGCTATCCAACCTCCATGCAGCTTGGTTTCAAACCGCTGCTGTCGCGGGGTAAGCCGCTGGTGAATGAGTCTGCGCTGATCGCAGATTGCAAATCGGGGGTATCCGGCGCGGGTCGTAAAGCCGAAGTCCATACCCTATTGGCTGAGGCCTCGGATAACTTCAAGGCCTACGGCGTGCCCGGCCATCGTCACCTGCCAGAAACTGTGCAAGGCTTGCAGGCCATCGCCGGTCGTTCGGTCGGGCTCACCTTTGTGCCGCACTTGGTGCCGATGATTCGCGGCATTCATTCGACGCTGTATGCCACTTTGTTGCCTGAGGCGCGCAGCATTGACGTGCAGGCCCTATATGAACAGCACTATGCCGATGATCCATTTGTCGATGTGCTGCCTGCTGGCAGCCACCCGGAGACGCGCTCGGTGCGAGCTTCAAACATGTGTCGGATTGCGCTGCATCGACCCGGCGGCGGTGATTTGCTGGTGATTTTGGTGGTGGAAGACAATCTGGTGAAGGGCGCGGCGGGCCAAGGCGTGCAGTGCATGAACCTGATGTTTGGCCTGGACGAAACCATCGGGCTGACCCACGTACCTATTTTGCCGTAACGCGTTCACATCCCCCTTCACAAGATAGGGTTGAATTGACTGCCGACGAGCGCATAATCCGGATGTAAATGCGCTTTGACATGACGTCCGTCGGCGCCTGCGGCCACTATCCCTAGCCGCTATAATCTGGCAGCTATGCTGCAAGGAGTCCCGAAATGAATGCAATCACCGACATGCCGACACCGATCAACTTTACCGACAGCGCCGCTGGCAAAGTCGCGCAATTGATCGAGGAGGAGGGCAACCCCGAGCTGAAGTTGCGCGTGTTCGTGCAAGGTGGTGGTTGCTCGGGTTTTCAGTACGGTTTCACTTTTGATGAAATCGTCAACGAAGACGACACCACTATGGAGAAAAACGGCGTACAGCTGCTGATCGATTCAATGAGCTATCAGTATCTGGTCGGCGCCGAAATTGATTACAAAGACGATCTCGAAGGTGCACAGTTCGTCATCAAGAATCCGAATGCCACTACGACCTGCGGCTGCGGATCTTCATTCTCGGCCTGAGCAGTTTCAGGCGGAGTAAAAAGCGCGGCGTAGTCCGCGCTTTTTTGTGGCAAGCGCTTTGCCAATTCGCAGCGCCGCCACTCAAGCCGGATACAACCCCCCAAGCACGCGTAGCCCCTTGGCACCGGTCACCGCCGGCAGATTACCCGGCAAGCCATCGCAAAACCGTGCCGCGAGCCAGGCAAACGCAGAGGCCTCCACATGGGTTGGTGCAATACCCAGTTCTTCGGTGCTATGCACAGGCTTATTGAGCTCGTGCTGCAGGCCGCGCATCAGGTGGGTATTTAACGCGCCACCACCACACACATACACCGCTTCGGCGTCGGGCGCGTCACGTTGGATAGCATCAACAATGGTACGAGTCGTCAACGCAGCCAGCGTCGCTTGAACATCCACCGGGGTTACATTGGTGAATCGTGCCAAGTGGTGTTGCAACCAACTTGGGTTGAATAAATCACGTCCTGTGCTTTTGGGCGAGGGTACTGAAAGATAGGGCTCGGCGAACAGATCAGCCAGCAGGTCCGGCGCGGCTCTGCCCGAGGCAGCCCACTCACCGCCGGGGTCATAAGGCGTCCCCAGTTGCGTACTTGCCCAAAAATCCATCAGCACATTTCCCGGGCCGGTGTCATAGCCCAGCACATTCCCATCCGGGCGCAGTACACTCAGGTTAGTAATGCCACCAATGTTGACCACCACACGCGTTGCGGTTGGGCTGCCAAACACCGCCTGATGGAATGCCGGTACCAGTGGCGCGCCCTGACCGCCGGCCGCAATGTCACGGCTACGAAAATCTGCAATCACATCGATGCCGGTCAGTTCGGCCAGCAAGGCAGGGTTGTTCACTTGTCGCGTAAACCCCAGATCAGGCTGGTGCCGAATGGTTTGTCCATGTACGCCGATGGCTTTTACATCGGATGCGGCCAAGCCCGCATCGCGCAGCAGTTGTTGCACACAATCGGCATATAGATGCGCTAGCTGATTCGCTACCAGCGCCTCGCGTTCGATTTCATTCTCGCCGGCGGATTGCAGCGACATCAACGCTTCGCGCAAGGACGTCGGAAAAGGAACATACGCTGCATGCAGCGAGCCATTGAATGCGGTGATGACACCATCGACGCCGTCGAGGCTGGTGCCGGACATTAGTCCGATATAGAGTGGGGTGGACATGGTGGCTTCAGACATCAATCCTTAGCAGTATTGGGCGGGTAAAGCTCGAAAATAGCAAACCAAAAACAGATGTGAGTGGTGTCGCGGACGTGCGGACATGACCGCAGGTGCGCCAAGTGTATCGTCGATCTGGCGTGCATAGAACCGCTGCTGATCGCTCGTGCCACCTTATGGCACACCGCGAGCGCGCATGCTGAGCACAGGCAATCCGCTAAAATCCTTGGTTAGCGAGTATTTGCGGGTTGACTGCAGTGCTCATTCACCGCGAGCGAGCCTTGATCATCGAAAAGCTGCTCCGCATAACTCGACCGAACCACGCATGAACGCACACGCCTCGCCGGACCCGTCCGCCACCGCAGCCCAACCGATGCTACCGCTCTCAGACGCTGTGCGAGAGGCGCTAGCGGTGGTCAAGCGCGGCGCAGAGGAATTACTGATCGAGTCCGAATTCGCACAAAAACTGGCGCACTCGGAAAAAACCGGCCAACCCTTGCGCATCAAGCTGGGCTTGGATCCGACTGCACCGGATCTTCACCTCGGCCATGCCGTGGTGCTGAACAAGATGCGGCAGTTGCAAGACTTTGGGCATACCGTGATTTTTTTGATCGGCGATTTCACCTCGATGATCGGTGATCCGTCGGGTAGAAATGTCACGCGACCACCGCTCACACGCGAACAAATTGAGGAAAACGCGAAAACCTATTTCTCGCAAGCGAGTTTGGTGTTGGACCCAGCGCGTACCGAGATTCGCTACAACTCGGAATGGTGTGACCCGCTCGGTGCGCGCGGCATGATTCAGTTGTCAGCACGGTATACCGTGGCACGTATTCTCGAGCGCGAAGATTTCACCAAGCGCCTGAAAGCTGGCACGCCGATCTCAGTGCACGAGTTGCTGTATCCGCTGATGCAAGGTTATGACTCCGTCGCATTGAAATCTGATCTGGAGATCGGTGGCACTGATCAAAAATTCAATTTGTTGGTCGGTCGTGAGCTGCAAAAAGATTATGGCCAATCACCGCAGTGCATACTGACCATGCCCCTGTTAGAGGGTTTGGATGGTGTCGAGAAGATGTCCAAGTCAAAAAACAACTATATCGGCATCACCGAGCCAGCGAATACCATGTTTGCCAAGGTGATGAGTATTTCCGATGTGGCGATGTGGCGTTGGTATGACTTGCTGTCGTTTCGTTCGCTGGTAGAAATCGCACAGCTCAAAAAAGAAGTCGGCGATGGACGTAACCCGCGCGAGATCAAGGTGCTACTTGGACAAGAGATTGTGGAGCGGTTTCATTCACGCGCTGCAGCGGAAGCAGCACTGGCAGACTTTGATCATCGTGCGCGTGGTGGCATTCCGGATGAAGTGCCTGAGTTGACAATCACCGGTGCGCCATTGGGTATCGGGCAATTGCTGAAGCAGGCGCAACTCTGCCCCTCCACCTCGGAAGCCCTGCGCATGGTCGAACAAGGCGGTGTGCGGATGGATGGCGAAACCATCAGCGACAAGGGCCTCAAAGTACAAAGCGGCACTTTCGTCCTGCAGGTCGGTAAGCGCAAATTCGCGCGTGTGACGCTGTCTTAGTTTGAACGGGAATATCGGCTTGATTCAAATCGCCCCCCATATCTTGCGTAACAATGTGTTTGTCGCGCCAATGGCGGGCGTGACAGACCGACCATTTCGTCAGCTCTGCAAAGAGATGGGTGCCGGCTATGCCGTATCTGAAATGGCCGCGTCTAATCCACGATTGTGGGCTACCGATAAATCCACACGTCGCATCAATCACGAAGGCGAGATGGAACCCAAAGCGGTTCAGATTGCTGGTGCTGACGCAACGTTGCTTGCAGATGCTGCACGGTTCAATGTCGATCGCGGTGCGCAAATTATTGATATCAATATGGGTTGCCCGGTCAAGAAGGTATGCAATCGCTGGTGTGGTTCAGCCTTGCTTCGCGATGAGCCTTTGGTTGCAGAATTACTCAACGCAGTGGTTTCGGCGGTTGATGTGCCGGTTACCCTGAAGTTTCGTACGGGGTGGGATAGTAATCACAAGAACGCTTTGAAGATTGCACGCATTGCCGAGGACAGTGGTATTGCCATGTTGACCCTGCACGGTCGCACGCGTGCCGACGGTTATCGGGGTGACGCCGAATATGAAACCATTACCGCGGTGAAGGCTGCAGTACGCATACCGGTGGTGGCTAATGGTGATATCGATAGTCCGCAAAAGGCCAAGCAGGTGTTGCGCGTTACGGGTGCAGATGCTGTGATGGTTGGCAGAGCAGCGCAGGGCCGGCCCTGGATTTTTCGGGAGATAGATCACTATCTGCGCACCGGCACAGTACTTGCCCCGCCGACGATTAACGAAGTGAGGGAGCGCATGGCGCAGCATTTGCAAGCGCATTATGCGTTTTATGGCGAATATCTTGGTGTGCGTACCGCACGTAAGCATATCGGATGGTATGTGCGTGATTTACAAGGCGGTGAAATATTCAGGCAGCGTATGAACTGTATTGATGATTGTGTGACGCAACTCGCAGCAGTCGACGTCTTCTTTGAATCGCAGTTAGCCTGGGGTGACCGGTTACAATATGCGCCCGCTGTAGAGTCGTTAGCCGCCTAGCAACACCTCTCCGCACGACGAAATTTCATGAGCAAAGATCACATCCAGGACGTTGTTCGTAAAAGTCTCGAAAAGTATTTTCGAGACCTCGGCGAACAGCAACCTCGGCATGTGTACGAGATGCTGGTACTGACCGTGGAGCGGCCGATGCTGGAAGTGGTGATGGCGCGCGCCGAGGGCAATCAATCGCACGCTGCCGACATGCTGGGTATTAATCGAAATACTTTGCGCAAGAAACTACAGCAGCATGGCCTGCTCTGATACTCAGTTTTCTCCCTTCTCATCATGATCAAACAAGCGTTGATTTCAGTGTCGGATAAAACCGGCGTGCTTGATTTCGCCCGTGCGCTGGTGGCGATGAATGTTCGGCTACTCTCGACGGGGGGTACCGCCAAGTTACTGGCCGAGCATGGCTTATCGGTGATCGAGGTGGCGGATTACACAGGTTTTCCGGAGATGCTCGATGGGCGGGTGAAAACCCTGCACCCAAAAATACATGGCGGTATTCTCGCGCGCCGAGATCTGCCGCAGCATGTGAAGGCTTTGGCGCAGCACGATATACCGACCATCGACATGGTGGTCGTGAATCTTTACCCGTTTCAGCAGACTGTTGCGAAACATGATTGTTCGTTAGAAGAGGCTATTGAGAATATCGACATTGGTGGCCCGGCCATGCTGCGTTCGTCTGCAAAAAATCATAAAGACGTCGTGGTGATTTGTGATCCGTCCGATTACCAGCGTGTGCTGGATGAGATGCAAGCTAACTCGGGTGAGGTAAGTGCACATACCCGTTTTGATCTGGCGATCAAGGTGTTTGCGCATACTGCGCAGTACGACGGCGCGATTACCAAGTACCTCAGTTCGCTCGGCGCAGACAAGCAGCACCAGACCCGTGCTACCTATCCAGATACGCTTAATCTGCAGTTCGCTAAGGTGCAAGATATGCGATACGGCGAGAACCCGCATCAATCGGCTGCTTTTTATCGCGATGTGAATGCGATTGATGGCGCGCTCGCGAGTTATCGTCAGCTACAAGGTAAAGAACTATCTTATAACAACATCACTGATGCAGACGCGGCATGGGAGTGTGTCAAGACCTTGGATGCGCCTGCTTGCGTGATCGTTAAGCATGCTAATCCGTGCGGTGTGGCGGTTGGCGTTGACGCGCTTGATGCTTACAGCAAGGCATTCAAAACTGATCCCACCTCGGCGTTCGGTGGCATCATCGCATTCAACTGCGCGTTCGATGCTGCGGCGGCTGAAGCGGTAGCGCAGCAGTTTGTTGAAGTCTTGATTGCACCGGCTTTTAGCGAAGGTGCGCGTCAGGTATTTGAAAGTAAGCAGAATGTGCGTTTGCTTGAAATCCCGCTTGGCACCTCGCTGAATCAGTTCGATATGAAACGTGTGGGTGGTGGCTTGCTGTTGCAGTCTTCGGACGTAAAGAATGTACAGGCCGATGAACTCACCATCGTGAGCAAAAAACAGCCCACCGCCGCGCAGCTAAAAGACATGATGTTTGCTTGGCGTGTCGCCAAGTTTGTCAAATCGAATGCAATTGTTTTTTGCGGGAATGGCATGACGCTAGGCGTAGGTGCGGGGCAGATGAGTCGGATTGATTCAGCGCGTATCGCATCAATCAAAGCTCAAAATGCTGGCTTGTCCCTCGCGGGCTCGGTGGTCGCCTCGGATGCATTCTTTCCTTTCCGCGATGGCTTGGACGTCGTGGTCGCTGCAGGCGCTACCTGCGTCATTCAACCCGGTGGTTCAATGCGCGATCAAGAGGTGATCGATGCTGCCGACGAACAGGGCGTGGTGATGGCGTATACCGGCACCCGGCACTTCCGCCATTAAGACCTTTACTAAATGAAAATCCTTGGAATCGACCCCGGGCTGCGTGTAACGGGTTTTGGTGTGATTCATCAAGCCGGCGCGCGCTTGAAGTATGTCGCCTCTGGCACGATTCGCATACCAGATTGTGATTTACCTTCCAGACTGAAGGTTATTTTGGAAGGCGTGGGCGAATTGGTAAGTACCTATCAGCCAGATTGTGCAGCGATCGAGATTGTTTTCTCCAATGTGAATCCGCAATCCACACTACTGCTGGGCCAGGCGCGCGGTGCAGCGATATGTGGTCTGGTGGGGGCTAGTTTGCCAGTCGCTGAGTACACCGCATTGCAAATGAAAAAATCAGTAGCGGGTCATGGTAAAGCGCAAAAGGCGCAGGTACAGGCGATGGTGCAGCGACTCCTCAAGCTTGATGCGTTGCCAGGCACGGATGCAGCCGATGCACTCGGCATCGCAATTTGTCATGCGCATGCAGGCGCTGGACGCGTCGCGCTGGGTTCGGTAGCGCCAGAGTTGGCGAGACGTGGCTTACGCGTGCGAGGTGGTCGTTTAGTGGGATGAGCAACGTACAAGCCGACCAGCGCGGTATCATCCAAAAAAATTCTCTCGGGTTTATTCAATGATTGGTCGCTTATCTGGCCTGTTGCTCGACAAAAATCCCGCGCAGCTGATTGTGGACTGCAATGGCGTTGGCTATGAAGTCAGCGTGCCGATGAGTACCTTTTATCATTTGCCCTCGACGGGCGAGCGCGTGACCTTGTTGACGCATATGGTGGTTCGCGAAGATGCGCAGTTGTTGTATGGCTTTGGTACCACCCAAGAACGCGAGCTGTTTCGCGAGTTGATCAAAATTAGCGGTATTGGTGCGCGTACTGCGTTAGCGATTTTGTCGGGTATGTCAGTGAATGATCTTGCGCAAGCAGTGACCATGCAAGAGGTGGGCCGCTTAACACGCATTCCTGGTATCGGAAAAAAAACTGCCGAGCGTCTATTGCTCGAACTGAAGGGCAAGCTGGGTGCTGAATTGGGTACCGCCCCCGGCACGGATAGCGAAAGTGGTAACGACATCCTCAGTGCACTATTGGCATTGGGCTACTCGGAGAAAGAAGCGCTACTGGCGATCAAGCAAGTACCGGCCGGTAGCTCGGTATCCGACGGCATACGCCAAGCGCTGAAGGCCTTGTCCAAAGCGTGACGGATAGCAGCCCGGCTACAATGCGGCGATGAGTATTCAAACCGACAATCTCAACGAGCGTCGCATTATCGACGCAGCGCCTGTATCGCCGAATGAAGAAGCGATCGAGCGTGCACTGCGTCCGCATAAGCTTGACGAGTACATTGGCCAGACCAAAGCCCGCGAGCAGTTGGAGATCTTCATTGCGGCGGCCAGAAAGCGTAGCGAGGCGCTGGATCACACCTTGCTTTTTGGCCCACCTGGACTTGGCAAAACCACGCTGGCCCATATCATCGCGCGCGAGATGGGTGTCAACCTGCGGCAGACATCCGGCCCGGTGCTGGAGCGACCCGGCGACTTGGCCGCGCTACTGACTAACCTCGAAAAAAACGACGTACTGTTCATTGATGAGATTCATCGCATGTCGCCTATCGTTGAAGAAATTCTCTACCCGGCCTTGGAGGATTATCAGATCGATATCATGATCGGTGAGGGTCCAGCGGCTCGCTCGGTGCGGTTGGATCTGCAACCATTCACATTGGTTGGTGCGACCACACGTGCTGGCATGCTCACCAATCCGTTGCGCGATCGCTTTGGCATCGTTGCTCGTCTGGAGTTTTACACGCCTGACGAGTTGGCACGTATCGTTACTCGCAGCGCCGCGTTACTGAATGCGGTGATTGTCGATCAGGGCGCGCTGGAAATCGCACGCCGCAGTCGCGGTACCCCGCGTATCGCCAACCGCTTGCTGCGACGGGTGCGCGACTATGCTGAAGTCAAAGGCGAGGGCCGTATCACCCGCGAGATTGCCGACGCTGCACTCAAGATGCTCGATGTTGATCCAGTCGGATTTGATCTGATGGATCGAAAGTTACTGGAAGCAGTCTTGTTCAAATTCAGCGGCGGCCCAGTCGGGCTGGATAATTTGGCCGCCGCGATTGGCGAAGAGCGCGACACGATTGAAGATGTACTGGAGCCGTACTTGATACAGCAAGGTTATCTACAGCGCACGCCGCGTGGTCGTATCGCGACGCCTTCGGCATATCAACATTTCGGTGTGACTGCGCCGCGTACTAGCCCGAATGGCGATTTGTGGCAGCAGTAGTTTGAAGAAACGCGGCCTGAGTTTTTACCCGAGTACTTCAATTGCGGCAAACTCAAAGCATCATTCTTCTCTGACCCAAACCTGCGTTCTACCCAGCACCGCGACGCCAATAAACCCGCGCACATTGAGTTTCTTGCCGCCTTCGACGGTCCACATCTTGCAGCGGTAGATCTTGCCGTTATTCGGGTCAAGAATCTCGCCGCCTTCATATTCGCTACCCGCTTTCTTCAAGCCGGTCATGATGGTCATGCCGATCACAGGTTTATTTTTTCGATCGCCCGGGCATTTATCGCAGTTAGGGTTCGGGTCTTCATTCGGTTCGCGGAACAACTTTTCGATCGTGGCACGCAGTTCGCCGTTAGTTTCGACGATGCGTACCAAGGATTTCTCTTTACCGGTCTTGTCATCAATCGTGCGCCACAGCCCGATCGGTGAGTCAGATGCGTAGGCAGAAACTAAAGCGCCGAATAGCAGCGCTATCAGGGTAATGGCTCTGATCATGGTGTCTCCCTCTATGTTTTTTTGCAAGCCCATAGTGCGGCCCGAGTTTAGTTTGGCCGCGGTATGATCAACTAATTCAGTTGTAACAGTTGCTCCTGTATTTTTTTCAGGGTTGCCGAGAAGCCTGCCAAGCGATCCTGTTCTTGCGACACGACGGCCGCAGGTGCCCGCGCAACAAAACTTTCGTTACCGAGTTTTGCGTTTGCTTTTGCAATCTCATTCTCAAGACGTGATGCTTCTTTGCCAAGGCGCTCGCGCTCTGCAGCGATGTCGATCTCGACCTTCAGCATCAGCCGCGTCGTGCCAACCACAGATACCGGCGCCGGTGACTCAGGCAGCTTATTCACAACCTCAACCTCGGATAGTTTTGCCAGCGCCTGTAGGTAGTGCGCGAAACCAGAAAGGCGTACATGATCATCACCTTCAAGGATCAAGGGTACTTTTTGCGCTGGCGATAATTGCATCTCGCCGCGCAGGTTACGGCAGGCATCGGTGAGTGATTTCAGCGTATCCATCCAGGCTTCGGCTTTTTCGTCGAGCTTTTTCAGGTTTGGCTCAGGATACGGCTGCACCATGATGGAATCACCACTTGGATTCAACTTGCGACCGGAGAGCGGTACCACGGTCTG
>Ga0194133_10008896_pt1 | contig 11623 bp, 6 predicted proteins | sample TA2KigOf40mmetaG_FD_155448 | JGI IMG/M metagenome (GOLD analysis project Ga0194133, IMG submission 155448) | Freshwater microbial communities from Lake Tanganyika, Tanzania - TA2015055 Kigoma Offshore 40m | ecosystem: Environmental > Aquatic > Freshwater > Lake | place: Tanzania: Lake Tanganyika...
ATTGACAGACTAAACCAGAACATAACTACTATTTCTTGCATTTCAAATGTAGTTGATCTTGCTCCGGAAATCCTGCAAATATTTGTCAAAATAGTTTGTGCTTAATGCTTTCAGTCTAAAATAATCATTTGACAAATTTTGCATTGCGAGCAAGAAATAAATATTATTTTGAGTGATTAAAACATGGAGTCAATATGACGTGAAACTTTAAACCTTTAAAAATATACAAATTTAATCTTTTTCCTCAACATTTTTCATTTATATTTTTGTTTTTACAAAAAACCTTTTTATGAAATTCAACTTTTCTTTTTCAATCATTTGTCTTAACTTATATATTTTTTTAACTCTGTTCTTTTAATATATTTGACTCTTTATTGAATCTTAAATATTGTGTTTACAAAACCAAGAAGTTTTTATTGAATATGGGCATTGGCTTCTCATCAATTGTTTTTGTATGTTGATGTGGTCCCATTAGATCAAGAAATGCATTGTTGTTACAAAAATTATTCTTTGGAAATGCCAAAAAAAATACTTGAAAAGAAGATTCGAAGGTAAACTCTAATTTTTCCTTGAAGACAAATCTTATTGTGCCAACAAAGAAATGAATTGTTCACAATTGAAAATTTGAATATAACTTATTTCCTTAATTAACTTTGAGTAGAAGTATAATTCTTTAAATTTTGCTAATCGAAAAGAATTTTGTTAGATGCTTCTGAATCCTGGTTTTTTGGCATTCAAGATTAAAAATTTGAACTAGTTTCAGATGATTTGCAATCTTTAAAATTTGACTTTCACACTAATGAAAAAGTTGCAACAAAAGGCTCTTAACTTCACCTTAATCCTTCTGTCAAATCAGAGAAATTTATGATTATAAATCATTGAAACTGAAATAACTCCAATATTTTGATTTAGATCAAAAAATAAAAGTTTTCAACTCCATAACCACAAGGGTGAACTTTTTAGTTCAATTTTTAGAGTACAAGTTTCGATCTAACACTTTGATCTCAAGTTTGTTTTAAGTATGTAAACTTTTTTTTGAATTTTATATTTAGTTTGATTTACAATTAAACACAAACATGCAATAGTGAAATATTGGATTCAATCCATCGTGTGGGTCAATGGTCAAACGTTTATGGTGAACTAAACTATCCTTGACATCCAAAAATCTTACATAATTCGACTAAAAGTTACATGAACATTTGGGGAAAAAACCATTTGTTTTTACAATTAATACAGTTTTTACTTTTTATACACACTTATATTCTAAGACGTGAACCTATTTTCGATTTTTCCTCTCAAGCAGCCAAAAGGTAGTCATCATTCCCTTACCCTGGAAAAGGAAAAACTCTCACAATGAAACAATTTACCAAAGGTCAATTGAACAACTGAAATTTCAACCATGAATTACCTTAACCTCAATTTCTCCTCGTTGTTCAGTTTTATACCCACCAACGACCTCAAGCATCATATTGGTTGAACTACTTATTTGAATCTTTCCACCTGGCAATAAGGGAAATTTGAATCTTATTGATTGACCTAGCTGTCATCTTTCTCTAAAATATACCCTCAGAAGTAGACTGCATCCTGGAGGCAGTGTTGATGGTATCACCAAAAAGGCAATATCTTGGCATTTTTGAACCAACCACTCCGGCAACAATACTTCCAGTATGGATCCCAGCCTTAATCTGTATTGTATTGGGCTTTGTATCAGGCCTGACAATCAAGTGGCAAGAGGCAAGTAAATCCAAGGCCATGTTGCAAATCTCTGTTGTGTGCCTAGGAAAACAATATGGGTGAAAGAAAGGTTTTTCATGAACCCAAAACACGTCTATCACTTGTCTCCATTCGTTTTGGGCAGACCGGATGCAACAAGGTAAGAATCCGAAATGGTTTCCACTTTGTAAACGTCGAATTCATCCATTCTTTTGTCCATAACAGTGTACAAATTATTGAGGAAATCAACGACATCCATGGCAGAGCAATGCCTGGTCATCAATGTAAAATCAATAACAGAGCTGGAAATTAAATTTGAGATTTTTTTCAACTCATCCATCTTTTATCAAATTTGTAGTATTGTTGCCTGAAATAAAGGGTTGCTGCATCAAAAGTGTCTGCAGTGTCCATGCCAGTATTCAGCTTGTCCACAACAACTCTAAAAATTATTTCATCAAGGTAGCAACTCAAAACATTTTAGTTATGGACTTGTAAACTGGCACGAGTTGGTTGAGGCCTTGGGTTCAAAATTTTTTTGATTGGAACTGCTCTTAAGTCAGTGTTAGCATAATCTATTCTCACAAATATAAACCATATTTACTAGTGTTTTAAAGAATATAGGTTATTATCTTTTGATTTAAAATGGAATCATTCAGTTAGCAAAAAAACTGTAGCTTTACTTTGGCAACATTTTATAAATGAGAGCATCCTGCTTTTTCCTCACACGCTTCATGTCTTCAGATTTCTTCTCAACACTGACTGCAAAAACCTTGACGGATTTGATAAATTAAGATTTGAAATATAATTTGTTAATTAAGCAAATAGGAAATAGGGATCAAACCTGAATAGATTGGATGGCATTTTTAGCCAAGATAACTAGAATAGGAGAGAGTATCATAACAAAAACAAGCAAAGCAATGCCCCAAATTTGTGAAGTGTTTGCAGATGTTAATTCTTTTTCAGACAAATCCTTTACTTTGTCTGTTAGCATGTTCAGAACTTGTGTCAAAGTGTTCATGAATTTGATGGTTCCTTCAAAGTAACGTTGACCTTTGGCAAGATCTGCTCTGGCTTCAATGTTTTCAAGAATTTGGTTTGTGCTTAAAAAAGTTAGCTTAGTATGATAATTTGAATGAGAAACTTATGAAAAAGGGCCATTCTTTTAAAACCTTGTATCTACAATTTTAAAGTCTTCACTGTCAAAGAGTTTGGCCAGAACCTTTCCAACATCTGGCGGAATCATTTCCTTTGCCTGTCTATAGTACTCGTATAGCAGTGCATTTGTCCTGACATATCTTGTAATATCAGGTAGGTTGAGGATACCAATGCTGTAAAATCGGAGGCCGTAGATCAGACCAATTCCTTCAAGTTAAATAACATAAATCACTAATGTCAGTTTAATCTGATTGGCGTTTCTGTTTAACCTGAGCTCTCCAGAATTTGAACCACATTGAAATAAGACAAAAGGATTCTCCAATTAGAACCGGTTTGAGCATTACCAATGTCTTCCTATGAAATCAGATCAGTTTTCAAAATTAAAACTTGATAAAAAAATTTTCACTTATAGTACCTCCAAGGTACCCAACATTTTTGAGGTTGCCAGATTATAGAACTCCAAGACTTCCACATCAGAAATTGTGCCACTTTTATTGGCAGCTACCAATGTAACCTTGTCCCTGTAGAAAACTTCAAAATTAAAGCAATGTTTTTTACTGAAAAAATCCTTTTTCCTGACCTGAAGTCGTCAATCTTGATCTGGAATCTAAGTTTTGTCTCGAAAACCTTTTCATTTCCAAATTTTTTCCAAACGATCTCACTTAGAGTTTTGTCTGTCTTGGCATATTCTTCTGAAAGATCAGTCGACCGTCCAGATCTGCAAAAAATACTCTTTGATATAGAATAATCTAAAAAAATTTTACAATTAACCAACCTTGAGTCCAGGAAAATCGACAGAGCTACAGCTGAGCGTTCGATTTGCAGATCAATAATCAGTCTGGCAAGAACTCGTAGATCTTCAACCTAACAATTGCTCTCAATTGAAGAATTAAGATAGGATTGCAAAGTGTTCTGAGAAATACCTTTTGATCATTTCTCTGTATATTTTGCTTTCTAACTAACATGTCATTGAATGAAACACCATTTTGAATCATCAGGAGACCGATTGGAATGAAAGAGATCAAAATTGTTTGCAAAAGGAAAATCCATTTTCCTTTGGTCGAGGTTGGACTGAACCGACACAAACCATTGGAGATCTCATGTTCGGTCATGGTTATGGCCGTAGCCATGGTGGTGTGGTTGTCAGGATGGTAAACTTTTAAAAAAGGTAGATTTCTTTAAATAAAAAAACCCAACAAAATTTGATAAAACTTACTTGTTGTCACGGTCGTGTCTGGCTTCATCCTTCTTTCGAATGCCATTCGGGTTTTTTCAAAAAAAGTCTTGTTTTTGGCAAAACCACTTGACTAAATAGTTGCCATTGTCAAACTGAATTTTACTATAATCTCATCAATATAATCTTCTGTTTTCTTAAGAGCTTCAATTGCATGAGGATTAACTAATTTACAGAGTAGATCAAAAGTAAAATGTTCAAAATAACCATAAGCAAATGAAAGGTAAGAATAAACAAAAAATATCACTTTTCCTTTAAGTATCAGAATTACAGCAAGTCTCAAGCTTTTACTCTTAATACACATTACTTTTCAGTGATTTTTTACAAACTGTAGGATAAGAAACCTTGACAATCTTTTAAGGCTAGTTGGCATGATATAAAAATCTTCTTTGAGTTTCTCAAGCAGATTTCATCTTCTTTTACTTGAAGAGATTATCTTGTCAGGTCAAATCCAGATAAAATTTAACAGGAAAATTTTTTAAAAATCTTGTTTATTAAAACTTTGGGATATAGGCCAAAACTTTAAAGCTTTATATACATATAATCTGCTTTAAAATATAAATGCACCAGAGTTTAATTGCGGAGCCTCACAAAATTTACTAGGGCCTCACTAAATGCCTGGCAGCATATATATGGTTGGGACCCAATATTTACTTGGTAGTGCTCTTAGTATGGTTTGAAACCCACACCCCCACTCAACTTGCCAATGGGGGTCTTAAATAATCAATTTTCTTAGCAAAAGTTGAATCCTAATTTGCTGGTTTTTCAACTAAAGTGCAAAGGCACCTGACTGAGAACTAAAACCCCCAGATATACCTGCAATCTTTCAATTCTGGATTTGGAAAAAAATCTTTAAGGCACCCTCAGTCAGGACAATGGTAATTTGCAGTGACTCTTAAAAAGATGATTACCTTGGATAATTCATAATTCTTAAAACAGAGCGGTAGCAGAGTGGATGAAAATTGAAAAAAATGTTCTTTTCAAATTTAAGTTGTCAATAAAAAAAGAAAGAAAATGTAAAGTGACTCAATCAAGATATTTCCTTGAACCATCCAAAAGGTGTCTTTTAGTACGAAATATTAAAGTTGAGGATTTCCAACTCAGTTTAAGAAAAACTTTTATCTTTTGCATTTTGTCCTTGTTAGTTATATAAAATATTTTGAAGTTTCAAGTTCCAACATTATTAGGATTTAAATTGTTTAATTTCTTGACATATATGTATCATATCTATCTGTACTATTTATAGTACTCTTCTTTTTACATCCAAGCAAGAAAAAAAAGAAGTTTAACTAAATGCTCTTTGGGTATATTATAAGTTTTATTTTCAAGACTGAATATTTTTTTCTCTAATTGAGTTGGGTAAAAAATCTATGGCACATTGACATGGCAAAAGGCTGGGGGTCAGAGGGTCGTGGGTTAATTGAATCCCGGCCCTCCAGGCAACCTTAGACCCCTGGTTTCCACAAAAATTCAAAAAAAGGATTCCCAGACAGAAAAAAACCTTCTTTACATCGATTCGCTAGACACTGCAACAAAAAAGTCATTTAAATGGCATTTTCAATTTAATCTCTTGTTGATCAATTTTTCACACTAAATATTTCAGATGTCTATGGTTGACATGCAGCCATTCGTTCTAGCCAAGCTGTCTTCCATTTATGCACTGCTCCCTTTGCCATGTTTTACACTTTACTTAATAAGTTTGCTTTCCCTATCAGAATTTCAGCTCCAATCAAAAAGTGTGGATTGTGTGAAGTGCAAAACATGACTTGTAAAGTAGACAGGATGACAAGTGGATGATGTCATACAGTTCTGGATTGTTGGCCTGCAGGCTCATTACAAAATCCAAAAATAATGGATGATGTCACAGCAGCTGTCAGATGACTCTCCCCAACATGAGTTCGGTAAAAATGCTATGATTTTGGAAAAATATACAAATTAAAATTTATATGTTTTTGGGAAAAAATATGACTTGGATAATTTTTTATAGAATATATGATAAAGCTTTTGTTGCAGTGCTAAATCTTGATGAATTGTAAATGATTGAAGCATTCAAATAATGAAATCAATGAAATGAAACTATTATTCAATCTTGGGAAAAACACTTGGTTCACTTGAAAAATGGCTTCACCTTTAGTTTCAAATTAAATCATAGTTTTTGTTTACTGCAAAGTGAAATCATGTCTAAAAATATGTTTTTCAAAACTTCCTCAAAATTTCAACACTTAAGTTTAAGAGAAATAAGAAAATATGTTAGGCAGAAATGACTTGTCAATGATTTATGAATTCCATCAAACCAGTTGAAAAAGATTGTTCAAAGTACTATGAAATCCATTTTTAAGAGTCAACATTAGCACTTTTGTTCACAGATGTGAGAAAAAGTTGAGACATGAATGAAAAAGTTTATGGTCCAGTGACAAGAAAGCTTTTAGATGCCTGGAAAAATAGAAATGGTTGCAATGTTACTCTTTCTAGGGGCAATGTTCGATCCCTTTTTTAATGATATCAACCTTTATCCATCGAGAAATCAGGTAATTTTCTTTCCTTAAATAAATCTAAACCCTTTTTTGTCATCATTATCATTATGATCATAGGTTAATGAATGGATTTATTGTGCACGTGGCAATTTGAAATCCAACAATAAAATTGAAACCTCAGATTATTTGATGTTTGGAGAATTCTGCTTTTTTGCCACAGAATTGAAAAGGTTGAGGTTTTTGCGTTGAGATGAAAAAATCCATACTGATTTCTAAGCAATTATTTTGTGCAGACATTATGCTGCTCTTTCGAAGAAGAAACGTCATCAAAACTGTGGCTCATTGATCAAATCTCGAAAGTCCAAGAGGCTCAAATCATCGCCAACTTATGAAGTTTTTCTTGGAGGCTCCTGTAATCCAACAACATGGCGAAACGATATTGTCATTCCATTTCTAAAGTCAAATGAAATAACTTATTACAATCCACAACAACCTGACTGGAATCCAGGTAAACTGGCCTAAATACCTAAAAGACATAACTTAATTTCAATCTAACATTTTCTTCATCCAAGAGATGATTAAGAAAGAAAACAATGCCAAACAAACATCCCAGATTCTGTTTTTTGTGTTGAGCAAGGTGACAAGAAATGTTGTTGCCATGTTGGAGGTGGCTTACATGTCTGGGAGAAAAAGAGATCTGATTGTTATGTTGGAGTCATATCCTGGTAAAAAGCTTATCTACTCCTAAAGTCAGCCACAAAAACTGTTTCTTATACTTTATAGGTTTAGGACATAAAATAAATGGAGAAGTTTTGAGCTTTACTGAGATAAATGATCTTGAAAATGCCATGGGAAAAGTTCATGATTTTGTAATGAAGTTTGAACTTTGCTCAGATCTTTTGAAGTTTCATTTGAATCTTACAACATAGGTTGAACGCCAGGGGTTTCCAGTCTTTGACACAATCGAAACTGCTATGATTTGCCTTGGAAAAGTTATCAAACAAAATGTTTGTATTAGGGATTTTGGTCTAAAAGACAGTGTCCAGCCAGTGAAATTTGCACATATCCAAATTGGAGATAGTTTAGTTAGACTAAAGGAGACTTTTGATTCTCTAGACACAACAAAATCAGGTGAAATACAAATATTTGCTTAAGTATTGAACTTTTCCCAAAATGGAATGTCTCAGCTAATATTTGTTTGCTCTGGATTTCAATAAACAAAAAGCCTAAAATATGATAACACCTTGCTCTTGAATGACTTTTTAGGACAAATATCTTTGAAAGAACTGACAATCGCTTTTCGCATACATTCAGGAAAAAAATTGAATAGAAAAGAACAGCAGCAAATCATAGGCAGTCTCCAGGTGAAATATTTCAAAATCTTTGTTTAGATTTCAAATACTTTGAAAAGAAAATATTTGGCAGGATGGGTCAAAAGTGGCTAAAGATGATCTCAGTGTGAATTTTGAAGATTTGTGCAAAATTGTATCAGAATATCACCCCAAAAAAGTAAGAAGTTTCTCTATTCTTAACTTTTTTAACTGTAACAAAGTTAAGTATTGCTCCAACAAATTTGTCCAAATTGTACCCAAATCAGATGATGAACGTTGGAAAATAACGCAACCTCCACTACTTCTATACACCTTGGCCAATTTGGCTCATGTCCCTTGAGAGTCAGCCCTAAAATGTTATTGTCCAGAGATTAAGCTAGCAGGGACTATTTCAGCACAAACTGGTCAACTTGGCTCAAGTCCCTACTCCCGCACTATTTCATAGATAGAGACTTTAAATTATGTGTGAAGCTGTATCTCCGCTTGACTAGAGATGGGCCCTGACCCAACCCGAGCTTACTTTTGACCCGCAGTAAATAAGAAGCCGACCCGCCCTTGACCCGGGTACCTTTTGATACGACCCGAAGAGATTTTTTTTGTTCCAAAGGGAAAAAATTTGACATTTTTAGGGGAAATTTTCCAAACCCAAACCCCAAACAAGAAATGGCTGACCCGACCCGACCCATCACTACGCTAGACCTACAAATAATGTTCTTCAATGTCTCTTCCCTTTCAAGGAGTTTTCAGAATCAGCCCTAAAATATTATTGTACAGAGATTAAGCTGGGTCAGATTACTTGGTCACTTTGGCTTAAATCCTCGCTCCCCCATTTTCATAGATATATAGAGGCTTAAAATTTTGTGCGAAGCGTGTATCGAGATTAGACCTACAAATGATATTTAATCATTATTTTCTCTTACAAATGGTTCTTGAGATTTTAGTTTTTTAAAAGTCGAGGTTGCATTATTTTTCCGACATTCAGTACACCTTGGACAAATTTGCAGGAGCCCTTATGTCTCATAAACAGTAGAAAAATATTCCATTATAAACTTGGCTGCGATTTGTAATATATATGGTCTGATCTTTATAATAAAGCTATACACTCAAACTCAATGGATCAGGTTACTCACTTTTCAACTACTAAATAAATCATGCTGGTAAGTTATCAGCTTAGGGAACTTCTTCCTCTAAATAGTTCCCCTGTCTATTAGAAAGTTAATATGAGGTTTGGACATTTTTGACCTTACTTCATTTTCGAATTCAGCTCAAATTGTTTTTTTTCAGGTCAAGCATTGCTTGCCAAACTTATTCTCAAAAAGGCAACAAAATCTCATGTTAAGTGAAGACCAAATCCTTCAAAGATCAGGTAAATGACCTCTGATTCACAGATAGTTTTATCAATAATAAAAGTTTAATAATGCTCAGTCTGTTTTTTTATCAGTTACCCAGATGGACCCAGAAGGCATTTCCCATCGTGATGTATATCTTGGTGGAACTGTGGACACTACAAATACCTGGCGAAATGCCATTGCCATTCCTGAGCTTAAGAAAAATGCTTTGACATTTCATAATCCAGAAACATTATCAGATTGTTCAAGACTTTTTGACACATCCATGGACAATGCCAAACTTCTACTTTTTGTGATTTTAGGAAACTCTCTTTCTGTAAAAGCTATGTGTGAAGCAGCTTACTACATTGGGTGTGGTCGAAATGTTGTCCTGTGTCTTGAGAAAATGGATGAGTTTTTGATTATAGAGGGAAATCAATTGAGTTCTGAGGCATGGAAAGATTTCAGCCGAGGACGCAGCTACTTAGATGACATGGCAAATAGAGAAGGAATACCTATTTTTGATGACATAAATGAGGCTGTCAATTGTGTGATACATAAGTGTAAGAATTGTCTGAATGGTGATCTCATCAGAAAAAATTGAAAGATTCTTGGGGAAAATTTAGTATTAATACAAACACAGTAACAAGTTTAGGAGCTGCAACTGCAAGGCTATACCCACACCCCAGTGCATAATTTCCCTTAAGATTGACTTGAATAGAGTTCTTTGGTTTAGAAAAAATTTAGAGCAATTTTGACAGAAGAGCCTTTATTTGCCTGAGAAAACCCATTTTCGGCAGCTTAGAATCAAAGATGATCTGTGCAGCGTTTTGAACTCATGACTGGGTTTATATATATTTTTTTCTTTTAATATGCTACAAATTATGTCTTGGATAGCATAGATTTTTCCCCTTCTTCATCTATTTAATAATTCTTAATGGTCTATTTAGATGAAGAAAAATAATGAGAAATTACAACCTGGGTGAGGCATGAAAATGAAGTCTATGAAGACTCTAATGTAAAGTTTCATTTTATTGTAAAACTTATTTTAAAATTAAATATTTGAAAAAGTTTGCTATATTCTTATTGCATTTAACAGTCTTTAGAATCAAAACCTTCTCAGATATACCTTGTGTAAATCCTACATAGCTCAGGGAATTGCCAACTTACCCCATCCTGAAAAAGCTTTCTCATTTTGGAATAGAGATAGGGCTTTATGGCCTAGGGTCTGACTACATTTTGAATACAAAAGTTATAAAATTTGAAGCTTTTAAAAGGGTTGGCTTTGAAGAAAACCTTCTTTTGTTGTGCAGGTCAGATGTTAGGTTAGATTTGGGGTTGAACTCGAATAAAAATTTTGTGGGAAAAAAGGGAACCGACATCTTTTCAGACACAAGCACAGTCATAAGATATAAAAAAAAATCTAAAATTATTTTTCTTGTCTAAAAACGTCAAAAGATTGAGTTTTGAAATAAACTTTAAATATTAAATTCTCAGTAGTGTAAAATAAGAAGTCAGGATGGCCGAGCGGTCTAAGGCGCCAGACTCAAGTGCAAACTTCACTTCGATAAAGTGTGAGAATTCTGGTCCTCGTCTGAGGGCGTGGGTTCAAATCCCACTTCTGACAAAGTATTTTTTTTGTCTATAAATTAAGCATTTACTAGCATTAGAATTCCTTTTTTTAGTGTTACTTTTTGTAAAATTTTCAAAGCTCAAAGGAAAAATATTAAAAAAGGTATATAAACTTTCTAAAAGTATGAGCAACCCCTTTTGAAGTTAAAAATTTCATGTTCATGCTCTCTTTATTATTTTCACACAACCTATCTATCCTCGTCAGGTTCTTTGATTGACAGCTTTTATTGAGAACTAGCCAACCGGGGAACGGCGCAAACCGGGACAAAAAATTTCAAGGGTACCCATCTGAACATTTTACGTTACACAAAGTTTTTTCCAATTATCTGTTTAGGTTTTGGAGTTTGGGGTACCCGGTGGTCAGGGGGAGTTGGCAGGGTCCTACTTGTGTTAAGAACCTTTCCTGAGTTGGTGTGGAGGTCTGTGCAAAATTTTGAGGATATTGGTCCAACGGTTTGGCGGTTCCCCGTGAAAGAGGGACAAAGGTACATAAGTAGGTACATATTTGGCTGTACCATACGCTGTTTTGGGTTGGCCTGTGTTGAGCGCTCCATATTCAAATCAACTTGCTCAGTTACCTTACCCATTACGAACACAGCTCCTTACCACTTTGCCACCCCTTGGGGATGAGTGCTACCTTATGCACTTTCTGGTTGGCCTTTACTTGCCATAAACAATCCTTACATACTGCAGAACATCTTTTGTTTTATAAGTTGACTTTCAGCTTTTAGTACACAGGAATAATGGCTGGGTTGG
>Ga0194133_10008898_pt1 | contig 11622 bp, 10 predicted proteins | sample TA2KigOf40mmetaG_FD_155448 | JGI IMG/M metagenome (GOLD analysis project Ga0194133, IMG submission 155448) | Freshwater microbial communities from Lake Tanganyika, Tanzania - TA2015055 Kigoma Offshore 40m | ecosystem: Environmental > Aquatic > Freshwater > Lake | place: Tanzania: Lake...
CGCCCATGGGTCCCTCATTGGCGAGGACACCGGCGGTGGTGTACACCACGCCCTCGGCGGTCTCACCGAGCGCGAGCGTGGTGGGCGAGTCGATGCCATCCGTGCCAAGCACCGGCGTGTTGATGCCCGCGCCGCGAATCGCCTTGAGGAATGTCGGGAAATCAGGCTCGTAGGCCGGCGTCATGATGACGTCGGGAGCCGGATTCAGGGCCTTGATCTCGTCGGCGATGACGTTGAAGTTGGGCTGGCCCATGGTGTAAGTGCCCTCTCCCACGATGGTTCCACCGTTGGAGGTGAAGGCCTCAGCGAAGTAGCGCGGGAGGTTGGACGTGTAGGCGCTGTCGGGCGAGCCCAGGGTGTAGGCCGTCGTGTAGCCCTGCTGGGTCGCGTAGTTGGCGAGGACTCGCGCCTGGGCGTTGTCGCCGAAGGCGTTGGAGAACATGAACTCGCCCACGGCGACGGGCAGGACCGGTGAGGAACCGAACCAGGACATCGCGGGGACCTGGGCTTCCTGTGCCAGCTGACCGGCCGCGATGGAGGGATCAGCGTCACCCGGGGTAATAAGGAAGCTGATCCCCTCGCCCAGGAGCTCGGCAGCCACGGTCGCCGACTGCGCGGCATCCGAGCGGGTGTCCTTGACGATGGTCTCGACGGGGAATTTCCCATCGATACCTCCAGCCGCGTTGACCTCATCGACCCAGATGTCAAAGCCCTCCAGGCTGGGCACGTCGACGTAGGCCAGACCACCGGTCTGGCCGGTGGCGACACCGACCTTGACGGTGCACGCCTCGCCGGCAGGAGCCGCATCGCTGGATGCGGCGGAGTCGGATGAGCCGGAGGAGCCGCATGCAGCCAGCAAGAGTGTTCCTGCTGCCACTGCAATCAGGGCTCCGGTCACCCTTCGGTGATGTGAGCGATTCATTGGGTGTTCCTTTCTGTGCCGGTGGCACCGGTCTCTTGCGCGGCTGAGGGATCGGATTCCCTCCAGCCTAAATATGCTGCGGCTACCTCGGGTTGGTCGAGGACCGCCTGTGGCTCGCCATGGGCGAGGACCTTCCCGTAGTCAAGGACGGTCAGGCTGTCGCACGCCGATCGAATCAGCGCGACATCGTGGTCGATGAGGAGCATCCCGACGCCCGTCGTCGCGAGGATCGTCTCCAATTGGCCCAGGAGTTCGCGCGACTCGGCTGGGTTCATGCCTGCTGCAGGCTCATCGAGGAGGAGGACTCGGGGATTGAGAGCGAGAGCGCGGCTGATCTCGACGCGGCGCTGGTCACCGTAGGGGAGTTCGACGGCGAGGCGATTGCCATGTTGCGCGACCCCGAGGACGCCTAGGATCTGCACGGCACGCTGGTCGGCGTCGTGCGGTGACATGCCTGCGGAAATGCACGACACGGTGACGTTGTCGAGCACCGTGAGCTCGCGGAAGAGCCGCATGGTCTGGAACGTTCGACCCAGGCCCTTGCGCGCCCGTCGCCAGACCGGTGTCCCGGCGATGTCCTCTCCGGCGAGGGTGAGGCGCGCCTCCTCTGGCTTGGTGATGCCGGTGACGCAGTTGACGAAAGTGGATTTGCCCGAGCCGTTGGGGCCGATGAGTCCCATCACGCGTTGGGCCTCGACATCCACTGACACGTGGTTGAGGGCCACGAGGCCGGAGAAGTTCTTGACCAGGTCGTCGGCACGCAGCACCGTCTGACCCGGATCCTCGTTGCGCACTGGCAGCGCAGTTGCGGCATCCGCATCCGGAGGGGTGGGGCTCTTGCGGTACGCGAGGTGCTCTTCTGGCTCGCGGAAGCCGAGAATGCCCTGCGGGCGGAAGTAGAGCGTCAGAAGGATGATGATGGCGAGGCCCGCGTTGGTGAGACCGAAGAACTCGTTGGCATCGCCGACCCGGCGGAGCGCTTCGACGACAAGCGTGACGACGAATGCTCCAACGATTCCGCCTGCCACGGACCCAGATCCCCCGACGATGAGCATGGTCAGCAGGGTCAGGGTCAGGGTGAAGTAGAAGTCCTTGGGCGAGAATGCCCCGAGCAGGCCGGCGTACGCCGCTCCCATAGCGCCGGCGACCGCCGACGACACGATCCAGCCGATCAGCCGGGCGTACTGCACGCGCACGCCGGCGCTCGATGCAGCCAGGGCATCATCGCGCGACGCCCGCAGGTGGATGCCGATCCGGGAGTCGCGGAACAGGCGCGCGACGATCACGGCAAGGATCGCGATGCTGCCAGCGACGAAGATGGTTGTATAGCGAGGCACCCCGTAGAAGGTTTGGCTGCCTCGAGTGAAGGGCTCGGCGCCCACCATCACTCCGTGCAGGATGATGAGCACGGCGAGTGTCGCGATAGAAGCAGCGTCACCGAGCCGCGCGATCACCAGTCCTGAGATCACTCCCACGATGGTCGCGGCGAGGACACCGCCCAGCATGGCCGCGATGATCGGGAGCTCGATTTGCTGCAAAGGCTCCGGCAGCAGCGGCAGCGACGTCGCCTTGATCGCGGCGGGCATGGCCAGGATGCCGGTCGTGTAGGCGGCGACACCGACGAAACCGACGTGGCCAAAGCTGAGGATGCCGCTATTGCCGCTGAAGATCTGCAGGGCCATGACCCCGGTCAGGAGCACGAGCGATGTCGTCACGAGCAATTGTGTGGCGGACGGAAGCGTGCTTCCGACCATGGTGATGACCAGCAGGATGATGACCCACAGGCCGATGGAGGCGAGGGTGCGCCCCCGTCGCGTCGACATCATGAGGGCGCTCCCGCGATATCGGCGAGAGCAGAGACACAGCGTTCGATCTCGTCATGCGTGGCGTAGTGAGCAAAGCCGAGCCGCAGAATTCCCTCCTCCAGGGGCACCCCGAGGCTCTGCATCACGCCCTGCGCATAGAAGTTGCCGTTCCAGGCGAAGATCCCGCGCGCATCCAGGTCCCGTGCGGCCTGCGCGGGCGCGACTCCCTCGATGGCCAGCCCAAAGGTGCAGACTCGATCGTCAACACCCGCAGGTCCGTGCAGGCGAATCCGTGACACGCCGGCGATCCCATCGAGGAATGTCCGTGCGAGAGAGCGCTCGTGATCGCCGATCAGCGAGTAGGCGCGGTCGAGTGCCTCGCTCGTTTCCTCACCACCGCCGATTCCTGCGAGATAGCTCACCGCGGCGCGGAAGCCAGCAATCGCCTCGTGGGAGAGGGTGCCGGTCTCGAAGCGGTGCCCTGGTGGCTCCATGCCCGCGGGCCTGACGCGATCGGGGCGCAGCGAGGGGATCAGTGCCGGGCGCACCCACGCGATACCCAGATGGGGGCCGAAGAACTTGTAGGGCGAGCACAGGAGCACATCGCAGTAGAGCGCCTCGACGTCGATCCGTCGATGCGGGGCGTAGGCCACGGCATCAGCGACGGCAAGGGCGCCGGCCCGATGGGCAAGGTCTGCGATGGCACGAGCGGGTGTCACTGTGCCGACAGCATTGGATGCGAGTGTGTAGGCCACCACGCGTGTGCGTGAGGTGATCGTCGCGCGCAAGTTGTCGAGGTCGATGTCAAGCTCGGGCGTCACGTTGACGATGCTGAGTTCGAGGCCTAAGTCCTCGGCGAGGATCCACCAGGGCGACACATTGGCGTCATGGTCCAGCCGCGTGACGACGATGTGGTCGCCGGGTCGAAGTGTGCGACCAATAGCCCGAGACAGACTGAAGTTGAGCGTGGTCATGTTCTGCCCGAAGGCGATCCCGTCCGGGTCACCGCCCACGAAGTGGCCGGCGTCGATCCGCGCAGCCCTGATCATGTCGTCCGTCTCCCGCGTCGCGGCGAACCCGCCCTCGATGTTCGAGTTGTGCCAGACGAGGTAGTCGCCCATCGCCTCCACGACGGATCGCGGCACCTGTGTCCCGCCGGGGGCATCGGCGTAGATGACCGGAGTGCCACCCGCTGTCGTGCGGGACAGGGCCGGGAAGTCCGCGCGTAGCGCGGTGACGTCGAGGGAGGTTGCGATTGCCATCAGCCAGCCACGCCCTCGGGGCGGTAGGGCGTGCCGTTGTCCCAGAGGATCGCCTCGAGGCCGACAGTGGACACCAGTGCCGTGACGTCATCGACCCTGTCTGTCGGGACGAAGACGAGCATGCCACCGAAGAATTCCGAGTGATCGCGTCGCAGCGAAGCGGCCATCGCGTCAAAGGGCTGGTAGTGAATTCCCGCCTGTCCGATCGTGGGATAGGTGTCGGCGCATATGGCGAGGCTCCCGCCCGGGCCGTCGATCCACCCCAGTACGCCGATGAAGTGACCGACGTCCCACTCCACTGGCGGACTCGCTGCGTCACCATCAGCGAGGTACCCCAGAAGGTCCGCAGGACTCGCGTGTGAGTTCCACAGCGCGCGAGTAGCGCTGTTGGCGATGACCAGCAGGTCGCAGTCGAGCGCGGCGAGGCCGGTCAACAGGGCGCTGACCCGCGCAGCCGACCAGTCACCGCTGACCGGCACGGCCGCGAAACGCCCGTCGGAGAGCCGGCTCGTGGCGACCATGAGGCCTTCGGAAGCCGTCCCCGAATCGATGTCGGGATCGTCGGTGCGGGGAAGCTCGAGCACGTAGTCGTCCCGGCCCGGATGCCCCGGGGGGAGGGAATCCGCAGTCTGGACCGCACTCAGCAGGGAGCTTGCCGCCAGCCCGACGTGGTCCTGCTCGAGGCTGGCTCCGGCGAAGGCACGCAGGGCCAGGGTGACCCAGAAGGCGCCGCACAACTCGTTCTTCTGGGGCATTTCCCGCTGGTGCTCCTGCAGGATCGCGCGCGCCCCGGGGAGCAGCGTGCCCGTGAACGACAGGTCAGGCATGCGGGCAGCCTTGATGTTGGACTTGTTTCTGTCAAGGACTTTTTCCGGATTGTATGTAACGAATCCACCATCGGTGGCATCCTGCTCGTGTGGAGACGTCTGCGCCCGCGGGGTCCCGCCCCCCAGCCAGGATGGACCTATGACCGCACAGCAGGCGTCCCCCGACGACGTCCAAGCCCTCTCGGCTCAGCTCCTCGAGCGCATGGACGAATTCACCGCCAGCGAGCGGAGCGTTGCCCGGGTGATCTTGACCGACTACCCGATGTCCGCCCTGGATTCAATCGCCTCGCTGGCATCCAAGGCATCCGTGAGTCCGCCCACGGTGCTGCGCCTCGTGGCCAAGCTTGGCTTCTCCGGTTGGCCCCAGTTCCAGTCAGTGTTGCGGGACGAGGTGTCGCAGCGGCTGGCCTCACCCCTGGCGCTCTACGACCAGCGTCGCGTCACGCGACAACTGTCGGGCAGCGAGCACGCTGAGGACACCTTCATGCGTGCGCTGGAGACTTCTTTCGCGCGCCTCAAGGGAGACGTGGTCGACGAGGCCGTGCGCGCGCTCACCGACCCGAAGGCGCGCATCCACGTGGTCGGCGGTCGCTTCTCCACGGCTCTGGCCGTCTACTTCGCGACGCACCTGCAGATGCTCCGCTCCCATGTGTCCACCGTGTCCGAGATCCCCATTCACCGGAGCAATGCCCTGCTCGACATGGGCCGCAATGACATCGTCGTGGCCCTTGACTTCCGTCGCTACCAGCGCGACACCATCGAGTTCGGTGTCGCTGCGGCTGCGATGGGGGCTCGGATCATCCTCTTCACGGACCCGTGGCTTTCTCCACTCGTCAACAGCGCCAAGACAGTGATCACCGTCGAGACGACCTCGCCCTCACCGTTCGACTCCTTCGTCTCTGCTCTCGGTGTGCTCGAGCTGCTCATCCACCGCATTGCCGAATCCGTAGGCGAGGAGTCGCTGGCGCGCATGAAGGCGCTGGATGAGCTGAATCAAGACCTCATGGTCGGAGGCCGCGAGCAGTGACCATCGACCCGCTCGTCGCATCCGGAATGCGAGAGCACCTCGGCGACATTGTGGGCCCGGAATACTCCACATGGGACCTCCCAGGTGAGCGCGACCTCAACATCAAGATCGCAGCCGGGGAGGACCAGATGGTCCTCAAGGTCTACGCCGACGACGATCGCCAATGGCTCCTTCTCCAAGACAGGGCACTGCGGCACATCGCTGCCCCGGACCTACGCGTGCCTCAACCACTGCATCCGGACATCGTCGGCCTCTCGGACGGGCGCGTCATGCGCCTGGTCTCGTGGCTCGATGGCGAGCCGTGGTCGGCGATCGAGCCGAGCGAGGCGGAGGCGGAAGCCCTCGGTGCGCTCGTCGCCCGTGTCGACCGCCGGCTCGCCGGTATGCAGGTCAGCCCGGGGGACGAGGAGGTGCTGCAGCGGCCCTTCCGATGGAACATGCTCCAGGCCCTCGAATTGAGGCGATCCCTCGCTGCCATCGCTGATCCAGACGTCCGAGCCGCGTGCGAGTGGGCCTTGGATGAGTTCGAGCATCACGCCTTGCCGATTCTTGCGAGCATGACCCATCAGCCGATTCACAACGACGCCAACGAAAACAACATCATCGTCCACCCCGATGGCCTCGGCCTCATTGACTTCGGCGATCTCGTCCTCGCCCCGAGGGTCGTGGGTCTCGCCACCGCCATCGCCTACGCCATCGCGCCGGCACCCGATCCTGTGCGGGCCGCTATGCCGCTTATTCGCGGCTACCACATGCAATGGCCGCTCAGCCCTGTTGAGCTTGAGATCCTGTGGCCGCTCGTGCGGATACGCCTGGTCATGAGCGTTATCAACGCGGCGGAGCAGATTGCTGCCGATCCGGAAAACGCCTACCTGCTCATCAGTCAGGATGTCGTGCCCCGTCTCCTGCTCACTCTGACTCAGGCGAGTGACTACCTGGCCCTGTGCCGAGCGCGCGAGGCTTGCGGCTACGACCCGAGCCCGCGAGCGCGCGATGTGCGTCACCATCTGCGCACCGCGCCAGCGAGATCCGTGCTCGACCTCGGGGCCGGACGCAGTGCGTGGATCGATTGGTCAGTCGGGTCATCGGATCCTCGTGATCCGTATGGCGTCACGGCGATGATGGCCGACCTGGATGTCCTTGCCGGTCACTACGCCGAGGACCGCGATGTCTATCGGGGCGACGCATTCGAGGGCGAAGAGCGCACGGTCCACCTGGGCCTGGACCTCTTCCAGCCCGCCGGCAGCAAGGTGTACGCGCCCTACGACGGCGTGGTGGAGATCGTCGAGGCGCGGCCTGCGGTGGGTGACTACGGCCACGTGGTGATTCTGCGCCATCGGACCGCGGCGGGTACGCCGTTTTGGACTCTCTACGGGCATCTCGGACCGTCAGTCCTGGATGACCTGGCGGTCGGCGACGACGTGACCGCGGGCGCGCTCATCGGAGTGATCGGCGACGAGGATCACAACGGTGCATGGCCCCCGCATGTTCACGTGCAGGTCCTCACCGATTTGTGTGGCATGGGCGGGGAGGTCTACGGCGTTGCGCCACGGTCGGAGACCACGCTCTGGCGGAGCATCTGCCCCAACCCCAATCTCATGGTCGGCATCCCCCCGGGCGACGGGGCGTCGGACGCGCATCCTGGGCTGGGTCGTGAGGGCATCGCTGCCCAGCGAAGGGTGCGCCTGTCGCGCAACCTGAGTCTGAACTTCCGAGAGCCGCTGCACATCGTCCGAGGAGAGGGGGCCTATCTCTTCGATGCTGATGGACGGTCCTATCTCGACCTCGTCAACAATGTCGCACACGTCGGCCACGCGAACCCATTCGTGACGGCCGCAGCAGCGAGCCAGATGGCCACCCTCAACACCAACACCCGCTTCCTGCATGACGCGATCATCGAGTACGCCCGCAGCCTGGTAGCGACACTTCCGGATCCGCTGTCGGTCGCCTTCTTCGTCAATTCCGGCAGCGAGGCCAATGACCTAGCGATCCGTCTGGCCCAGGCCCACACGGGCGCACGCGGGTGGCTGTCTTTGCGGCACGCCTATCACGGGCACACCGCAAGTGTCGTCGACATCAGTCCCTACAAGTTCCTGGGACGTGGGGGAGAGGGTGCGCGTGACCACGTGCGCGTGGCCGAGCTCCCCGATGCCTACCGGGGTGAGCACACCGGCCCAGGTGCGGGTGCTGCGTACGCCGCTGATTTCGCCACGGCGCTGTCGACCCTTGAGCAGCCGCTCGCGGCGTTCATCTCCGAAGGCATCGTCAGCACCGCTGGTCAGGTCACCCTGGCCGACGGATTCCTTAAGGATGCCTATCGGCAGACGCGTGAATCGGGAGGTGTGTGCATCGCCGACGAGGTGCAGATCGGACTCGGTCGGGTGGGGGAGCGATTCTGGGGATTTGAGCTCCACGACGTGGTCCCTGACGTCGTCACCATGGGCAAGCCGCTGGGCAACGGCCATCCTCTTGCGGCTGTGGTGACCACCCCTGAGATCGCAGAGTCATTCCACAACGGCATGGAGTACTTCAACACCTTCGGCGGCAACCCGGTGAGTGCCACGATCGGTCAGGCCGTCCTTGACTATGTCCTGGACCGACGGCTCCAGGCCCACGCGGCGGACTTGGGGGAGTACGTCAAGGACCAGGTGAGAGGAATGCGATCAAGTCACCCGCTCATCGGCGATGTTCGCGGCCACGGACTCTTCCTCGGCATCGAGTTGATGCGCGATGGCAAGCCAGCCACGCAAGAGGTGAGCGACATCATGGAGTTCGCCCTGCGCAGGGGGGTCATGCTCTCCAGCGATGGCCCGGCTAACAACGTGTTCAAGATCAAGCCGCCCATGGTCGTGCAGCGCGAGGACATGTACCTCTTCCTCGAGGTGCTCGATGAGGCGCTGCGCGCCGTCCGCTAGCTGGCGACGCAACACGCCAGTGCCTCCGCCTCCCGCTTGAGCAGGCCGAAGCGCTGAACGCATGCGGGTCGGACCGGCTACGAGCAGTTGCCGGACGACTCACCCAGGGTCAGGGTGAGGACCTCGTCGATTCCAGCGCTAGGGATGCCGTACGAGGCACGTGACGCCCGCAGCGCTAAGCACTCGTTGATGTGGGTGTCGCTCACCTGAGCAGCATTGTTCGGTCAGAGAGGTGTCGGCCTATCGCTCGCTTAATATGACCAACTCAGTTAGTCTTTGAGGCATGACAGATGTTGCTCTGCACGAGGCAAAGGCCCAGTTGTCGGCGCTCGTGGACCGTGTGTCGAGCGGCGGAGGCGACGTGGTCATCACCCGTCGCGGCAAGCCCGTCGCCCGCCTGGTGCCGATCGACGATGAGTCCGCCATCGAATCCGCTCTCGCTCATCTGCTTGCCGCTCGCCAGTCATCGACACCGGGCCCGCAGAGTCTGCGCGAACTCATCGACGAGGGTCGCCGTTGACGTGCGTCCTCGATGCTTCAGCAGCGCTCAGCCTGGTTCTCGAGGATGAGTTCACGCCCGAGGCGCACGCGATCCTCGAGTACGTGAGTGAGCATGGCGCTGTCGTGCCACCTCTGTGGTTCGCGGAGGTAGCAAATGGATTACTGACGGCCTGGCGACGGGGACGCCTCGATGACTCGGGCCTGATGCATGCCACCGTAGGCCTCGAGCGTCTCCCCATCCGGGCGCATGAAGAACGGCCCAGTCTGCTCGACCTCGTGAAGCTGGCTTCGCAGGCGGCACTGACTGCGTACGACGCGACCTATCTGTGGCTCGCCGATCGCCAGGGAGCGCCCCTGGCGACTCGGGACGAGCGCCTTGCCGACGCTGCCAGGCGCGCTGGAATCACACTCCTCACCGACTCCCAGTAGCGATCATCCGGGCCGGGGCGAAGCTCGAGGGGGTTGTCCGATCGGCATCGAAATCCTCGGCGTCATCGGATCAGACACGCTCGTCGCCATACCGGGAGTCGAACGGGCGCTGGCGCTCTACTCCTTCAGTGACGAGTCACGCCGATTCGTGCGTGCGCAATCTGCATCCGCGACTGCGCTCTCCGACTGAAACCTGCCGGAGGGAAGGGGCGAACTCAAGGCCCCTAGGCGTGTTGCCTAGGTCTCGGCCCGCCCCGGCATCGAGGGCAGGGGTCAAGTCAGCGGGGCAAGTCAAGTCCCGTAAGCCCACGGCCAACAGGCATGCGAATCATCCTCACCTGACAGATCGCTGCTGGATGAGCCCGCCATCAACCTTCACCGTCGACGAATGCCAGATTCCCCACCCCGCGAGGTTATGTGTGCCATAATCAGCGCTGGCTTCTAGCTACAAATCACGAGCGGGGCTGTCAAGCCCGTCCTGACGAGACGGCGGATCGCTCCTCTTGGTGATTCACGCCATGCCCACCAGGTATCGACGGAGGTCGTCATGAATCGCAAGCGCGCCAAGCGCGTACGCATCACCGGACCCGACGTGGACCTGGAGCGCGAGGTCATCCTCGACAGCAAAGGACGGCGCGTCGATCAGGCCTACGTCGATCGCGCCCTCGCTGACGTGGACGCCTACTGGAAGAAGCAAGGGGGTCGTCCGTCGCTCACGGGGGAGGCAAAGCACTCCCCGCATGTGTCCTTCCGTGTGACACCCGAGCTCAAGGCCAAGGCAATGCGGGAGGCCGAAGCGCGGGGAGTGACGGTGTCGCAACTCGCACGTGAGGCCTTCGAGAGGTTCCTCGCTTCGTGACGACCCGTCCGTTGGCAGCATTCGCGGTGACGCGAAGCACCGCTGCGTCCCGCTCGGGCAGGCCGATGCAGAGTGCGCGCGCGTGCTGGACTGACTACGAGCAGTTGCCGACCCACTCCTCAGGGTCAGGCTGAGCACTTCTTCGATCCCTGCGCCGGGTACGCCGTAGGACGCGAGCGACGCCCGCAGCGCTGCTCAGCCGACCAGGCGGTCGAGTCGTTCGGCGATCCAGGTCTTGATGATGGCCTGACGTGTGATGCCGAGGCGTGTGGCTTCGGCATCGAGGGACTCGACCATCCAGATGGGGAAGTCAACATTGACGCGCTGGACGTCGCGCCCGGGTCGTCGCGCCGCCCGCACGTCGAGATCGCCAATGATGTCCTCTTGGTCTGCGTCGAACTTCCGGTCAAGATCCTGAGCTCTCATAGAGCGCCTCCTCAGCCTGTCGTGCCCGCCGCACCGAGATGATGCGGATGAATCCGCGCCGCCTCGTGACGATCGCGGCCCAGGTGCGTCCATCGATCCGCCCGATGACGACCCAACGCGGCTCGCCCGTCGATCGGGCCGGGATCTCCAGGTGGTCGCTGTCGTCCCACAGTCGCTGGGCTTCGGCGAAGTCGATCCCATGCTTGACCATGTTCGTCTCGGACTTCGCTCGGTCGAACTCGAACGTCCAAGTCACAGGCTACTCCCAAAAGGTATAGAAACGGTACCTCGAGATGGAGTTCCTGCTCCGGCTCGGGTGAGCGAAGGTACGTCGCGCGCGCCCAGTTGGGTTCCCTTCGTCCACAGGCTGATTGCGAGCCCCCATGTCGGATTCCCCGCCGCCCGAGGTTATGTGTGCCATAATCAATCGCGGCTTCTCGATACGAATCACGAGCGGGGCTCGCAAGCACGGCCTGACGAAGCGGCGGATCACTCCTCTTGGTGATTCACGCCATGCCCACCAGGTATCGACGGAGGTCGCCATGAATCGCAAGCGCGCCAAGGGCGTACGCATCACCGGACCCGACGTGGACCTGGAGCGCGAGGTCATCCTCGACAGCGAAGGACGGCGCGTCGATCAGGCCTACGT
>Ga0194133_10008899_pt1 | contig 11621 bp, 9 predicted proteins | sample TA2KigOf40mmetaG_FD_155448 | JGI IMG/M metagenome (GOLD analysis project Ga0194133, IMG submission 155448) | Freshwater microbial communities from Lake Tanganyika, Tanzania - TA2015055 Kigoma Offshore 40m | ecosystem: Environmental > Aquatic > Freshwater > Lake | place: Tanzania: Lake Tanganyika...
AGCCCCCCCCCAAATCATTTTTCCCACTTCCTAACCTGACCCAACCAATCAATGGATTGTTATGGTGGGCGATTTGTTCACCTTATGCACTGCTGGGCGTTTTGCCCATTTTACATTAATGGTGGGCGATTTGGTCATTTTATGTACTGGTGGGTGATTTGGTCATTTTACATTAATGGTGGGCGATTTGGTCATTTTATGTACTATTGGGCGATTTTGTAGGTGGCCGATTTGGTCATCTTATGTACTGGTGGGCGATTTGGTCATTTTATGTACTGGTGGGCGATTTCTCATTGGGCGAATTGGGGGTGGCCGATTTCTCATTGGGCGATTTTGCATTGGGCGATTTATCATGCTCCCCTCTCTCTCTGCATGGAAAAGGCTTGATTCAGGTAACGTCTGCTCCAACCACTAAGCCTGCTCAGCTTAACAGTCCAACAGTGAATGAGGGCAGAGGGCAGCTGAACAAGTCAGCTGAATGGTCCAGGAAATAGGCTTCTCTTCCATTTCCTGTAACCACAGGGATATACTGCATGAGGCTGCATGGGATATATCCCTATACTTGGCCTCCAGATTTGTTGACCAAAATCTGGACTAACTTGTTTGTTTGTTGCACAGGTGTCTACAAACAAACTAAGTAAACAAAAGAAGGAGTACTGCATAATAAGCAGGGTCTTTAGTCCTCTCACTGGACATTTTTCAGGAGCATTGTTCTGGCTAACTACACTGGTTAAAGGACGGACAAACTGAAGACCTTCCCTATAAAAGACCAAGAGCTGGAAGCCCCAATGGTCTGTGTGATCCTATTTATTGAGGAGGACATAGGCTATTTAAGTGCTCCCTCCCTGGACTTGAGTAATTTGTAAAAGTTTTACTTATGTGTGAGGTGTCAGGGTGGTCAAGTAGGGAACACACCGGATTTCCAACCCAGCGGTCCAGATTTGACTCTCGCCCAGGGTAACCTACCCAAAAGTCTGATAAAATCATTGCCCACTTTGGAAAAAGCAATTGAAAGCTAAGCTTTATTTTTCAATCATTCATAAATTGTCAATACTCTAACATGAGCAAAATTATAATTGAGTCACAAATTAAAGATATATGATTTTTAAATAGATTTTTGAATTAACCGGGTTTCTTAAAGCTCTAAGTTGAAATTTTTAATGATGTTTAGAGTGCATTTAAACATCAAACAAGTAATAATAATCTTTTACAGTGTAGACACATACGATGTTAATCTGCAATCAACACCATTATTAGAGTCCCGCCTTAGAAGTCTGCGGGCACTGACGGCTCCTAGTACCCTGACTGAGGGTGCTTTGTTGATTTTTTTTGCAATCCGAGGTTGAAAAATTGCTGGCAATGGCTGGGGTTTGAACCCACAACCTTAGATCTCGGTTCTCAGTCAGGTGCTTATGAACTCTTGGCATATAACGAGATTTTCCAAATGCTCTTTGTGTCAAAGAAATGCAGATACAATAAAGACAATTCAAGTTTTGAGCAAGTCTTCAATGTCTAGAAGGGCTTTTTGCAATGCTGTAGAAAATCTAACTGAGTTTGTTTCCTCACAAGAAAAGAATGATCCAATACAAAAGATTATACAGTCATCTTATAAGATTAAAGTTTCAAATAGCTTTTTACAAATAAATAATTTCTTTACTAAATACCTCCAAGTTATAGCTCACACCATAACCATCAGGAACAACTGCTCCATACCCCATGTAAGATTTTGAGTCTCCAATTGGAACCTTTAAAGTTCAGGAAAGAAGCTTAAAAAATATTCTTTGAAAAATTTTATCTTTAAAGTCTCCAACCTGACTAGTAGAAAGTTTAAAATGATTGGCTGTTTTGTAAACTTTATCATTAAAAATTGGAATGTCTTTATTTGGCCAAAGTTCTTGACAAGCCATCCGGATTCCAAGCATTGGAATGTCCAAACCTTCACCAAAAATGTTCTCCTTCATGATTCTGGAAAAAATAATTATCATCATAGTATTTGCTCAAATATCCTCTTTTTCTATGATATTTTTTTACTTTACAAGCTAAGTCTTTTCAAACAGGCTGCCATTAATTTGTCTTTTGCTTCCAAAGTAATGAAAGTCATTATAAACAGACTGCCGTTAATGTCCTCATTCCCGCTTTTACTTTCCTGCCTATTTCAGTTATCCTCTTCAATGAGGTCGGAAAGTTTCTTGATACCATTTTGTATATAAAGCCCCAGTTTTCTATCAATAAACACTGCAGTATTCTTTTTTTGATTGCAGGATGGTCATGATTGGGATTTTTGCTCATCACACTCATTGCTCGCACATTTCTGCCTTCAGTCTCACACTTCTGACGCACCTTACTCGGTATCATTATTGAAATTTGAATTTTTTTCTGTGGTATTACCCAAAAAGGGAGTCAAACCCAGGTTGTCTGGCTTGAAACCACATGGCCACACTGACTCCAGTTGAGTCACCCCTCTAGAGGTCAATCCTGGTCAGGAAAATTTTTCCCAAAAAATGCCAATCTTTCAGTTTGATCTTGTCTCTAATATGGGCTGGGTCAAAAAATGCCTGAGCCAAATCAAAGGCAGCCCCTTTTTTTGCTGCGGGTCTGAGGTATGCTAGGGTTGTGTCTGGTCATAGCCCATCTCTAGATCAGAGGTTCAGTATCACCAAAAAATATGTGCCTCACCTTGTTTGCTCTTGAATTGCTAAATGGAATTTTCTTAATTTCTCTTCTTTGGTTGCTTTTTCATCATTCATGTCTTTGACCCAGTTCAAGGCTGGCATATGGCTTGCTCGAATAGAATCAACCCTGCCATCGCTAAATCTTCTCAGTGATGCACTTTCATATGTTGCACAAAGAGTCTTGTGAAGACTGAAATTTATCGTAAATCTCATGAACCAAATAAATGACGTGTTAATTCAACTGAGTAAATTTCTATACTGGCTCTAAAATACATTTTGCATTCACGCACGCCAGTCTCTCACAGGTGAAAATACAAGGTCAGAAAGGTTATGGTGCGTAATCCATCCAAAAAAGGAACTCATCAAAGATGTGATATAACAATACAAACCCAAAAGATAAAGAACGTGAATAGTATCTATCAAGAGATTGTTTAATTTTGACTATTAAAGTTTAGATTTTAACAAACATTGGTATGATCGCAACTCACTTGTAGTATGACAGTTGCATTGCTATCTGTATGTAAGAATCCGGACTACACTTTGATTTCTTCATGAATGTTTTTCCATAGTTTTGAAACTTGAAAACTTCAATGTCCGTATCTTCATCGAGTCTGAATAGGATAAGAAAATTAAAATTCTGCCTGTATATAGTCTGAGATTTATCAATTAAAAAAAACTCAGCTTTAAAACAATTTTAGATTTTAGATGGTCCACAAAGAGGATATGTGTGACAAAAAAATTTATCACAAAGCCCCCATCATAAGATGAAGTCCAGAGTGCAATAGATCATTGCGCTCCGGCTTCGAAAACCAATAAACAAGAGTGCAATAATGAAAAACAGCAGAATAGTTCTCTGCTGATCTTGATCAAAGTTTTAAAACTCGTAAACATTATTGTCCGTATCGTCATCGACACTGAGTATGAATCAATAAATAAAGCTCTGCTCCAATACTGTCTTTGAAAATTATTACAAAAAACTGAGGTCTGAAAATAATTTTGTATAGTCTTAACAACCAACACAGGATCAAGTTAAACTAAAATTTATCACAAAACCTCCATCATAACACAGAGGCTAGAGTGCAAATAATCATTGCGCTCCTGTTTTGAAACCTGTTTAATATGTGTCGAACATTAAAAAGATAATATGGAATTTCTACAATGATCTTGAACTTTCTCAAGAGGTAATGACTATATAATCTGTTTCAGTAAAGGCTATCACGATACTTACGTTAAATCATCAAGTTTTTCAGAGTTCCTTACCCGACCAAAAATTAGGTCACCATTTTTTGCAAATAACGACAAAACATATGTATATTCCCAAAGACGACACCACATTAGAGTATTTTTGCCAATGTGAATAGACTACATTTATAAAAGTGAGTTTTTGAGTGTAAATACTAATTGATTAATTAAAATTGGTGAGAAAAATATGAAAACCGTCATAAGTTTCCCTATTTTGGGTGCATTCCAACAAAGTAAAAAATAGCACAAATTCACGGTCTTGTTTTGGTCGGGTACAGACATGTTATATAATGATGTTTATGTTGATTGCAGTTTATTATTTTCCCTACAAAGGTATCCATATTAATTTTATGTCATTTTACTCCAACTCTCTTACTTGTCCATGGCATCTGCAGCTTTTGAAACTGCTGCTTTCACTTCCTCATTCAGATTCCAATTGAGTTGTTTTACAAGCTTATTAAAATCCAGCTTGGGGTTGAAATTCCTTTTCTCTTCATTCAGCTTCTCTCTACTGTCATAAATAGACATCATATCATTGACCATGCGAATAACAGCCACACCTTCAGCAGGAGAGTGTTCATAGTTGATGCCCCAAACACCATCATTACTGGCAACCAGCTAAAAACAAGTTTTAAAAAGAAAATAATAATATTAATGAGTGCTGCAGTCTAAGTAGATGAGCTGAACTATGTTCGTGCAAAATCAGAAAACCCAGCGATGACCTTCCCAATAAAAGAAAGAATCAATACTGAGCTGTTTATTGTTTGAATTGCAGCCCTTTATGTAGAGAAAAGTCGGAATAGAGGTAAGACTAACAAACAGGGTTGCATTTATTTTTTGGCAAGAGCCATTAGGAAACAATACTGTTAAAATGAAAGATTAAGTATCAACCGGTAAAACGTCGATTCGTATAATGATGATTCGCCTAATGTTGTTTTGTCTACGACGGTTCGCTTAATATTGGCTCACCAATACTTAGGTTAGGTTAGGCAAAATGACATTAAGTGAACCATCATAGGCAAAATGTCCATTATACGAAAGATCATTAGGCAAATGGATGTGGTATCGTATCAACCTAATCATGAAATGATATTAGCAAGAAAGAGATATAATTTAGATTGTATGATATAAAAGTGAGACCACCACCCTTTTTGGGGGCACACTAGCTTGTTATAGACACAACCCATCCACCAACAAAAAATGGCTTTAAGGACTACCCTTTTAAAATCAAGCCAAGTAAGTTGACCCTCAAAGATCTATTAATCTTATGTGAAATCATCAATCAATACCTGGATTGTTTGGTCAAACCATCTATTTGCTGAATTTCTTTTTGCTCCACCACCTGTCAAAACTTGCCTATTATAAAAAAAATCATTCAACATCTGATTTTAAGCTGAACTTTTGAAATTGTATCAATACTTGAACATTTCATTTTGGCTTCTATCCTTATCAGAATCATTGTGACTCATGGTATCCAAACAGACAACAAATAAACACTTTTCAATGGAATCCAGATTGGAAGCATTGGATGAATCTGTAATCAAGACAAACTTTGGTCAATCGAGGTGAGGAGATTTGACCATTAAGAAATAAAGCCAACAAGGTTCTAACTGTATATTTGAAGAAGACCCAGATTTATATACATTAAACACGGATTAATGATTTTGGCAGTGAGGAAGTTCTGCAATTCAGAATTTGCCGTAAAGCTTATCTTTTATGTTTTGTCTTGACGGAAAGGGAGAAAGAAAGGGGAAAGTCAGGTTAGAATTCACCTCCAAGAGGGGATTCCATGGTAAACATGCCCACTAAATCTCTGAGCTAAGAAGCATTCAGTACTTCATTCTGGACATGAAGCGAAGAAAACAAGGATCAAAGTGACAACTGACCCGTAACATATGAAGGAGTCTGGATCTCACTAAAAGACTACACAAAAACCCTATCTTGTGAAACCTATGAAAGAGAAAGGAAACCCTGTAGCGCGCACATGTCTAAACAGAGAGACACTTCTCCCTCGTGCAACTATCAACCAATCAGATGAATTGGGGTCAGGTTTCTGTCATGATCCACTTAGCGATGTAATATGTCTTAACCCTCCCGGGTACGTTTAATTCAGATCTGTGTTTAGGCAACTTCAATAAAAATATTTTGTATTTTGTGCACTAAAAACTAATAAAAAGGATAATTGGTGTAATTACTCTGTTTTCTATCAAATGAGAAGGATAAAGAGGTTACAAGGAGTCTTAATGATTATAAGGGAGGGCAAATAATTTGCTCTGGGCAGGGCAGGCAGGGTGGTAAGACTGTGGTGTGGGGTGCAGGGCAAGGTGGGAGTGGGGAGAGGAGGAGCCTTGAAAACTATTTCTAATTTTAAGACTAAATTTAAGTTACCTTTTCTGAGTATTTCCCTTGCTTTGGCCCAATTTCTCCTATCATCTGAGGTTAATATTGAAACACACTCATCTCTGGACTTTAAAGGACGCTTGGATGCATCTTCAGCTATTTCCAAAAGAGTTTCAGCAATTTCATGCTGATTAAGCCAAACATTGTCAAGTTTGATGCACATCAAGTAAGCCTATTTTAACAAAAATCATTCAATTATAGCAGTAAAGAAACAAGGTTAGAGTTTGAATAAATCATCAACTGACATAATTTTTAGCCATGACAAGAATGTGCTCTGATGAGTGCACCTCTGTAGGATCTTGAGTTTGTAATTTGTCTTTGCCATCTCCAGGGATCCTGCAGGATGTTAGTACCCTATAAAATTGTTGGTTGCACAAGCTGGGATCATCTTGCAAGTTCAGCTTTTCACTAAAATAAAAGTTGAATATTTTTTAATAAAAAAAGGTTTAAAAGTTATTGTTTCACAAAGTGGCATAGTATTTTCAATCCTGTATTATGCTAGTCCTGTGTGGTCATCACCTTCACTCGGGAAAAGATGGTTACAGCAACCATTGAAAGACTTCACTTCAAGGTCTTGAGTCTTATCGTCAGGGGTTTTCGTCAAAGAGTCGTTAGAGAAAATATCACGTCTATAACTTATTGCCTTCCACTACTGATGTAATCCAAATATGCCATGGCATCTCTCTACATCAGCATGTACCACAGTGGAAAACCTACATTATTACTTCAAGAATTATCAAGCAATCTCTATATGGGAAACCAAAAAAACTGAATTCCTGTTTGGATTCGACAGTTCAAGATCGAAGATGGGAAGACAAGAATCAAAAAACTGGTTTGGCTAAAAACACTAAAAAATTGTCATTAATATCAACAAAGCTATCAGAAGACTCAGTTAGTTTATTGCGCTAAACAGACTTTTCTTTAGAACATATACAGATGACCCTTAAGCGCTCTCGTAAGTGGAATAACATTGACCCAGTAAAATCACCCATGCCTCTAAGATGATAATCTTATGGAATAAAAGTCAAAGTAAAATGCCAAAGATGCTTTTTTTTAGTTTCTGCAGAAGGCAGAAGTTGAACTTTTAGACCATCTATATGAATGAGCTTTATGTGCTCTTCTAAGCGGAATAGAACTGATCCAGTATAAATGCACATGACTCTCTGGATGGTAATAGTAAAAAGCCAAATGCTAATAACACTTTGTTGAATAACCGATTGAAACTGACATTCCAAAACTTTAAACTAGGGCCTAATTATCCTGCACAATCTTACGTCTAAGGATAGTGAAAAATAACAAGTTGACATGATTATATAGGCAAGCAATCCTTTTTATCAATATAGAAAGCAGTAGCTTAGTTCGAATGTGGATATAGATAGGTTACGTGATAAAATATAAAGAAAGAACCGATATCCTCAGAGGCTACCTACATAAATCCTGTGCCCAATACTAACTCTCTAAATCTATTGATTTATCACTCAGTAATAACAATTGTTGTTTAAAATTATCACCTTAAAATAAAAATTCCTTTGTTCAAGAATTCACCAACCTTTCTAATTGTAACTTGAATGAACCAATGATGTAAACCATTTTTCCCCATTGTGAAAACAACTGGTCACTAGACAAATCTTTCAATCTTTCAAAGACCCATCCTGGATTTGAAACAACAGGCAGTGGCAGCATATTGTTCAAATACATGTCATGAAGCCACCATTCATAGACCTGAAATATAAAGTTAACATATATGAGTTTTTATTCATTTTTAAACTTATTGACTCCCATACCCAATTTGCTTCATCCTTGGCTCTCTGTTCCAAAAGTGCATTGATCTGGTCAATAGCTTCTTTATTGTTTAAAAACTCATTGACCATGTTTTCTGTTCTAGAAAAGTCTTCAGGACTTGTGAAAGTCACTATGGCATTTAAGTACCTTTCCATGGTCTTGGGGATGTTTGGAACAGGCAAGGCCTTGCAAACCTTGAGATTTGTTATGACTTTTAAGAAAAAGTATGCAGAAAAATACAAAAATCAAAAGTTGATGGCAAATTTTATTATACATCATTGAGAAAAATACAAGAAGTTTTGAGGAAATTGACAGTTTTCATGTGATGAAAATAAAATTTTTGATCAGGGTAAAAGGGGTGATCTTTCACTTTAGATTTAAAAAGGCATTGCCAATCAAAATAAATCTCTGCTTTGACATTGGTGATAAAAATAATATGTTTATGAGTCTGAAAAAACAGCACTACAATATTTTCCCAAATGTAGTTTTCCAAAAGGCATATTCCCAAAAATAACTTTCCCTAAAATCTATATGAATGAACATAGAAGTATGTTTCTTTGTCGGTTGGTAAGTGGAGGGCAAATGGAAATCCAAACCCCTGCACCGATCTTGATGAAATTTTGCACTCACATCCCCACCTGTCCAGGGAAGGTTTTGGTGCAGTTTTGATCTCGGCCAACTGAACCTAGGGGCCTGAAACTCTAAAAGCTGAAGGGCACATTTTTGAAAACTGTTTACAAAATAAAACATGTTCAGCGCAGGTTGTGAATTAACCTGGGCAGCGCCAGGTACTTCACTTAGTAAATAAATATTAGTTAAGAAGATGTGTATTTGTACGTTGAAAAATGCAGAACCCCCCACAAGCAAAACACGATAATCGCATCTCGCATCCATCAGACTGTCACTGTTACCTCCTTCCTCAGTTCTGAAGCTGGAGGGCTGCTGAAATTTTGAATTCAGACTCCTACTGATATAGTGTGCGAGTGAGCGCACGTCGCAAGCGAGTACTTAAGACAGATGGACCCCCCTTGCTTCCCTTGACTTGCCTAGCCTAGAAAAACCTATTACTCAGCCCCCAAACAAAATTTCTAAATCACCTTGGCATTATTATAACAAATCTATTTGCAAAATTTCGGCTCTATAGCTTCAAAACCTTTCCTAACTTAAGCCTAGGTAAGTTCCTCAGGTTATAGGTAAGGTTAGATTAGTATAGCTAATATTGAAAAAATCCAAAATTGGGAAATAATTTGGGAATTGGGAAATTTTGTTCAGGAAAACCTTATTTGGGAAAAACTCATAGCGCCAAAACAAACTCTTACAGGCAAAAAGTAGTCATTTGATTGTTAGATATACACTTTTAGAGTGTCAATTTAAAATAAATTTTATGATAATGATGGGTGGTGTCAAACATTTGAGCCATGGGAACCCCATGTAATACATAAATTGGACATGAATAATTCTTTTGTTGATCTTCATTATTGTAGATTCCTATCAATCTGCTTCTGTCCTTTCCTGGCTTTCATCATTTTGTTGGTTACCTTTGCCACACTACCATGATGGCTGGAGGAAAGGACAGTAGCAAATTAGAATTTTGATGGATAAATCTTCTTTTCCTTCATTGGTTATTCATTTATACATGACAATTTGGTACAAAAAATCATTCATTATGATATAATACATCAAAAAGTAGGCACATAACAACTTTGAAAGAGTGTTATGAAAATCCATTAAGCAAATGACTTTTTTACCGAAATCACGATTCGTTGATAAATATTGTTTGACAAAATCTTCTTTTTGTTGAATAACTTTTTTACCGAAAATCTACTATTTGTCGAATAACATTTTTAACCCAAAATATGATTTGTCGAATAACAAAGAAGATTGAAGCCATTCAAGGAGATTCAAGAGCTTATTTATTGCTGAACCTTACCTAATACCCAACCTTTCAGGCCTGATGCACTTTTTAATTTTTAAGTTGTAGCTTGTATCTGCTAAGTAATTTGAAAAACAGTGAATTTGGCAAAAAATGTCATTTTTTGATTAGACGAATAGTGATTTGACGAATCATGAATTCGGTTAAAAAAGGTGATCCAAGGAATTGTGAGTTCGGTAAAAAGGTGATTTGAGAAATCCTGATTCATCGGATTTTCAAAGCAACATATTGAAAGTTCAAAATTACAAGTGGAACACAATTTTTTAAGCATTTTAGGGAATAAAATAGTCATTCACATTCTTATCAAAAAGGTTTTATTTTGACTTGAGCGTCTAGCAAAATAAATCATGACCGATGCTTTGAATCCTGGCTGGGAATAATTCTTTTTTTTATTTTGGGGCAACATGAGGTCAAAGGTTACTGGAGGTGCCAGGGTTTGCACCCACTACCCTCAGATCCCCAGCCAACTGCTTTGAGCAATAGGCCACAGGGGGACCCTTATTTATATAAAATTCATTTTAAAGTGATTATATATACCTGAGGTTCACCAAATTTCTTCATCATTTGTATCTCTTTAAGCTTCAGAAAATGTTAATGTAACTTTGTTTAGAATGAAGGAAATCACCACATTGCACTTGAAATGAAAAGTGTTTTGGTCTAATCAGCCAACTGGCATGACTTGCCTGGTCGGCCTACTTCAGAGTCTCATGACTTTGAATGCTTTCTCTTTCTCTTCTGGTTCATTACTACATGGCAACTCTCATGACCTTTAATAAGAACAGACGGGAGAAAGCATTTTCACAAAAAATAATAATCTTTTTTTTAATCTTCATTTGATATGAATTTAAACATCAACAAACTTTAAAAACTGTAATATTTTTTCTGCTTTCTCTTCAAAACTTACCTTACTTGTTGAGGCTGGAACTTTGAAGGTTGAATGCTCTCCACCATGAAAAAATTAATTTCCTTTGCGAAATAAGGGAAAAATGGAAGATAATAATGGAAACATGGTTTTTTGTGAGCTTTTCTCAGCAATTTTTGTTTCATAGAAACCTTTTTCTTGAAGTTTTTGGGCTGCTCATGGCACGTGGTTCTTTATGGCTTTCTCTTCCAAAAAAAGTTAGGAGATTCCAAAAACACAAACACCTTTCCCCATGGTTGGGCAAAATGGGAATTCACTGAAGAGAAAGAATATGAATTATCCCAGTTTCTCTCTCAGAACTTTCTTATGATGAGAAAAATTTCTGAAAATCCTGTGAGGTTGTTTTTTTCATTTATAGATGTAGACTATCTCTCTTAGCTTACACGAAAGGCTTGTATTGAGTTGCTACGATGAGATAGAGACGTCGGTGATAACTCTATGAACTATCTCACTTATATAAAAATAAAAGACTGGTCGTAATAAAAGTTCATGGTACTTTATTGGGTTAGTCAGTACTTTATCTTTTTATAGAACTGGAGTAAATCTTAAATCTAAATTTAGTTATTTACCTCGGTGTCTTATGTCCGAGCACAAAGAAAAATAACTTGGTAGCATTGTAAAGGGATGCAAGCCTTTTTATGGACATGTGAAACAGGGGCGCGCTGATTAA
>Ga0194133_10008900_pt1 | contig 11619 bp, 11 predicted proteins | sample TA2KigOf40mmetaG_FD_155448 | JGI IMG/M metagenome (GOLD analysis project Ga0194133, IMG submission 155448) | Freshwater microbial communities from Lake Tanganyika, Tanzania - TA2015055 Kigoma Offshore 40m | ecosystem: Environmental > Aquatic > Freshwater > Lake | place: Tanzania: Lake...
GCTTTCTCAATCTGGAGTGAAAACATCTGCTATTTCGATAATGTAAGTCCAACAATTTAAAAATATACAACCTAAGCATTGTACTGTCGAGGTCTCTTTCTAGAGCTAAAAGTCTTTCACAAGTTGTGTCCGACGGCCCTTCTTCTGTGACAGCCTCTAACTAATCAAAAATGTGCAGATGAAAAAAATTACTTGAGAATTGGCTTCAAGGTCGATTATCTTTTAAGACATTGATGGAAAGTTACCTTGTCTTCTATTTCAATAGGATTCTCTCCACACATCATGTCAGTCAAATCTTTGAGAAGGCTTAGATAGAATTCAACTGCCAGCCTAAAGCATAATAATTTTCATAATTGAAAGAAATCATGAAAATTTCTGTCTTACGCTTTATCTCTTGGATCTAAAAGTAAATCTACAATAACAATTGACTTCACATCATCTTGAACATAGAAGCTTTCCTCTTCTTTATCTTCTGAGTCTTTATCGAAATTTCCCCTTTGAATAATTCTAGTACCCCCATTTTCTCCTGTGCACAAAACATAATTTTTGAATTATCTGAACATTTACACGAAAAGAAGTTTTACCTGGTACAAATCTATATTTGGAGTTATTAACAGGACAAAGTTGATCAGATGGAACAGGTTCGCAAAAAGAAAAAGCACGAAGAGTTTTCAGTGAAAGGCTCAAACACGACTTTGAGATGAAAGCTTTCACCTGGGAAAAAAAATCAGATTTAAACCATGGCTTTAAAATATCTTTCATAATCAATTATCATAACTTACCAAGATCTCAACTGACTTATTCAAATGAGAAACGCCAAAGTTTATTTGGCAATGTAGTTCTAATAGAGCCTGGGAAAAAATAAGAATGTTGAAACGATTAAATTGGAAATCAGTTATATTTTCGACCGAACCAGGATGATCGGTCTTAAATGTCCAATAAACACAAGCGAGGGGTCGTTTCCAATGACAAACAGAATGTAAAGCCTCTTAATACACATCTCCAGAACGTTTTCGCTAGCTACCTCTTGAGTCAAAATATCATCCTTAAGTTTTCAAAAGTGTTAGTTTGATTAAAAATTTTGATGAAAAAAAGTTTTAATATACCTGTTCAGAATTGCAAATCATCAATAAAGGGCTCATGATTGGTTGCAAAATATACCTCCGTGTAAGTATGAGGGACCTCTCAGAAAGACTTCGAACACAGGCAGCAGCAATCTATAAGAAATCAGTTTTTAGATAAGTTTTTGGAGAGCAGAATCTTTAAATGATTACCAAATGGTAAGTTTTCGATTCTGTGCGGTCATCTACAGTTAATAGCTTAAGGATTTGTGGTGAAATCAACTCAAAATAGGCTTCCTAAAAGTGAGATAATAGTTGGTTATTTCTTACAAATTGGATTCCATTTTCGTAAGAGTAACAAGTAAATTTTGGTGTTTCAAATCTACTCCCACACTCATTTTATTAATAGCTCAACAAATTACTAGATCAGAATAACTCCCGGTGGATGGAGGATTTGAAATAACTTGTGCAATAATGTGACATTTTTGAGGATCTGTTGGTTCTCCTCCTAAATCCAAAACTCCTTGTAAAATGTTTAATACTCCATCTTTTTGAGTAAGACGTTCAGAAAGTAGGGTTCCACAAGCAGCCTAAGATAAAATAAGTCATTCGCCATCAAGTCAGTTTGTTTTTATTTGGTTAATTGAAAGAAAACATAGCAAAAAGTGTTCTGTACCTGCACCCATTTTGGTGTGGGAGATCTTTGCTTATTGATAGATTTGGGGGCAGGTTTTACACGCTCCCCGGCTCCGGTGCTCTGTTTTAAAATGAAGACAAGTAAAAAAATATTCATTCAATTATTATTAATAAAAATTTGAACCGTTTATTTGAGAAGGTCTAAAACTGTTTAAATGAAAAATGTCTAAGATTTTGCCATAATGAGCCTTGAACTTTGTTTACCTGCAATACCAAAAGATATTTGACCACTTGAGGTGGATATACCATTTGAACAAGTTTCTGAAGCATAATTCTGAACTTTTTCTGATCATTTGCTAAATCAACATACATTTCTTCTGTCATCACAAAATCTTCATTTCCACTTTGGTTGCTGCTTGTTGAAGATGACGGCTTTTTCAGAGGCGCATGACTAAGTTGTATGAAAGATGCTAACATATCTCCTAACTGTTTAGTTATGATCACTTGACATAAGCTCCTGTTACTTGTCAAACCGAACAACTGAGTTGAAATTTTTACTAACCGTTTATATTTCTGAAAAAAATATATTCCTTGAAGAATTATTATTTAAGAACTAAAAACTTGCAATTACTTAAATGAACTTCAATATTCTACCTCTAATATATCTTTTTCTTTTTCTGTTCTTAGAAGGTATTGTAGAAACTTTGACCTTTTATCTGCTGGAAGACCGACACCAGGCAAAAGATATGGTACGATTCCAATCGCTATAACCTTCAAATTCAATTGTGTTTAGTCACACTTTTACCTCTTATGACATTGATTTTTCCTACCAGTTGAAGCAAAGCAGCAACATTTTGTTGCTGAGAAACACTAAGCGTATCAGGACTGAGAGATGGTACACCCTCCTGAACATTGTCAAGGGACGGCACTGAAGCAGAAAGAACGTCAAGGTGATTCCTGAGTTTCTCCAAAAGACTCAAACCAGTCTCAACGTAAGCCCATCTGGAAGCCAATGGAAAGTTTGCATACAAAATATAATGGACTTACTTAGTTTACGCTGAAATTTAAAATTGCCTGACATCCTCTCCATGTACAAAACCATTAGATTTTAGTTTCTCCTTGAGCAGAGTATCTAGCCATTCTGATGGAGTATCTAAATTAAATTCATTTTATTGAAATACCTCTATAAATAGTTATCAATTTTAATCCCCCAAGAATAGGCAGTTTTGTATTTTCTTACCATCAACAGACAATGTTGAACCTACAGGAGCAATATACTGTTCTATTTGTTTAAAAATTTCCATGTTGCTTTTGATTTTACAACAGAATGTAATATTAAGAGAATCGGAGAATTCTTTGGGAAAGAAAACGTAAAAGTTGGCATTTGTTCAAGAAACTTTGACTGAAATTAATTATTGCACCGCCTAAAAACTAAGAGATTTGATTTGAATTGCGGAACATGCTGAATGTAAACAAAAACATGCAAAATATTTCATCCACAGAACAGAAAATTCACAGCCATCTATGGGAAAATAATATTTGTTTTTGTCCCACAAAATGTCACAAAAAAATTTGAAAAAACCTTTAAACTTCAGTCTGATAAATTGTTGTAGACATATTAACCAAATATGATGCAATGCAAAGCGACTTTTAGAAGAATTGAGAACTATTTGAGGTAAGGAAAATTCTGATAGATAAAAGCATGTTTTAACTTTGTACTTTTGCACCTAGTCTTGTTGTTATCATGTGAAACGTCGAGCTTTAAAGTGGGAGTAAACTTGGATCAAGTGAAAATTTTTGTCACCAATGATGAAAGAGAAACAGCATTTTATGTGAGAATATTCATGAAATTCTCTTGGATAAATAAATAATATTGCAACTCGTGAAGCATCGCCATGGTATCAGACGGTTTGGTAAATCAATTTTAATTTACAACTTAATAGTACGTGCGCGTCATTAAAATATATACTTATTCTCTAAAACAACTTTTTTCAAAAACTTGATAATTCTCTTTTTATGGTGTTTACATTAAATAAGTGAATGGGAAACTCTGAGACTCAAAATGGAGAAATTTTTTTTGGGTGGCCCTTTTTTGTTTCTCTCATTTGCAGATTCTTTAAGAAAGTTTCATCATTAGAAAGTCTTTTTCAGAACTGGTCCACAGAATCCATGCGGAATTCTGCTGAAGCCTGGAGCCTTGCTGATGATGTCTGTCTTCGTGTTTTCCTTGAAAGTTTTGGTGCCAAATTAGATGAAAATTTACGTCAAGTTTTAGATTCACTTGGAAAGTTAGAAGACAGGATTGAAGCTTCTTCCATTAATTTAGGTCAGAAAATAGGGTTGAAGTTTTATTGTCATACTCATAAAAATTTACGAAAATTTTCAGGAAATGTAACAAATCGTCTTGGTCTTTTGTCGAGCACTCAGTTCGTGGAGAGTCGGGTAGCTGAGGATGACGACACTTCACATCTTATTAAAGATGAGACGAAGGAATCATCCGAAGATCCAAATAGTGACAAACTATTCTGTGAAAAAGTCGGGAAAGCTCTTTCTTTTGGTAATGCTTTTATAGAAAGTGCCTTCGTCACTGTTGATGTAAGTATGAAACCGATCTGCTTTTTATTTGATGGAAGGTTACCTCTTTCCTTTTTAGTTTGAAGAAAGTGACTCTGAAGATGATGACGTTCTTCAGGATCTTGAGCCTGCTTATGAGAGCAAGAGCATCTACCACTTGCGTAAATTACCTCATGTGATAGGAACTCAAAATTTCTTGGTAAATAATTTATTAACGAGAAATTATTATTTTTGGTCCATTTGTAAGATTATTGATATTTTGCCTATTTTGAAACAAGTTAAGTAAATTCACAGTTGATCTTGGATTTCAGACTGAGGCGAACATAGGCATGGGCTCTTCCAGTGATGAAAAAGAAGAGCCCTCGGCCCTCAGTGAAAGCGAAGAGTCTGAAAATGAGCTCGACGTTGCGCCTAAATTAGAGAATTTTGCTGAGCAAGTCTCTGATTACTCTATAAGTGATCAAGTAAATAAATTCTTCTTTATTTCATATCAATTATCTGTGAGTGATTCATTTTTTAGGATTCCGATGTTGAAACTTCAACTCAGAAATCAAACCAACAAGCCTCATCAAAATTTCAAGATACTGACATTTTGAAACCCGCTTCATCAGATTTAGGGTCTATTTTCAAAGATGATTCAAAAACAGTCAAAGATGTTTCTGACAGCCCTTTAGCTCCCAAGAAAAGCTTTGCTGACGAGCTAGCATCTAAAATAAGAACAACCGAACCACCTGCTCAAGTTGGAAACAAGAAAACTATCAAGAGCATATTTAGTTCTGACTCAGATGAAGACGATGGTTTATTTTCCTCACGGTACGATCCTTTAGCCAAGGGGAGCAACAAGATTCCTTCAACCCTTGTGAGTCAAATTTTCAAAGTTATACTTTGTGAACATATCTTAAATTCAAATTTCTTGTTTGGCAGCTATCATCAGATGCCAAACCTTCAACTAGTCCATTACCACGTTCAAAACCAATAGAGAACAAATTTGAAGCTCAGCTTCCTGCAAACGAAGAGCAATATCAGCCAGATAAAAAAGGTACAGGCTCAATGAAACTCTGTAGCAAATCAATTGAATTTCTTGCCTTAGAAAGAATACAAAGAAATAAAAAAAATCTTTTTTCGAGGCGAATCATCTCCTCCACAAATTTCAAACTCAATAATTTCGTCGGATTCAGTATCTGACAACGACAATCGCTCATTGGTAACAATTGTACCAGCCTCAGCCAAAGTTGGGCCATATATGAATCAAGGCTCAGAGAGAGATCAAGAAAAAAAGGATCCTGTAAAACAGCCTTTGCCTAAAGCAGAAAAGAAATCCAAGTCAACCAAGCTTTTCGAATCAGATAGTGATGATGATGAATTGGTAAACAAATAATCAACCCTCATTTCCAAACATTTCCTAGACATAAATGATCTTTTGTCAGCAAAAGCAATTTGTCATTTTAGTTTACGCCAAGAGGAAAGAATGCACCAATCACAAGGTCTATAATTCCAAATACCAAAGAACTATCGTTCCAACAAAAGGGTAGGGATGAGCCTTGTTTTTTTAGATGTCTTCAAATATAAAAATGTTGCATTTTAGCCGTTTCGACCACACAAACTTCATCATCAAAAGATTTCAGTTTGATAAAAAAGCAGTCTATTTTTGACGACTCTAGCTCTGAGGACGAGATGGATGCACTATTTAAAACAGTCTCGAGGCCAACACGAAGCAACTTGGCATCAACTCCCGAGAAGAAAAATAAAAACACGTAATTATGGAAGGGTTTTTTACTTTCATTCGCACTTTCACACTGAAAAGGGTGGATTTTTTTTAGAAACAATGAAGTCAAATCAGCCCCAAATCTTTCGATTTTCTCGGACACAGATGACGATTTGAATTCATCCTCAGACATCCAAGTGAATTCTAAAAGGTCAAACATTGATGACTTACCAACACATTCAACTCTCCCAGATAATCCATCTGTCGAACCACACTTCGATTCATCGGCTAATAAGTCTTCTTCTAAAGATCTCGTGGACCAGTTTGGTGGTCAAAAGGTCATCCATGGATCTGTTGAATCTAATCCACAAAGCTTGAACGATTTCGTCGGTGAAGATCCAGCAACCCATAACACTTCAGGTCAAGAGTCGAGCACCAACGATGATGTCGACGGAAATGTTATGTCAGGAAAAAGTGCTCAATTTAAGGATATACTTAATGCAAAAATGGCAAAAGGACCAAAGTTGTTTGGCAAGCGTAAGAAATCTGTAAACTTGGCAACCGTGGACACTTCGGCAACATCTAGTGAAAGCTTAGACCCTGGACCAAAGTTTATTCATAGTCAACAAAACATTAGATCAAATGAAGTTATCACCCCATTAAAAATGTCAGCCAGTGATTCCAATTTGAAGCTACTTGAACCCCACCAACCTATCGACTCAGAGGATAGCATCATTACTGAAAAGGAAGTAGAGGTTTTAAAATCCTTAACAAAAACAAGGTAAACCCGTAAATCAAACGTTACAAGCATGAAAAATGAAATTTCTTTTTTTCAAAGGGCTGGTCGACCAAATAACAGACGGGGACCGACTCGAAAGCCTCGCAAGAATCGGGATACCCCTGATGGTCAACGTTCTTTCACTGAGTCTAAAACAGAGACGTCAGAATATGAAGATAGTTCTCGTAACTCGAGTTTTCAGGCTCAAAGTGTTTTTGGATCAATGGTATCTGAGGATGAAGCCCTGAGGAGACGAGATGATCTTTCTTCCTCCTTGCAAAATCTAGAAGCTGAGTCAACAAAACCCCAAACCTCGAAGCAACCTCACCTTTCTCCCAAAGCTGAATCCGACAACGATGATGACATTTTTGGGCCTCCCCCTATGCCTGAAACAATCAAAAGTGCTCGCGACCCACTTTTTGGCACTCCATCTAGTGATGAGGATGACCTGTTTGGGAACGCCTCAGAACCCAAAGTTAAGAAGCTTGCGACCGCTTCATCCTTGTTTGACGACCTCGGCTCAGACGATGACCTTTTCGCTTGACAAATCTTGAAATTGTGGTTGAAATTTTGTTTTATTATAGTTCTTTTTAATTCATTTGTTGAAACTATTTAGACATGTTTTTAAAATCTATTTTTATACCTTAACCGATAGATCAGTTTATTAGTTTGGGTGGTTGAGTGGGTCTTTTTTTCAAGAAGAACCACTGAACCTAGACTCACAAAAATCCTCAGAAACGGTTTTGAGATGAATACAGAAAACGACTTTACATCATATCCAGTCTTCATTTAAGTCTGGACATCCATATGACCTAAGAAAGTTATTAATCTGATACTGACCCCAACACTAAAATTTGTCTCTTTTACCAGGTATGAACCTATGAACCCCACGCACCTGGCCTTGGGCTGGAATAAAATTCACATTTTATGTTTATAAGTATAAATTAAAGCTATTTGGCATCCCAAAGTGTGGGATTCTTCCAAACTGAAGCTCTGAAGGTCTAAGTTTAATCTTGGCAACTGAAGAGCCAGCTCGAATGACCCTTAGGGTAGTTTGAAAGAAGAATCGATTCAACACATTTGATAGGGTCTAAATAAAAATAATAATCTGGTGCACTCATCAAAAGTTAAAAGGCAACCTTCATATGACCCCAATCCCATATAATTTAATGGTACTTTGATGATCTTTTTTCCAATCCAGGGTTGAAATATTGTCGACTAAATTAGCCTTAAGATCTTAGTTCTCACTCAGCCTAAATTTGTTCTCTGAAATCTGATTCATGTTTACATGATGAACGCTATTGGCAAAGACGTCGGTTTGTGATCTTCAAATCGGCGATGAAAACAATTAACAAACAAAGAAAAATGATTGCAGCAGCGGCACTGCAGCGGTTCGTCAGCTTCAGTTGAAGTTTAATAACAGCTATTGAAACCCGAAAACTGATCAACATTGATTTTGGGTATACAGTTGCCAATTAGTTGTCTCAACTGAAATTGTACGATTCAAGTCAGGTACCTACCTTGAAAACTAGTTAACCTAATTTCATATATAATATCTTGTCCAAGAACATGGTGGAGACGGGAGCAAAAATTGGCTTCTAACTTTCTAGATTACTTCAAAATGACTAGCATCGATATGAGCTTGGATGATATCATCCAGAAAAACAAAATTTCTCGAGGGGCGGGTCAGCAACGCCGAGGACGTCCAGGGTAAGGTCAAATTGTTTTTTGGGGTTTGAGGTGAATCTATTTTTCTTGCTCTTTAGAAGGTCCTTTCGTCCGACGGGTCAAGCCCGAGGAAGAGGTGCAGCAGGTGGTAGAGGTGGTTTTGCCAACCGTGGAGGAGGGGTAAGTTATTAATTTTATTTGGTTAAGCCACGATTACTTTTTTTTCGTCGGTTGACAGCGCAACAGTACAGTAAAATCTAAAATGCTTTTTAGACGCGACCATCCCTTGAAGGATCCTACGGTCCTGGCAAGCTGCTGATTAGCAATCTTGACTTTGGAGTGACGGACGACGACATACACGAACTTTTTTCCGAATTCGGTACTCTAAAAAATGCTGCCGTTCATTACGACAGAACTGGAAGATCCATTGGCACAGCCGAAGTAGTTTACCTTAAGAAGATTGACGCTATTCAAGGTATGATGCCAAGATTCGTTTCAATCTAAATGAAATACTCAATCCAGAAACTAGACTTGAGACTAGTCAGCGTTAGATATGTTTCAGATTATTAGATCCATTGAACAAGAAATTAAAATATTCCTCACACATATTTGGGTGCAACATATGCAACTTGAAGTTTTTGTTCACAGCAATGAACCGATACAATGGAGTTCCTCTTGACGGCCGTGCTATGCACATCGAACTGACTACTTCGTCTGTCAAGCCAGCTGCTGAGGCGAATCCCAGGTTTACAGGAGGACAGAGAACGTAAGTTGTTCAAAAACATGGAAGCAATATATCAGAGTAATTATTGAGTCTATGATTGTATTACAATTTTCAGCTTTTCTGGACGGGTAAATAAACCCTTTGAGGGTGGACGTGGCCGCGGCCGCGGTAGAGGGCGTCGCAGTGAAAAGCGAGAGCTTCCCTCCAAAGAAGACTTGGACAAGGAGCTCGATTCCTGGGTGAACTCACGTTGATCTGAAAGTACTCACGAATTCCATAAAAGGTCAGGGTGCTAATTGCTGCATTCATGCATTTTTACCGTGACCTCTGCCTAGTCATTTTAGGCAAGTTCCCCCTCACAAATTTCTCAACAATAAAATCATCAAACTTTACTTTTTTGAGTGTCAGCTATCTTTGGTTAAAGCAAAGCAATATCAAAACTGAGGTGTGGGTAAAAAATAAAAGCTTAACAAATGTTACCTTTTTATATGAAACATTCAATTGAATTTCAACAAAAGATGGAAGGAGAGGAGAAGCACATCTGGGCCAAGAAAAAAAATCGTAAGATTTTTAGGGATCATCAAATACAGATCTTATTGATGGTGAGAGGATCAACTGTCAACCGTGGCGTGGTATGATTCATATCTGTAAATGTCAAGAGATGCCTTACATGTGATGTCCAGCCTAGGAGTTTCCCGTCTCTTAAATCACATTGCTCCAACGCCTGTCTGATGTGGTTCAGACCCTCTTGTGTCTTGAGACCAAGAAGCAGAAGGGTAAGGAAAAATGTCCTTTGGGTAAATGGTTGGAAAAGAAAAAGGAGAAATGTTGGGAGAAAATGAAGAGGGGTGAGAAGGAGGGAGAAGGATGTAGAGCGAAAAAAAAGAAAGAAGTGGTTGAGGAAAACAAGGAAGGGGTGGAAGAGGTAAGAGTTGAGGAAAACAAGGAAGAGGTGAAGGAGGTAAGGATCAAGGAAAACAAGGAAGAAGTGGAAAAGAAGCCGATGCGTAGACTACTGATGGAAGACATGGATTATCTTGGAAACATTGAGGATTATTTAACTGTAGCAGTATACGAGATGTGTGGATGTGAAGATTGTGGAGGGTGTATGATAATGTAGAGGAGTGAATGCTGTAAAAAAACTAAAAATAAAATGAAACAAACAAAATTGCTGTCTTTTTAATTTGGTTAGGTTAGCAATGAAATAGACGCAGACAGTAAGCCCTGCAGGGTTAAGCTTGGAAGGTTATAGGTTAGGTAAGCAAAAAAATAGTTCCCACAGGGGTTAGGCCTGGATGATAAGCCCAGCAGGGTTAGGCCTGGAAGGTTAAGTTAGCAATTAATATTTTATGTTTGATACATTTTTTGAGTGATTTTGTTTTCTTTTGCAAATGCATCAGAGGACTATTCAGAAACTCAGGTGAGACAAACATCTTTCTACTTTTTTAAGAGTATATTTCTTGTAAAATTTTGTCAGCCTTTGGCAGAAATGCCAAACCTTTTTTTACATAGAAAACTAACCATCCAAGCCGCTTTATATGAAAAGAAAAAATTTGTCAAGTAAATGAATTTATCTTTTTAATTTGGTTAGGTTAGCAATGAAATATGGTAAGGTTATAAGTTGGGTTAACAATAAAATAGTTCCCACAGGGGTTAGGCTCACATGAAAAGACAAACAGAGAAGGTTAATAAGTAAAATTATGTGAGCTTCTCCTCATGAACCAGTGGTGATCTGGAGACCCTAGCAAGTGCAGCTCAGATTCCTCACTTGTGTACTTGTTGCGGAAAGGGAACAGGCAAAAGTTCAAAGAAAAGTCTCTCCAATTCATCCAAAAAAGACAGATTTTGGATGGTGGGTGAGACCCCGACACGTGAAACCCAGTCGGATGTAGAAAGGGAACTCTGTTTTATTACTTTTGGCACAAGCTTATTTTGTTTATAAAGTTATGCGGTTTTGCTGATGGGAAAACCTTATCTCCACCGCTTAAGACTAGTTTTTTGTTTTGATTTTTTGTACACATCGATAAATATCTTAACAAACAAACAAATCAAAACAAATATTATTGCTCATTGCCAAGCGGTACAAAAATATAAAAATTAATTTTTTAAGCTGTTTTAAATGTCTTAATGAAAGTTTTTATTCACTATATCAGTAAAAGAAATGGAAACAACTAAGAGGAAGTCGAACGATGAAGCTACAGCTCCAAGCGAGATCAAAAAGCAACGGACAGAGGTTTTTTCATAGCAATTAGGTTATTTTCATTATAAAGGGTGATATGCCTAAAGTACATTCATTTTGAAGGGGAATGGTGCTTGCTCACCTCTTTGTGGTCAGAAAGTTATTGCTCTAGAGAAACAAGTCGACGAGTTAAGGCTTGAAATTCAAACTATTTCAAAGCTCGAGGATACTATTGAAAACTTGAGAAAAGAATTTGAAAAGTACAAAGAAGAATCGAAATCTGCTTCGTCGATT
>Ga0194133_10008901_pt1 | contig 11618 bp, 11 predicted proteins | sample TA2KigOf40mmetaG_FD_155448 | JGI IMG/M metagenome (GOLD analysis project Ga0194133, IMG submission 155448) | Freshwater microbial communities from Lake Tanganyika, Tanzania - TA2015055 Kigoma Offshore 40m | ecosystem: Environmental > Aquatic > Freshwater > Lake | place: Tanzania: Lake...
GACGTATCAGAGAAAATCCCAAGATTAAATCTAATACTTTTAATGAACTTTTACAACCTGGACATTTTGAAGCTTTAGGCAAGATGAAAATTCTTCCCCGAGTAAATTTATTTAAAAGGATTTTTTAATTTAGTTTTTGTTTTATTTTATCGAAATTCTACTCTATTTTCGTTCTTTTGATCCCCCAGTAGACTTTTAAAAATATCCCCAAAAGTCAAAGTTTTTGTGAGGCTAACCCTTTGTAATGCTTGTTCTTTCTGGATCCCTGTATATTATCTGTAAATCTGTAAATTTATGTCCAAACAAGATGGATCTCAGAATCTGAAAGCTTACAAAATGACCACAAAACAGTTTTCTGGCATTCTGAAAGCTCTAGGCAAATTTTTTTGGCATAGTAGGACCTTCTTTGAAAATTGTAAAACAGACCTATAAGATTTTGTTGTAAAAACTTGAATTCTATTTTATGGTGATTATAAAACTGTCCAAAAACTTTCTTTTGTATAAGAAATAAGTTTCCCACTCGGATTTTTGTTGCAACCATCTGCACTTACACTTTTATCTCTTTTAGGTTGTCTGTGAATTTTAAAACAATTGAAAAGATTTTCAAGGGATTCATTTAATCATTTTATAGCAAGCTGAAGCTAGACTTAACTGAAATGCCAATGATTTGTGTAAATAGCAAAAGCATTTTACCACTAATAGAAAAATATCATAATAAAAATGTGAATGGAAAAGAAATTACCTTTTATAAGTGGAATTATTCAAATTGAAATGTCTAACACTAACCACGAATCTAGCATAACTGTTGATGCATTTTCCTTGAACTCTCATCTTGCTGATTTTGTTTCTCCTCTTTTCTTCCATTCCGACAGAAAAAGCGCCATGAAGGTCAATCTTTCTCTAAGGTAACCCACATTAGTCTTTTGTTAAACTTTTGTTCCGAAATGGGTTGATACGATCTATCATTTTCACACTGTAAAAACTAAGTTGATTTTTTACAACTAAAAATATATACTTCAAATTGATGCAAAAGTAAGAAAAGAATTTGAAAAGACTTTCTGGTTTGATCCTTTATTCACCTCTCTATACTTCTGAGCACCAAAAAAACCCAACTTATGACTCACCCCAATATTACAAATCTCCTGGATGCCTCAAATTTATTAGGTACAGACCCACCTACCCTACCCTACCACTTTCTCTTACCCAGGATGAAATCTGTACTGAGTTGACTTAGAGTCAAAGGATGAATCTTTTGAAGCTTTCTTTGGCAAGTGGGTTGCAAAGTATACCTGGATTAATGCAAGTGTCAAAAAAGAAAACATTTACCCATGTTGTTTATGAACTACCTACATTTATTAGAAGAGATGCAATTGAAAAAACACCCCATTCTATTTTACTTTTAACCTGGTTCAAGGCTGCAAATCAACCAGGGTTTTAAGATTAACTACCTGGAGGTGTTGAAGTTAGAAACCAAAACCCCCACCTGGTGTTATGACCACAAAGTCATTTCAGTTTCTATTGCCATTATGAAAAATGGAGTAACTTATTTCTCTCTAAGATAAATTATTAGCCTATTATAAACATTTTTGACTGAAAGTTTGTCCTTCACATTCTCTTGGACTGTTTTTTGGCACTTCAACCGTATTCAAAGATTCATTATCGAGTTAAGTTTCCTTTTTGGTAGCATTTTGTCAAGTGATCTGTACAGTAATTTATCATGGATGGGATGATAATCAAGAGATGATTAAAAGTGCCAAGATTTCTCTTTGGTCTTAAATAAAAGTGAGTGAAAAACATTACAGTTGCTCTTAAAGAAAGTGCATTTGTGAGCTGAAATCGAAAATTAAAAAATCCTCAAGCACAAAATAAAATTCTTTCTCCATTAGAAAAAATCATCACAGTTGCAAGAAATGGCCTTGGGAATTTGAATGCAAACTAAAGGCAAACTTGCTACACGGCATGATTCTATTAAAATTTAGACATCAGAACAACCTGGTCCTCCTTAATGTGTTTGGATGATTACAATTGTATTTGTCACATTTTACAATTTTGCTTTATTTTGCATGTTAAAAAGTTAAAAAGTTAAAAGTATTTTTTATACAATCCAGTTTTGTTGACAACTTATTTTTGCAAGCAAAAAAATAAGGGGTCATTGACTTTATATATATAGACAAATACATTTTCAAATTTAAAGTCTGATTATTGCCAAAAATACTTTATTCAAAAGTAAAAAAGGGAAATTACAATTTAAACTTCCTTTAATTAATGTTTAACCACTCTGAAACAACGTTCTGGTGAACTCCATAAAATCATAAGCTCCGGATATTTCCTCTCCAGACCTTGGATTTCTGTAAGGTCTCATCTTTCTTATGCAATAATCTGCCATTTCCTTTGAGAGGTTAGCGTATAATTCTTCTTTGGTGACAAATTCCCTCTCCTTTATAAAAGATAAACTTATCTCGTTTCAGTAAAGTCTTAAATAACCAAAAATTATTTATATTTATATTAAACCTGTGTGATTGCCCTGAAGGCATTTTCGATTTCTTCAGAGGATCGAACATTTTCAGTTTCCTTTGAAATCATGAAAGCCATGTAGTCTTGAAGTGAGACATAACCATCTCTGTTCGGATCAACACTATCAAGAATATACTCGAATTCTGAAACCAGATGAAGGATGAACATGACTTATGAATATCACTTGATTTGTCAGGATTTCTCACCTGGCTCAGGTTCACCCTCATCCACAATGGGCAAGTCATACCCCAAGGCTCTAAGACAAGACTTGAATTCAGTGTGGTTCAAGCGGCCAACTTTATCCTTGTCAAAGTGACGAAACATCATTGAAAATTCTTTCAAAGAGTCTTCAGAAACTCCTGTTTATCAAATATAATAAATTTTATCCAAAATAAAAGATGTAAAGTTACAACCCGGCCGAAAAAGTGAGACACGAATTTGACAAAAATTGTGCAATTGTTAAATATTTTGGGGACACACATAAAAATTGTATAATTGATAAATATTTTGGGATACAATTGTACAATTGGGACTTGAAAAAGTATTTTCTTCGTAAAATAGTATTTTTTTTATGTATATGTCCCAATTCATACAACAATTGTGAACTGTCCTTATTTAGTTAAAAAATGACAAGAAATAATAGATCTTTTTTGGCCGGGAAAGCTCTAATAAAAGAAAGGGTTTAAGGTATTCAGCTTGAAAGTGATTAGAGGAATATACTTATTTTGGCAATAAAGCCATGCTAGAATTAGTATATTCTAAGTATTAATAGTTTTTCCTTCGTCTTGAGGTATTTTAAATAATTTATTAATTTGAAAGCAAGTTAAAATCGATAATGCCCTTTTCACCTGATTGATTTCTTGCTTGAATCTGCTGCTCAAGATTATGCTTTATCCTCATGCAAAGCTGATTAAGCTGATCCCATTGTTGGGCCAACCCAACAACTGAATGCTCTGTGTATCTATAGATATATATTCAAAAATTAATACGAAAATATAGCTTTGCGATTAAAAATATCTTTTTAAAAGCACTTGTTGTCTAAAATAAGTTGCTCTTCCAGGTTTGCCCCAAGGTCTTCGATTTGCCTCAAAACAGATCCTTTCTGTGCCACTTCATGTGATTTCAGGCCTATTGAAGCAAGCTGTTGCTCTAGAGTTCCAGAACCCTCCATCATAGAGCTTCTTGATTCCATAAGCCATTGGTGGAAGTTGTCAGCAAGTCTAAAAAAAGCTCATCCTTTTTTTGAGAACAGTATTTTTCCAAAAACTAAGTGTAAGCTTCTTTAATGAGTTTACTTAAGTTATTCTATTTGCCAAGTTAAGGGGGTCCACAGTTCAGTTTTGATTATTTTCTTGACTGTGAAGTTCAACACTGGGTTAACTTCTAGCTTATCATGATCAAATGCTCCTGTTCCAATTGCTTTTGTTTCTTATTATTGGTTAATTGAACTTACATGGCAAACTCTTTCCTCAACTTGTCATTTTTTTGCTGTCTCAAAGCCTCTTTATCGAGATCTGCATCTCTGTCATGTATTATTTTTTGAAGGTTACGCCTGAAAAATAAATATATTTTGATCATTTATAGAATCCAGATGTCATTAAAATTGAAATGCAACCAAGTCTCTTCTAAAGACTCCATTGTGAACCAAGTGTATGGATTTTGCCCAACATCAAAGCTTTTGATCTTTTTATCCAAAGCTACAAGAGACTTGAAATCTGAATTTGCTGAGCTCAACGATGACTAAAAAAGAAAGCATCACAATCAATTAAGGAAAATTTTCTAACACTTTCAAACATCTACTTGGAATAGGTTGTGAGCATCTCGAAGAAGCTTGATTTCCTCTAATGAATTACATCTCACAGGATCTGTCATATCTTCCTCAGCATTTTCAAACCTAATTTTACAGATACTTTAAAAAAATTCATTTAGAAAGCATAGCTTTCAGTAGTAAAATGGGGCCTTTTACACTTTGGAGAAGAAGGCAGTCAGACATAAATTTCTCATATTGTATAAAGGGTAAAAGAAAAATGTAAAAACTTGCCAAGAGTTGAATGCAGATGCCTTTTTGGCAAATATCAGGAAATGATTTTCAATCTCCCTGAAATGATCTTGGGACTTTAGAAGCTCACTTTTGCGTTTCTTGGACAGTTCTTGTAATTTGTTCCATCTGCAAATGGATTTTAAGGCTTAAAACAGTTATGTTTTAATTGACAAAAGTCTGGACATTTGACCTTTTAATGACTTGTTTATACTTTTCAACAATAGCATTTGACTGGTTGTGATGTGATTTGACCTTAGAAAGTACGTTTTAAGTTTATCAACTTCATTTCAAACTCATTTTTAAACATACCAACTGTTCTTTCAGTGATTCAATATTTCTTATACCTTCATTCTCAAAACCTTCGAGGCCAACCTCAAATGTTTCCTATTAAATATTAATAATTGCAAATGAAAAAAATGTTGATTTTAAACTATGAAACTGACTTGTTTGGTAAGTAAAATCTGAACAGATGATAAATCATGGCCAAAATCACTTGATATAACGTGAGCCTCTTTATCAGCAATCCATGAATCCACAACATCTGCTTTCCAGATGAACTGTAAATATGCTGAGTTATCCAAAAGGCTTGGTTTCCTTTGGCTAGCCAAGACTTTAAGATCATGGATTTTACTCAATAACTGTTTTGAGAGAAGATTTTGTACATCATGAAAGTATTTTTTCAATAAGACAAAATAGTAACATACTTGGTCACATCTCTGAACAATTTTATCTTCATGGTGATTTTCTTCTCTAATTAGAACTTGTCCAATTGTCACTATCTCATCACAGTAGCCAAGATGGATGGACAAGTCAGCTTCAAAAGCCTCATGCTTTTTCAACAGACCCTGAACTGCTGCCATGTTATCACCAAGGTCTGGGACTGAAAAAAGTTGAAGCTTTTCAGAAATCCTGAAACAAAATAAAGATGCAATTTTAGGCAGGAGTTTGACTTAAGTTAAAAATACATCATAATCTCTTCAAGCTTAATCATAGAAAGCAAAGAAAACTTGAAATTTATGAGCAAATAAAGCATACTCCCATAGAGGTGTTTTTTATTGGTGGGTGCCCAGATTTGGATTTGCTTAAAAACTATAAGCAAGTATCTAAAGAGTTGATGTTGGATTTTCTTAAAACCGAAATGGTCTACAGTTGTAAAGTTCAAGTTGGATTTTCTTAAAAATTAAATTGACTGAAACTATTTGATTTGGATTACACAGACTCGTTTATCGGCTGAAACTATTTGATGTGGGGTATGTGCATAATAATATGCTAAAATTACCATGCTTCTTCTTCCTCAATTTTTGCAAGAAACTTCTGAAAAGTTATTGACTCATTGAGCTTTTGACCTCTCGATGCAGCTAATTCCTGAAGCGCTTCCCAAACATTCGAAAGTTGATTCATTCGATCTGTGATTTCTTTCCCATGAGACTTTGTATCATAAATGAGGGTTTGACCTGCATCTTTGACAGCCTTTAAATTCATAGAAAATAAGAAAGATGAAATAATCAAGATGAGTTTGGTTTACCCTAATAGTTGGCTCATGGTTGACAAGATCTTGTTCTAATCTCTTATGCTTTTTCTTTAGGTTCTGGACACCTGTGAGATCTCTGCCATAATCATATGACCCAACCAGCAATTTCTTCTCCTTGATCCATGATTCTTCATCAGCAATATCTCTAAAGAATTGATGCAATGTATTGGCCTCATTCAACACGGATTTTCTTTTGGCTGCCAAATCCTTCACAAGTTCAAATCTCTGGTTGACCTCATCCCTCTTCTCTTCAATATCTCTTATGTCAAATTGGTCACTATCTTTAAGTGAGTTTGCTTGATCATTCATGTCATTGACACGATCCTGATGGGAATGGATGTCTGCCTCTATCACCTGCGATCAGAAAGAAAACTGGAAAATTATATGAATATAAACAAGTTAAATATTTGTCCATCAGGTTAAAGCCAATCTAGATTGACCTTCTGACCCTGTATTTTACCCCTGACCCAGCGAGATCGGGGAAGGGGTTTGGAGAAAAATAATGAAATCAATTCCCCAGGGTCAAAACCCACAGTTTCAACGCCACTGACTCCCCCTACCCTGTAATTTAAACCTGACCCTCGAGGTCGGGATCAGGGCCAAAGTTTGCATTTCAGATTGAGACTTGGATGGCTAGACCAACATTTCGAGGCCTGAGTGGTTTGGTTAGGTTGGGTTAACCAATAAAATGGGTTTAGGTTAGATTAGCCAATAAAATGTATTTAGGTTAGGTTTTTCCTGCAGGGTTATGTTAGGTAAGTTAGGCTAGATAAGGAAAGGTTAGGTTAACTTAAATACCCTTGACCTGACTTCTTTACCTCAGGGCTGATTAAAAGATATTATGAATAGAAAACCTGATGCTTCTTTATCAAGTTTTGGACAGAAGAGAGGTCCTTTCCATTTTCATCTGTGCTTAACAAAGATTCTACTTCATCCAACCAAAAATCTAAATCTTTGATTGAAGCAATAAACGTTCTTTGTCGATTTGCCTCTATAATATCCAAAAAATAATCAAAGCTAATAAAGTAGTATTATTCTCTTGTAAATTTTAAATTATACCTCTAAGCATCAAAGACTTTTCAGTTGTTTTACTATACAAAGCTTCAAACTGTTCATTAATAGATTTGATCCTTTGTTTGACAGCATCTTCTGAACCTCCACATTTTTGTTTGTCAACCTTTTTAGAATGAAAGAAAAATTTTTAAAAAGCAATCGAAATAAAGTTCAAAATATTTTACCAAATTCTGACCCATTTCAAGCACAGTCTGAATCCTGTCTTTGTTGGCTCCCAATTCAGCTTCAAATGCCTATAAAAATATTTTAAAATGATAACTTCAACATTCAAGCATGAAAGTTGGCATTTGTCCCACTGGAAAACAATTTTTTTAGTTTTAACGGATTGATTTTTTTTATAAATGACTGAGGTTGCCTGTTCAATAGTTTGATTTTTAACAGATATAACGCCACTTTATTACTCAGATATAAATAGAAAAAAACCCAAATTCAAGTTTACCTGATGCTTTTGATGCTTGGACTGAATATTTGCAGGATCTTTGTAACTTTCTTCTTCAGCCAGTTGTAGCTTTTCTAACATCCAACTTTCAATCTCATCTGCATCTCTGGAGAACTGTTGCAAAGTTTGAGATTCTCCAAGCTTGGATCTCCTCTCAAACAGACCCTGTCTGAGCCTTTTCCAACGTTTCAGGATCTTCTCCTTCTTTGAATGAACATCTTCCGAGGCATAATTACCATGGGCGATCAACTGATCACCTAATGAAGCCAACATTTCAATTTTATCCTCTTGGTTCTTGATTGCTCTGTCAAAATCCTCATGCTTTTTTATCAACGCTTCAACATTGTCACTAGTGTTATCAACATCATCAGACAATAAGAATGATTCTCTTGAACTCATCCAATGTTCAGCTTGTTCACAATCCCTATAGAAAAGCTGCAGCTCAAGACATTGGTCAAGTGATATCCGTCGAGCAATCCATGTTTTTTCGAGATCTTCTTTAGCATCTCTAATAATACTAAGCTTTTCCTGAATCTCAACTGACCCAAAATGGTCAGCATCAAGAAGTTGTCGGCCAAACAGCTCAAATGCATGAAATACACCTGCTCTGGCATCAATTTCTGTCTTGTAGTCCTGGTGGTGATCCAGTAGGGCTTCAGCACCTGTCACATCCTTTGCAAGCTCATCACTTTCAATCAAACCTTTGATATTTGTCATCCATGATGAGAGGTCCCTAAAATCTGACAAGTACCTCTGCAGATCATAAGAATCTGTAAGTTTTTCTTTTCTCAATTGAGCTTTCCTCTTTAACTGTGTCCACTCTGAGTGTATTTCATCTTGCTTGTGAGAAATTGTTTCAGCAGAGTCTGGATGATTTTTCATAAGCTTTCTTCCTTGTTCATCTATTGTCCTGATTTTTTCATCCAGTGCAGCAAGGTCTCTCTCAAAACCCTCATGTTTCCTTTGTAGAGCTTGGACACTTCTGAGATCCCTGCCCAAATCATCAATTCCCAGAGCCCCATCTTTCTCTTGTATCCAATCTCTTGTCTCATCAATGTCCCAATGGAACCTTTGAACTTCATGCGCCTTTTCATACAACCTCAGCCTTTCACTAGCAGCACGCTCCAAATCTGACCACTTCTTGTTGACATCTTCTAACTGAACATGAAATTTGAGTGTTGCATCAGTTTGTCCAAGGCACTCGAGCTGAATAGCAAGTTCATTCATCTCAGTGAGGGTAGCTTTCTTTTCCAGCATCCCTGATTGTAGCTCATCAAATACTTTCTGAGTAACCTCAGCCTGATCAAAGTCGACATTTTCATCATAAATCAAGGCATGCTGTTCCCTTGATTTGATCCAGTTGGCCATTTCAGCAGCATCTCTAGCTAATTGATAAGCCTTGCAAGTATCACTCAAAAACTTGGCCCTTTTCTTTCCAAGGTTTAAAATATCAGAATATAGCTTTTCAATCTTAAAACGAAAAAGGAAGCTTTTAGGCTATAACTATACTAGCTCAATTTTGAAAAATTTTCTATTACTCTTTTACCTGAGCTTGTCTTTTACCAACTGAAGATTTGTCAAAAAGAAGCTGTTGTGAAAATGATTCTCCAAAATCCATTTTCTCACAATGATTTGCAGGAACAAATCCTTGTCTGTCATTGATCTCAACCTTCCACCAATCTTTATTGGTTGAGTTCAAAAGAGTCAAAAGATCTCCTTTTTTCATGCTCACTTCTCGTGCAGTTTTCTCAGTGTAATCATATTTGGCAATCACGCATTCCTTGTTTGGTAAATCAAAAATATCCTAAAAGTTTTTTAGAAAATATTGCATCAACCAATATGAGTTTCTAAAAGAAGGATCAAGAACTAACGATTGTTTTATACCTGATGTTTTGAGCTATTTGCTTGCTTCCTCAAGTCTACAATTGTATGTTCAAAAGCTTCCAGATCACTCATAAAAGTCTCATGTCTTTTGAGCAATGCCTCTGATGCATCTTCATCTTTACCATACTCAGTGCTTCCAGCTAGGGGCTCTTTTTCATTCAGCCAGGACTCAGCCTCATTGGCATCAGTAAAATATTGATGGATCTAAAAATTTCAACAGGGTCAATCTAAGCCACAAAGAACACTTTTGGTCAAATTAAATGCCTGCAATGAATCTTCCAAATCTCTTTTCCTCCTGCTGGACTTTTCTTTCAGTTGATTCCAGTTCTCTTTCAAAAGATTAAGTCTCTTTTTTATTTCTTCAGATGCAAAGTGATTATTTTCTATCATAGTTTGAGCTTTTTGGCTAACAGAATCAATTCGATACTCATGACTGTTAATCTCAACTTGAATGGCCTTATTGAAAAACCAAATTTTAGCTTAATATTGAGTAGAAAAGCTCATTGAAGGTCATTTTTACTTGATGTTTTTTGATCATGTTGTGAACAGCTGTGAGATCACGACCTCTATTCGAAGAGGCCACAATTGGCTCATTTTCTCTTATCCAAACCTCTTCGTCCTCGACATCACGAAACAGTTTTTGAACATCCAAGGATTCTTCCAGACGTTGCCTTCTCACCAAAATTGGGTTCTTTAATCTGTTGTAACGATCCACCAAGTCATTCTAATTAACATTTGAATATCAAATTGAATCAATAGGCTAATTAAAAATCACAACCAACCTTTTTTTCGTTAATATTTTCAGCATCAAAATGTCCCGATTTAAGAAATTTTTTTGCTGAAATTTCAACCCCTTCAATTCTATCTTTATGAGCTTCAAAATCAGCTTCCAATAAGGTGTGTTTCTTTTGCATCTTTTGAACTGAGATGAGATCCTTCCCATAATCATCAGAAAACTTAATACAAAATAGAACTCTCAAGATAAAACCGGTATTAGTAAATGATTATTTAAAATTTAAATTTCTTACAACTTGCCCCTCGACCTCACTAAGCCAAAATTCCAGGTCTTCTATTCCTCTATTGAAATGTTGTTGTTGAAGAGCTTCTTGAAGTTTAAAGCTTTTCTTTTCTGAGGAGTGAACTAAATCATCCCACAGTTGAATGATTTCGTCGATTCTTTAAAATAAAACATAGTTATTAGACTTTAAAAACTTTAAAGGAGTAAATGCTGTCTAATTACTCAGGTTGGAAAGAATCTTATTTTAGAGCAACTTTGGATGAAAGGTAAAAGTATTGCTAAGGCTGGAATCTAATCTCTAAACCTTTAGGGCACTATCTTAAAAATAATAAGATCTGATTCAATTGTGAATCATGAGATATAACCACATAGGTCAATCAACTTACTATAGGAATTATTTTGACTGAAGCTTAAATATAGATATGGCATTTTTACAATCTAAGGCAAAAAAATCTGTCATAGTTGATGATTAAGCCATCTGAATCAGTTGCTTATTATTGTGCAAAACTTTATACATCAACAAAACTACCTGTTTTTTATCTTTGCAGATTGTAAATGACTTGCATCAATGAGCTGATTTCCTGAGTAAACAACCTCATCTAGCCTCTTTTTATTAGAGGTAATTTCAGTTTCGAAATTTTGATGCTTCTGCAATTTGCCATTAAGGTTTACAGGATCTAGATAGCTTCCATCAGTGGCCACTTTCATCTTTTCATTCACCCATGCTTTTGTCTCATCACAATCCCTTTCAAATTGCTGGTAATTCAAGGAATCAAAGAGTAACATTTTTCTGTTATTAGATTTATCCTTCAAGGCTGAACTTCTTTCCAAAAGAAGTGCCATCCTATTAGAAATATCATCCTCTGCATAATGTTTACTCTCGAGAAGTTTGGATGCAAATTGTTTGAGTGGTGTAATCTTCTCATCTTGTGCCAATAATGACTTCTCAAAATCCTCATGTTTTTTCACCAGAGATTGAACAGAGTCCAGCGAGTCTCCCAAGTTCTGATTATCTAAGTATGTCTCTTGCTTTGACATCCATGCATCAATTTGTTCCAAATCACGATAAAAGAGTTGCAAATCTAGACACTGTTCGTACAAAATCCGTCTTGTCTCC
>Ga0194133_10008905_pt1 | contig 11614 bp, 10 predicted proteins | sample TA2KigOf40mmetaG_FD_155448 | JGI IMG/M metagenome (GOLD analysis project Ga0194133, IMG submission 155448) | Freshwater microbial communities from Lake Tanganyika, Tanzania - TA2015055 Kigoma Offshore 40m | ecosystem: Environmental > Aquatic > Freshwater > Lake | place: Tanzania: Lake...
TCTGTTGGTTTGTTTTGTTTTTTTTTTTCACTGTTTGGTGGGGAGGGGGTGTTCGATGGATGCTCTCTTGTTTTTTTTCGGGAGGGTTGATTATTCTTGTTATGAAAAAAAAAGTTGTAAAGATTGAAAGGAAAATCATAATTTAATTATTTTTTTTAAAAAAAGAAAAAAATATAAAACATTAAAAAAAAAACAAAAATAAAATTAAATAAAATTTTTAAAAAAAACAATGACTTCAAATACGAGTCTCGATTCCGAATGGAAACAATTTTTGCTAAATTCCTCCAGTCATACAATGAGCAATGTTTTATTGCGTCCCATGGAAACAAAAGAAGAGACGGTGGTTTTATACGAAAATAAACATACATTTTCGTCGTCGTCATCTTCTTTTTCCATGAATAATGCATCTATGGGACTGTCGTCGTCGTCGTCGTCGTCCATGACTTCTAACACAACAGTCGAAAAACATGCCCCGCCCTGCGAAGACTTGTACATTTCCACAAAAACCAAAGTTATTTATTTGAATCGGGCGGTGGATACCGAACGTTTGTTTTGGGAATTGCCCATTCTGGAATATTGGAAACGCGAGGAAGGTATCATCCGCAAACAAACGAAAATTATCAGTTCGTCTCCCGAAGAATTGGCCGCATTGGAAACCAAACTGCGTGTACTTCGAGACGAACAACATTTGTATTGCACGGAGAACGTGATGCGTTCGGTGAATACCTTGGGAAAACGCAATGGGATCTTCAAAGACGAACGCAAAATCACGGTGGGTTTATCCAAAAAGGACATTATGAATTGTCGTGGGAAAGTCAAGAAGGCATTTATGAATTGTGTGGCGGTACTCTTTCGTTTTTATTACGACAATACCTTCAAAGAAATGCACGTGAAAATATTCAATACGGGGAAAATGGAAATTCCCGGGATTTTAACGACCGATATTTTAAATGGATTAAAAGTGGTCATTAAAAAGTCTTTAGAACCTTTTTTTGCTCGTGAGGATGCGGCGGCGGCTGCTGCTGCTGCGGCATTGATTTTGGCAAAAGGCAAAGACCAAGCAACACAAAAAGAAAACGAGAACGAGAACGAGAACGAGAACGAGAATGCAAATACAAATACAAAAAAAACATTGGAGTTTATCGAGAATGCGGCGACGGAAAATGTGCTCATTAATTCGAATTTCAATTGTGGATTTTGTATTAATAAGGATCGCTTGTATGCCATTTTGCGTTCGGAGAAATATGGCATTGAAATTACCAACGATCCGTGTCATTATCCGGGATTGAAATGCAAGTATTATTTTAAAGGGGGTGTGCCACTAGCCGAACAAAATGGTCGCGTTTCGGAGGAGGATCGCCAATTGACCGTGTCTGAATTGGAAGCCAGTCGGCGATACACGAAAGTCTCGTTTATGATTTTTCGTACGGGCAGTTGTTTGATTTTAGGTAATTGTTCCGAGGAAATGATTCGTCATATTTATGATTTCTTGCGTCAAATGTTTGTCGCGGAATATGCCCACATTGTCGCCGAAAACGAATCCGCTGTCGTCAAAACAAAGAAAAACAAGCCTCGCAAACGCAAAATTGAAATGAGTACGGAGTATTATACGGCGGCTACTGCTAGTGCTAGTGCTAGTGCTACTGCTAGTGCTGCTTCTACGGTGGATATAAATGTGGATGTTTGAGAAAGAAGCAGATGCGATGATGATCGTTTTGTTTTGACCATTACATAATTTTATTTTTCAATTGTTTTATTTTTCAATTTTTTGTAAAAAAAAAAGAAATACATTTTGCCTTCCCCCACCCTTCCCAATCTTCTTTATAAGTTGGTATAAGAGTCATCTTATGTTCAACATATATTTCAAACAGTATTTGTAAAAAATCCAATTCACAACTTGATATATAAGAATCATTTTTATTCTCGACATTATTGATTTGGTAATGTTTATCGAGTTCAATGGGAAAATGATGTTGATTAAAAGGATACTTTTGATGATAATATTGTAGGGAATTTTGACAAACAGCATTTAGTTTTCTTATTTTATTGTAAATATCCATGATTTCGTGATGCTCGATTTTCTTTTCCATATCATAACCAGATATCAGTTTTATGCTATTTTTATAATTTTTTCCTCTGAATGATCCATTTTCATAATCATATCCAGCGATACATGAATAATGATTACGGATGGATTTAAATTTTGAAATTATAATATGGTCATTTATTTCTATATTGTCTTTGTTGGTGGACGGAAAATTGTACAAATGCATATGTTTTTTTTTTGTGTTTGTGTGTTTGTGTTTTTATTTTACAATAAAAAAAAATATTTTGTAAATACAATCACTTCTTCTCCATATTTTTTTTTTGTTCTTATTTTTCTTTTTTTTTTTCAACAATGAAAAATACACAACGACAACGACGACCCCGTCGTGAAAATCAAAAAAAAAACACACACACATTGAAGGGAGGCAGAAATATCGGGGTAACCAACGGATATTTTTATTGGGAAAAATTGCATCCACTCATTAAAGATCGTACATATCAAGATAAATTTACCCAAATATTCGAGAAAACACACCATTCCTTCTATCGCCCGACCGTGAATCAAATTGAACTTTTATTTGAATATATACTGTATTTGTTTGAGAAGAACAAACGTTTGACCGAGGAGATTGACATACAAAACACTCAAAACAAAAACCCAAATTATTTGCAAGTTCAAAATCATATTTTACAAGAAAAGGTGGAAGAATTACAAGAAGAGAATAAAGAATGGGAGCAAATGTTTAAACAAGTAAATAAATCTTTGCAGAAAAGTCAAGAGAGATGTGGTCATGAATTATCATCCCCCGTTGCCATGGACATCGTGGATGAAAATACGAATCCAAATACGACATACCCAAAAAAAAGAAAACTCAGTTCATCTTCGCCGTAATCAACCACTCGGCTAATAAAAAAGAAGAAGATGCAGAAGAAGATGCAGAAGAAGAAGAAGAAGAAGACGGAAGCGGAATATGCGCCACCATTTTTCCCCATTCGGGTACAATGAGTGTCTCTTCTTCTTCTTTTTTGTTTTTTCGATGTGTTTGATATTGTTTTGTGGTGGTGAGAGCTTGGATTTTAAACGCGGCATCTTCTGGATTTTCCAAAAGCCGCAATAAAACATGGACTTCGCGACTAAACCACTCGATCATGCGCAACCGTTGCTCGACCGAACAAATTTCGTGGGGGCGATTGATCCACAGAATTTGATTGACCAAATCCAAAATGAAATCGACTTCATTCAAATTGGTCATGGTATCGTAAAATCGTTCACGCATCAAACATTCCAATTGGGGGAAGCATGGTTGATAGTTGTTGTTTGTGTCTGTATTTGTATGAGTGTCTGTATTTGTGTCTTCAAAGCCGAGATGGCTTAAATACATGATTTGAAGTAAATCGGCGGGAGAGGCCGGAAAATAATGTTGCCAATATTCGGCGCACAAATAAATGCTTTGTTTGGAGGCTTCTTTCGCTGATGTGGGACAGCCCATCGCGAACAGATGTTGACGATAGGTTTGAAGGAGTGCCGACCATCCGGCTTGGAAAAAAACATATGGCATGGGCGGATCCATTTTTTGGACTCGATGGAAATATTCGTACAACAAGAGAATGTATTCACACAAGATACGTTCTTTGAGAGGTGGGATATCCCTTCCCTTCGGGCGGATGAGTCTTTGCCGAGTCCTCGTAGCGGTGCGGTAAGTCGCCGCTTCGCGTAAAGCAAAGCGGTGGGGGTAAAGCCTCACTCCTCCAGGGTGAGGCAGCCTTTGGTAACTCATTTTCACAATTAGGTGTCTACAAAAATAATTAAAAAAATATATACATATATTATGTCCAAAGAAATATTTCACTCGTATTGGCAATTATGTAACTATCCATGGTTGGTTGGATACAAATCATTCCTCTTGTCCTGCATGTCGTAACGAAATTGCGAAGAAACAATTTAAAACGTTGATTCTGAAATAATGGAAAGGTAAGATATTTCAATTTTTTTTACAAACAAAAATGAAAAGAAACATTGAAAAGAAACATTGAAATAAATATAGACAAGAAAAACACACAATGAATCATACAATCATAAATCATCCAAAGATTAATATAAATAAAGTATTGCAATACGCTTGTAAGAATGGCCATTTAGAATTGGCACAATGGTTTTGGGAAATAAATCCAACCATCGATATTTCGGCTCATGATGAATCTGCGTTTAGAAATGCTTGTAAAAATGGCCATTTGGAAGTGGCTCAATGGTTATTTCAAATAAAACCAACCATTGATATTTCGGCTGGTAATGAATTTGCGTTTAGAAAGGCTTGTACAAACGGTCATTTACAAGTGGCTCAATGGTTATTTGAAATAAAACCATCCATCGATATTTCGGCTCATGATGAATTTGCGTTTAAATTTGCTTGTGTAAACGGCCATTTGGAAGTGGCTCAATGGTTATTTCAAATAAAACCATCCATCGATATTTCGGCTGGTAATGAATTTGCGTTTAGAAAGGCTTGTACAAACGGCCATTTGGAAGTGGCTCAATGGTTATTTGAAATAAAACCATCCATCGATATTTCGGCTGGTAATGAATTTGCGTTTAGACATGCTTGTTCTTATGGACATTTACAAGTGGCACAATGGTTATTGGAAATAAAACCAACCATTGATATTTCTGCACATGATGAATCTGCGTTTAAATATGCTTGTTATAATGGTCATTTACAAGTGGCTCAATGGTTATTTGAAATAAAACCAACCATTGATATTTCGGCTGAAAATGAATTTGCGTTTAGAAATGCTTGTTATAATGGACATTTACAAGTGGCTCAATGGTTGCTGGAAATAAAACCAAACATTATTAATTCTGCTGAAAATGAATTTACGTTTAGATATGCTTGTTTTTATGGACATTTACAAGTGGCACAATGGTTATTTCAAATAAAACCATCCATCGATATTTCGGCTGGTAATGAATTTGCGTTTAGAAAGGCTTGTACAAACGGTCATTTACAAGTGGCTCAATGGTTTGTTCTGTTAAACCCAAACAAGTATAAATTCAAGGTGTCGGATGGTGATGGAAAAATTTTTTATGAAATTATAATTACAAAAGAATTGCATATTCGTGGGATGAAAGAAGTTTCTGAATGGGAAGTCTGTCCTATTTGTTGCGAAGCCAACTCTGATATAATAACAGAATGCAATCATTCGTATTGTGAAACATGTATCCGTGGTTGGTTGTTGGATGCAAACCATTCGTCTTGCCCAACCTGTCGCAGTGAAATTGCAAATAAACAATTTAAAAGGATGATTCAGAAATAATGGAGAGAGTTGCGCTGGCATAACCAAACCAAACTAAAACAAGCAAACTGTGAAGATGAGTGCCTATTCAGAGATAATGGAATTCATTGCGAATTATGTGCAGGTGTTTCCAAAGAGTGGAATACTGTGTGTGGATATGAATGTGATGAGTATAACGCAGCTTCGTAATAAGGTGGTGCATAACACTTTCACGGAAGAGGAGAAGGCGAATATGACGGCGGCGGCGATAAACAAGAATAAAATGTTGAAGAAGTATGAGAAGGATTTGCTGAACTGCAAAGACACTTGCACAATTAATATCAAGGGTTTGACAAGTCCCGTCCGCCAGGATGGGCGGACTTTGTATGAGGCGAATCGGACTATTAACATGCAGCTGTATGAGGATTTTGAAGGTCCGGAAAACGACCCCAACCGTCTGTTTTACAAGGCGTCAATCATTGGCGATTTGATGATGTGTATGGACGTAGTGAAGGGGTGCGTCAAGGACCATGCAAGACTCCACTAGCTAATTAATAGTGTTGCTATCTATCTTTGGCACAACCCATATATAATATTAAGACATGTAGTATATATATAATATCATATATATATTAATACATATCTTGTATGCATATTATATGAGTGTATATATGAATGCAACGTAATCTTGCTTGTATGATAATTAAATAATAATTAATAAATCATAATTTAATTACCGGTTTATCATAAAAGGAAAGATATTTCAAATTTTTTTATGGAAAATACAAGAAAAACACACCATGAATCATACAATAATAAATCATCCAAAGATTAATATAGATAAAGTATTTCAATACGCTTGTAAGAATGGCCATTTAGATCTTGCAAAATGGTTATTCGAAATAAAACCAACCATTAATATTTCTGCTGATAATGAACATGCGTTTATATATGCTTGTGCAAACGGTCATTTGGAAGTGGCTCAATGGTTATTTCAAATAAAACCAACCATTGATATTTCGGCTGAAAATGAATTTGCGTTTAGAAAGGCTTGTAAAAATGGCCATTTGGAAGTGGCTCAATGGTTGTTGGAAATAAATCCAACCATTGATATTTCGGCTGGTGGTGAATTTGCGTTTATATATGCTTGTACAAATGGCCATTTGGAAGTGGCACAATGGTTATTCGAAATAAAACCAACCATTAATATTTCTGCTGATAATGAATATGCTTTTAGAATTGCTTGTATAAACGGTCATTTAGATCTTGCAAAATGGTTATTTGAAATAAAACCAAACATTATTAATTCTGCTTATAATGAATTTGCGTTTATATATGCTTGTACAAATGGCCATTTGGAAGTGGCACAATGGTTATTCGAAATAAAACCAACCATTAATATTTCTGCTGATAATGAACATGCGTTTATATATGCTTGTGCAAATTGCCATTTGGAAGTGGCACAATGGTTGCTGGAAATAAAACCAACCATTGATATTTCTGATGAAAATGAAGTTGCGTTTAGATATGCATGTTCTTGTGGACATTTACTAGTGGCTCAATGGTTATTAGAAATAAAACCAACCATTGATATTTCGGCTGAAAATGAATATGCGTTTAGAAAGGCTTGTACAAACGGTCATTTACAAGTGGCTCAATGGTTGTTGAAAATAAAACCAACCATTGATATTTCGGCTGATAATGAATATGCGTTTATATATGCATGTTCTTGTGGACATTTACAAGTGGCTCAATGGTTATTAGAAATAAAACCAACCATCCATATTTCTGCTTATAATGAATTTGCGTTTATATATGCTTGTACAAATGGCCATTTGGAAGTGGCACAATGGTTATTCGAAATAAAACCAACCATTAATATTTCTGCTGATAATGAACATGCGTTTATATATGCTTGTGCAAATTGCCATTTACAAGTGGCTCAATGGTTATTAGAAATAAAACCAACCATCCATATTTCGGCTGGTAATGAATGTGCGTTTAGAAAGGCTTGTACAAACGGTCATTTACAAGTGGCTCAATGGTTAGTTCTGTTAAACCCAAACAAGTATAAAATCAAGGTGTCGGATGGTGATGGTAATATTGTTTATGAAATTATAAAAGAATTGCATATTCGTGGGATGAAAGAAGTTTATGAATGGGAAGTCTGTCCAATTTGTTGTGAAGCCAACTCTGATATAATAACAGAATGCAATCATTCGTATTGTGAAACATGTATCCGTGGTTGGTTGTTGGATGCAAACCATTCGTCTTGCCCAACCTGTCGCAGTGAAATTGCAAATAAACAATTTAAAAGGTTGAAAATCAAATGATGGAGAGAGAGATTTGGAGACTCTTCAATATACCCATGTTGTACATATATACAGCGTTTATTCATATATAAATAAATATGTATACATATATTTTTTGTATATACGTTTCAAGTTAAAAAAAAAATCATAATTTAATCTTTATTCACCTGCTCGTTTTACTCGCAGGTTCACCACCAATTTTTCTTACGAAAAATTGCTTTAAAGATAAACTTTATAAACCTGAACTGATACCTAAGGCTGTCAGGCGTCGGCTTTCAGCTGGATTCCCAGAGGGTTTGCGAAGCTTGTAAGCTTCGCGAAAGCCTTATCGCCGACTTTACAGGTTGAAGCCTTCGTACCTTATGGCTTCAACCCAAATGCCTTGTGCACCAGTGTATCAGTCCAGGTGAATAGAGGTTAATTACTAAAATTATGACTTTTTATATATGTAAGGGAATCCAGCTGAAAGTCGACGCCCCTAAGCGGGCATCGATGCGACCTTCGGCTTAACACTGCCGTGTGTTTCGCGAAGTTATCAATCTTGTTTTTCTTTTGTTTGCAATATATCCATGTAATCCTCCGTGTCATTGTTGTGTACATCGGTACCCTTCATCATGCGGCCAATTTTTTTGAAGATGTTCGCCCATTGGGTATACGACCAATATCCATGCAAACAAACAGTGACGCCACAAAACACCGTAAATGTCTTGGACACAATGTCATCGGCCATCTTGTGAAATCCCATGATACACGGAATCCACAACACAATACGTATCACAAAAAACAAGACCGCATTGAAAATATCAAAGGCGAGAGATTTGATGTGCCACATCCGTTTGATGAATTGGAAAAACGCGCTGATTTCTAAGAACCCTGTCCAACAGTATGCCATCATACTGGGTACAAAAAAAATGCTCAACACGATGAAAATGGAATACAAGATGTGATGCAAATACGTCGACAAGAACATTCGTTTGTTGTAGAAAGCGTATCCCACGAGACATTCCACCACGCTGCTCGCCAAGAAGGAGGCATAAACACCGATGGCAAACGGGACATATTTTGTAGCTAAATATCCAATGCCAAACAAGACGTTGAACCCGGCATTCCACAAGACAATGATGTTGCCGTAATAGTCAATGTCGGTTTTCTCGCAATACGCAAACACCAAAATATAAAACAAGGTGAATCCTACCGTCATCCAGAAAAAGTCGGACTTTTCGAAAGGTTGATTGTAGGATTCCATGAAATCATGGATTTTTTCCATGAATCCTTTGTTTTTTTTCGTGTCGTCGTCGTCGCCGTTGTCATCTTTTTTTTCTGTAGGAGGGGTGGGTGGTGACTGTGGAAAACAAACATCGTCGTCGTTGTCAACGACTTCGTCAAGACAACATTTTTGATCTTCTACTTTTTGTGTTTCCGCTTCTTCTTCTTCTTCTTCTTCTTCTTCTTCTTCATCTTCTTCAACTTTTTGTGTTTTTTCTTTTTGAAGGGGGTCTTCTTCAACTTTTTGTGTTTTTTCTTTTTGAAGGGGGTCTTCTTCCACTTCTGTTTCTGGAAGAGTTTTAGGCGATTTTGATGAACCTTCATCTACAAGTAAAGCACAATCAGGGCTCTGTTCTTCTTGATCCACTTGTTTGTCATTTTGTGCTTGTTCTTCTTCCACTTGTTCCTCCTCCTTCCCAAGTCCTCGACCTTCCAAGGAGTGGCAATCCGTGACTTCTTCCATGGTTTTTTGGTGTATCAATTTAGAAAAAAAAATTCCAACAAACACAATACAAGTATTTTTTTTCTTACTTGTGTGTTTTGTCTTTGCAACATTTCAACGCATCGTGACGCGAATCGATGGATTTCCCTAAAAATGAAAATTTGTATTGAGTTTATTTAGCGAAAAATACGTTGATTTTTGAAGTTTATAAGGCAAATAATCAAATCAAAAGAAAACATAAAAAAAAAACACCCACACCCACACACACACATCTTTTTCTTTTTTTTTTCAAACTTTCCCAACCCAACCCAACCAAAACAAATAAAAAAACATGAGTGTTCCTCCTCCTCCTGCTTCTTCTTCTTCTTCTTCTTCTAATACGATTGGCTCTGCTGCAGGCGCAGCAGCCGGTGCAGCAACAGCAGAAACATTCCGTTTGCCCTCCGACGAAACATTACGTCAAGCCGCCAAATTGGGTATCGTGGAGGACCGTCCCATCATGATGGATTATTGGGTGGGATCCATTGAAAAGTCGGTGTTGATTGGTGTCAAAGCCGACGAAACCAAAGAAAAAATGCTCGTTCGCAGCGAAGAAGAATACACCAGTACCATTCAAAAAATCTTCAAAGTGGGCAATGAGTACATTATTATGACCGAAAATTCCATTTATTTGGTCGATGCCAAAATTCCCACCAAACGCATCAATACCTAATTTATGTGCCACTGAAAAACACACACACGCACTAATAAAATTATATATACGGAAAAATGTGATTGATTTTCCGATATCGGTTCGTCTGCTGCGCATCGATTGTACTTCGGACCGTGAAAGGTTTTCCAAACATATATAATTTTATAAAAAAAATGCACACACGAAAAAAAAACAAAATGAAAAGAAAAATCATAGAATAGCCGATAATTGATCCATTTGTTCGGGTGTCAACACCTCGGGAAACACCACTTGGAATTCCACCGTCAAATTCCCCGAATTGCCCTCACGCACCATACCCAAATTCGAAATGATTTTCTTGTAGCCCGGACGAATGATCGTGCGATTCGTCAAATTATTCAGCATGAGTTGTTTGCCACTGGGATGCATCACCTCGAACGAGAATCCGCACAAGGATTCCTTCAAGGTGATGGTTTTTTTATAGGTCAAATTCATTCCCTGACGTTCGTAGACGGGACTGGGTTCGCATTTGACGACGATTTTTATGTCGCCCCTATCCACCAGGACACCATTGTTTTCGCGGCAATGCCCCATTTTCGGCAACACAATCAATTCCTCGTCGTCCACACCCGCCGGTATGGGCACCTCGATGGTTTGCCATTGACTGATTTTCATATCGGTGTCGGCATTGTATGTCCACATTTCCACTTCGACGGGGAGGATTGCACCCGTGTAGGCTTGTTGAAAGGTAATGGAAACGTGTTTGACAATCGGTTCACAGGGAGGAGGGAATGTGGTTTCTTTTTGTTCTTGTTGTGACTGCAGTGGATGTGACGTCGAGTGTTGTTGCGACGGGGGGTGTTGTTGTGCAAACATCATGGGACCAGGACCCCCTCCACCCATATTGATACCATTGAAGAAAGCAAATGGATTCATGCCAGGGTATGAATGATGTGGTTGTTGTTGTTGCTGTGAAGGAAAAGGAAACGGATACGGAGTTTGAGAATGATGATGATGATGAGGAGGAGGTCCCGCACTAAATACGTGGATGTGGGGACCTGCGGTCCCCCCCGCAAAGAAGCCCGGCGTGGCTCGCGACAAGGATCCAAACATCATATTCAACAAATGATTAATGTCCTCCATGTCTTCGCCACTTCGCATTCCCGGATTCTCCCCGAATTGTAATTCCATGTCGTACATGGCACGTTGTTGGTCATCACACAAAATAGAATAGGCTTCATTGATGGCTTGGATTTTGGAATGGGCTTCCGGAGAGGCATTGCGATCGGGATGCCATTCCAAGGACAGAGCACGATAGGCTCGTTTGATATCGGCGGCACTAGCATCGGGGCTCACTTGCAAGATTTCATAATAATTGGGTGGGCTCATTATGTGTTTTTTTTTCAATTTCTTTTTATTTTGAGGAGGGAAAGAATCGAATTTAAAAAAAAATATATATAAATATATGTGTGTTGTGTGTGTTGATGAATCAATTCTTTATATTCGAAATGGGCGCATTTATTTGATTTTTTTTTATTTGTTTTTGGAGGAGGAAGAGGAGGAGGAAGAAGACATAAAAGAAAATCAACCATTCGATTTCGCCCATTG
>Ga0194133_10008906_pt1 | contig 11614 bp, 5 predicted proteins | sample TA2KigOf40mmetaG_FD_155448 | JGI IMG/M metagenome (GOLD analysis project Ga0194133, IMG submission 155448) | Freshwater microbial communities from Lake Tanganyika, Tanzania - TA2015055 Kigoma Offshore 40m | ecosystem: Environmental > Aquatic > Freshwater > Lake | place: Tanzania: Lake Tanganyika...
CTTTGAGTTAATTGGAAAAATGTGGATTCTTGAACTTTTTGGCAAATATTTTAGAGTAGCATGTCCCAGCAACCCCGCACAGGTTCAAGGTCGGGGAAGCCCCAACAAAATCCCTCAAGAAAAAGAGAAAACATCTTGGGACCCTTGCTTTTTAAGCAGCTTTTGATTATACCCCATTATTTTTTGGAATCCAACTGTTTGATAGTGCACAGGATTTATACCCTATAAGTAATAGATAAATTTTTCCCATATATTGTACATATTATAGTTTAGATAAATTTTTGATTGATTGACAGCTTTTATTATAGCTAATTATTTGAATATTGAACATGATATGTTTGCAATATTGACTTTATTACAATAGTTTTTTAAAGTTATACAATGCAAATTGAAAGATGATAAATGAAATAAGATAACGCATTCAGTATAATTGAATTTGTTATGAAATTAAAGTGAGTTAAAAGATTCAGAGAAATATTCAAAATATGTTCTCTTCAGGAGAACTCGTATTGAATCGTTTGACAAGTTTTCAGTACTCCTTGGGCGGTTTATGAGTCGAATATGATCAAGCCTACAGTTTAGTGATTGTTTGCCAATTTTACTGGTTGACTTCTCAAAGAATTTCTTGACGCCTGCTTTTCTTGCTCTGGTTGAACTTCTATATTGCAGGAAAATAATTTACTGTAGAAATAAAAGAATCATCATTCATAACAAGTCTAGCCATTTTATTTTCCAGAGTCAGGCTAAAATCAAAGATCCAAGTGACTATCTTTTCTAGACTAAGGAACTGGATGTTGAGCATTGTGCTCTTCAGACATACCAATTGGTCTACTTGAGTAGAGAAAGTAGTGTCTACACAAAAGTTTTTATAAAGATAGGTAAGGAAATTTACAGGTAGAAAACTTAAAAATAATTCCAACTTTTCTTCTTTTCCTTACTAGCCTTCTTTTCTCAAAATTCAATCTTTATTACTATGTTTATAAATTAAAGTAAAGTAAAGGCAGCATACTCACGAATAATTTTATTAATGAAAATCACACGTGTTTTCACGTGTATTATGGCAGTTTACGACATAAAAAACAGTGTAATCACATGTAAACACTCGAAAGCACATGTAAGCACATGTAAACACTAGAAAAACAAAAAATGCAGGTTGTTACACCCGAATTATGGCATTCGTGTGTCTTATTTTTGGTCGGGTAGTCTTGAACGACAGATAAATGAACTGGCCTTGCACAATCAATTTGAGTGATTGATACAGGGTAATCATCAATGATGAAGTTAAGATCTGTTATTTACCAATTGATTCCGGAAGAAGAAGGGCCTGAATTTGTGAAATTATGAAATGTGTTGAAATGGAGAACATTATACTTAACACAGAGACAAAATCCAAAACCCAATCAAGTGGGCATATAGGTTAAGAAGGGTGGCTGGAGTCAGGGAAACAATCTAGCTATAACTATTTTGCACCAATCTTTCCTCCACTTCTCTTACCTTTAAACACTCTCTCCCATACTACCTTTCACTCATCTGCACTTCTCCTACACCTGAACCATCCCACAATAAGTCTCACCCCTACCACTCACACTCCCGCACCTATTCTTTAGAACTCTCCCACACCTCAATATAGTTCCATGCACTTCAACCCTGCTTCCTCATACACATTAATCAACATTTCCCCCCTTTTACAAATGGATTTTTTTATTCCATGCCTCTTTTGATTAAAAATGGCCTAATTTTCTTCAAAATTAATGTTTGTGAGTAAGATTCAATATAAAACGAGCAAAATGTACCTAGAAAGTAAATTTGCAAACCATCTTCAGTTAATGAATTCTTAAGCTTTTAAAATTTGAGTTTAAGTTGTTCAATCTCACATGGCCAAACTTCATTGCCATCTGAGTCTGAACAAATAAAGCAAGCAAAATACTGTTGACCGTAAGAGCCAAGACAGATTTTGCATTGACAATGTCTTTTTAAGACCAGGCCTGAAGTGTTTAAGAAAGAAAGACACAAAAAATTGCAAGCAAATTTTACAGTCACTTGAGAAAGAATCATTATTATTCAGCATGAAGAAAAAACATTCAACTGAGAGCTTTTATTGAGGGTTTATTTAACCAGAACCATAACAATTTTTTTCTTTAATCTTATAGTTGTTGAGGTATTAAGATATGGAATCAACGTATGAACAAATTAAATTTTTAGGAACAATCAAAGTTTGTCAAAACTTGAGGGCATTTCAAAATCCTCCAAAATTCAGCAAAACATAAATATCTTGTTTATATCAGCCTTCTAAATTCAGGGTGGATATCAAAGTTCAATTTTACATGGTTCTTTGAATTTCAATTTGGAGAAAAAATCAAATGAAAACAAATTTCACCGAGCCAATTTCTTTCTCTGATTTCTAACTAAGAAATAAAAAAAATATTTTGAATGTCAATTCTTGTTATTTTTTGACTTTCACTAAATATACAAGTCAAGTTTTTCAAATTAGAATTATCAAAAATCAAATAAAAAAGAAAGTGAAAAATTTTTCTGAAAAAAGATTTTTGTATGGTGGAAACATAAAAAACATTTTACACAACATTTTATTGACGTTGAAAAATAGTGGTTTTTTTCACAAAATAACTGAAATAATTTTCAAGTAGTTCACAATGAATTTTGTCATGCATCAGCGAAAAAAAAAGCTTTGAATTTTGACCGCACACAGTTAAAAGTACTCTTCCTTTTTCTTATATAAATTAAAGAAATTTTCTCCATTTTACTTGTTTGTTATAAATGACTTTTTTAAAGTGTTGAGGCTTAAAATTTTGACGTATGTGTCTAAGATGACGTCGACTAGCTTAATGAAGAAATTCTGCTTAGTACAAGAAAAAGTGTCTATACCTTTTTTGTGCTGAACTAAAAGTTAAAGTTGCAGCTGGTTGCATAGCATTGTACTAAACCAAAGAGGAAAATACCAAATGAAAGAGTTTTGCAAAATAAACTATAGATAATAAAAAGGTAGGGAGAATATAAAAAAGGGTGCTTAACATAACAGATCAACAGAAAAGAAGAACTGAAATTTAGAAACAAAGAAGAAGGATCCCATTGCATCCACTGGACATTTTTTTACAAAGTCTCAAGCTAATCAGTTCGAGTTTATTTTTTCTCCCAAGACATTTCAGCTCAAAAAGTGGTGAAAAGATTTTTATAGTTTTGTGAAAATTCTCAGTCATGATTGGTGATAAAATTCAGCTGAAATCAAAGGTAAAAAAAAGATTGAAAATAATCTCCAACGATGTGAATTACACTGTATTTGAAGTGAAATCAAATTGAATTTTGTTTTTAGATTTTAAGAAAATGCAAAATGACAGCAAATCACTTTCCAAGTCAATCAACTTAGTTTGATACATAAAAAAGTTTGCATTAAAATGGCTTCATATTTTGATCACAGGTAATTGAAATTATGAATTTCATTAGGTATATATAATTTTGCTTATTTGGTCAATAAAAGAAAAAAGTTATGTTTTGAGACAGAGAAAGTTGAACTTTCAGAGTCATTTTCTAAGATTTTAAACACGTTTATGAATAGCCATACAAAGAAAGTTTTCATCAATCAAATTGACAATCCTAAAAACAAGAGTCTTTCTAATTGACAAAGAAAATAAAAGACTTTTGCAACATAAATGTCATTCACATTGATCTGTCTGGAATTCTGAAAGTGCATTGCAAGAGTAAAATTTGAAAAGAAGAGCTATAAACTAGTTTCAAGCCTGTTGCATTTTCTCAAAAGGCTATTCGTTGCAGCATATGTAGGTTATATGACTAGGCCCAAAGACTGTGCAAAATTTTAGAATTTTTTCATAGGTTATCAATAAAAATCAAGTTGATGAACTTTGAACATTTAGGTCATATCAACTCATTGACTTGTCCATGGGCAAGAGACATTCTAGGGTTGCAGACTACAATCCTGAAAGCCCAAAGAGAAGAAATGAGTGCCCAACTAATCAACAGATGTGGCTTCCAGAGCTTTTTTCACCACCTAGTCCAAAGGCAGAAGTTGAATCTCCTGGTGTGGATGAGACAATCATTCCTCCTCCTATCGAATATCAGGACCAAGCATCTTTTTGGTAAGGTTGGAAGTAGACAATGCATTTTAAGATGCCAATCCTCTTTCAGATTTTAAAATATTTAAAATTTTTAAACCTCATATTATATTCTTCTGCAGGGGTTCATCTCAACCACCTTCTCCTGCCCCTCTAGGTAAGTGAAAAGAATATTTTTTAATTAAAGTGTTAAAATTTATTTTTTGTCTTTGCTTAGTGATTGTTGATGATTATCCTCCAACTGATGATTCACCTGAGCCACCTCCATTTTCTCCATTCTCCAGAAATGAACCATTTAGATTTCATGATCGCTACCATCGACCAGTCAAAAGTCCAAAATTAGACATGGTAAAGATGCATTCTTTTCACCACCATTTCACCACAAATCTTGACCTTTTCTGTTTAGGTAACAGCCAGACAGGTCGAGATGACTCCAAGGTCTTCCAATGATTACCACCAAAGGCCACAAACCTACAATCTGATTGGCTGTTATGACTTACACGATAGTGGAATGGAAAGTCCATCCTCCCAATCATCACCAGAGGGGAAGACACTTTGCTCAACTGTTTCTTCAGAGGAAAACTTTCTCTTGTCACGTGTAGTCTACCAGCCAGAACCTCAGTCATTTCAAAGTGGTATGGGTGGGCCACTCTTAAACTATGGGTCATCAACTTACCTTCACGAAAGAAAGGATTCCAGTGGAGAAGTTGACCACCACGATCCTTGTGTGCAATATTTTCAACAACAACCACTCAACTTGATTAACTATCGAGAACAATATCATCAACACCAGCCTGAAAACTACAGTAATAAAGAAGATGAACCTGAAAATCTCTCCACAAATTCAAGTCGTTTGTGGAGGAGAAAATCTCCTGATGATGACATTGAGCCTGCACATAGAATCTCAGTTTCTATGGTTGATGAGGATGAGATGATTCTGAAAAATCTGTTTGTTATAAACACTGCTGGAATTCAAAATACGGTGCGAGAATTTAAAAAATTGAAAAACCTCTTATATTAAACAAACACAAAACATTTTGTAATCTCTAAAACAGGCATATAGCTCCAACTCAACTGAAAACAAAATTGACTTAGTTTCTTCTCAGCATGGTAATGACTTTCGTGGCTTTTTGTAACATGATTTTATATCTATCTAAATCTAGACTTTCTATTTGAAGATGTCTATGTGATAAAGAAGTTTCAATGTTCTGCTTGTTGCAAAGAGTTTGTTGATGAGAAGAATCTTCACCTTCACTACAAGATTCACTTAGAGCCAAGTGATTTCCACTGTCCATTATGTGATAAATTCTATCATACAAAGAGTGGTTTGCAAGCTCATCAGAAAAACATGCATCAGGCTCATAATAAACATCGTTTGGAGTGTCCCCATTGTGATGAGAGATTTCTCACCAAGTTTGAGCTAATCGAACATATTGGAAAGCATGTGAATGCCTTCAGTAGACGATGTAAGAAGTGTGCTTCTGCTTTCAGGTAACAAAAGTGTAAAATCTTAGTCAAAATCACTCTCTAAATCTCATTTTTCAGGACCCAATCAGAGCTTAAGCGCCACTGTATCCTGCAGCACAGTGACAGACCTTTTGGTTGTCCCCATTGTTCACATAGATCAAAAACCCAACAAAAAATGGACCGTCACTTACAAAGTCACAAGTTAAATAATCAGTACACATGCTCTCATTGCAATAAAAAATTTGCTTTCAAAAATTCCTTGATGAAACATACAACAAAAAGACGTTGTCAAGTATTGAAAAGATTAAGAGATGTGTCCAGCAGCCCCAAGGATCTTCTGAGAAGTGCTGTTGAAGAGGCTGGATTTCTGAACATTATGAATTAATTTAGTAAAGATTTAATTTTTGCCTTCAATACCAACTGAATTGCTTATGAATGTACTTTACCAAAAATCTTAGATGATTTAACATTCCATTCTTAAAAGATAAATCTATTTTGGTTAAAATATTTGAAGATTAAAAAATCACAAAATTTAAATGCACTCTTTTCAAAAATCTTTTCAACTTTGATCTCATCTTTCATTTCTTCAATTAAAATTGTACCTTCAAGTTCTGTTTTCCTAATGAATGAAATACATCATTTTCTAATTTTTATGTTTCTGTTGCCAGCAATTAGTGAGTACAATGATGTGGTTTGGAGTGCAAGTGGTAAGTTGTTTTAGGGTGTGTAGCAAAACTCCAGTGATGACCTTCCCATTTAAGAAAAGAATTAATACTGAACTGATTATTCACAGAAGAGCAGTCCATAATACAAGAGAGACTAAGATCAGAGAAAAAAACCAGTGAGGGTAATCAGAGAGTTTGCAATCTCTTATTGGAGGAACGAAAATACCTTGTTCAGAAATGCTATAACTTGACGTAAAAAATGTGGGAATGAAAGATCAGGTGGCAACCTGGCTTGTAATGGGTTTAAAGAGAATGTGACATTGTTGTTAAAATATCATATAAGAAGTGAAATGAGAAACTAACTTGAATTGTGTGCATTTTATGTAGCAGTATTTGGATTTTAATGTGGTAAATTTTTTATTCATTTTACAAATTAATATTTGAAGTGGATTCGAATATGGAAAAGATATGAACAATTGAAACATGTTTATCTGAGCAGCAATCAATCCTGTCTGTGAAAGTATTGTTAAAGGATGACCCATAAATGTAAAGATTTTGCCCAGACTGGGATTGAACCTCAAGCAGTTTACCAAGCACTCTGTCAGTTGAACTAACTCATAACCTTACCATTCATTAGGCCTCGGTGGCCCTTTAACACACAAGACCCTTAAAGGCTTACATTAAACTGAATTAAGATGAATTACGGATATTTGCACTTTGAGCTTAAAAATCTCAGGTCCTAGACAAAAATTCAAAAATCTGGTCATTGGTGGCAGAGGTACAATAATTATGTATGCCAAATTTTAGCCCTCTAGCTTTAAAACTGTGGGAGGAGATAGAGATGACAGACAGACGTTATTTATCAACTTGAGTCCTATTGGAAAATCTAAACTCCCTCTTTACTTTGCTCAGGAGGGATAATCCATGCCTACTTTACAAACTATTTTATTGCTAACCTAACCTTACTCTTCGTGCCTAAACTTCCAGGCCTTACCCTGCAGTGCATGCCATCCTGGCCTAATCCTGTGGTTCTCGGGAATATCATTCGATGAAAAGTACGTTTTTGGTAAAAAGCCATTTGGTCAAAGGTTGAGTCTAGAATCATGATTTGGTCAATCTTCATGGCACTGTTCTGACTGAGGCAATTATAAGCATCTTCTAAAATGGACAATCAAGGCAAATTAGTAATTATTAAACATTTCATAAATTGATCGATCAGCATCTCAATTATTTGGCAAGTAAATTCCAGCTAACATGCAACGGATTCCGCCACCTCCAATTCTCTCAATAGTATCAACATTACAAACAATTAAGTCAACATAAGCCTCAAGTTTGGCCCGAGTATCAGGTTTAAGCCCTGCAAGTGCACGGCTACTGAAAAGAGATCTCAAAATTATTACTTAAAGCTAATGATTATCAAATGTCAAACAAAAACCTGATTGCTAGCAAGTTTTTTTCTCTCCCAGGCACAAATAGTTCAAGACAGTTTCCAGCAAAATTTTGAATTTCTCCAAAGCTCAAGTCAATAATTTCACGCCTACTTTTTGCCAGAGTGTTAGTAACTATTGCTTTTTCCTTAAAAATATATGGAAAATTTTTGTGAGAATCAGTGAAAATAATCTATTTATTACTTCTTTATCATGAATAGATTCCAAGCAAACTGCTGCCACTTTTGTGCCTATCCACATCATAACATTTGTGTGATAAAAAAGGCGATTTTTGTCATCATTAGCTGTAAAAGTGATTGGCTGAAACTCCAAAAGTTCACAGATTTCTTCAAACATTTCCTGATTTGTTCTTGATGATCTAAGACATAAAATTACAATTGCATCTGTTTATCTATTTCACAATGTTGAAAATAAGTTCAAACGAAACCGGCATGCAAAAGCACTTTTCTGAATAAAGTCAAAAATCATGGATCCAGTTCCTTCCAACACTCTCTCATCATTTGAGAAATCAAGAACATTTTTGACAATGTAGTTCTTTTGTAAAAAGTCTATAATATCCTCACGTTTCTCTGCTTTTCGAGTCTCAGCCATCATAGGGTAGACGATGACCTGGCCCTAAAGTTGTAAAATCTTTTTTTTAAACTCACTTACTTTTTGCAGAATATATTTTTACTGATTTATGAGTGCTGAACCAATTGTTTGGAAAGATAGCATCAGGTTTGGCAGGGTTGTCAGTATCTTGAAATACATGTACAATGATTCCAGCATTTCTGAATAAAGCAAGTACTCCAATTCCAAAAAAATTATTTCTTAAATATGCATTATGATCCCACCTTAACTGACTTACTGCTTCATCAAACTCTTTGACAGCCATTGATTGAAAATCAATTCCCTGCTCTGCAGGATTCTGAGTTTGAAAAAATATATTTCGAAAATATTAAAATTTTAAATACCTCCTCAACTTACTTGGAATGCATTGTCTTTGATTGTTTCTAAGTTTGAACCAAACTTTGCTGGTCTCACCATTATAACCTCTGATGGGCTTTGCTCCATTTCTCAAAAAAAATAAACTTTTGTCAAAAGTTTTAAGTAAACGCTTCTAAACTGAAAGCTGCACTGAAATTATCCACTAAAAACTAGTTTCCTCATTTTTATTTATGGAAAAAGTTAGAAAAACTATACACAGAAGTATAGAAGTTCTGAGCTAGACTCAAAGTGCAATTTCTGCAAAAGTTTTTTTAATCTTTTATGAATCATTTTAAAAAAACTCTTTTTCTTCCCAGCAGATTTTTCACCTACTGATAACTGAAAAACCAATGATCAGTGGGCTTAAAATTTGACCCCCAATTCATATCTGGATTTTCATGATAGCTTCGATATAGCTTGAATCCAAATAACTCACCAATGAAGCAGTCCAACCTTTGCCAAGAAGAAATTCAGACACAAATATTTATTAAAGAAAATATATTTATGCTTCATAAATGAAACAAAGTTTGTTGAAAAGTTGACTTTTAAATTAGCTGAAAATGGATGGCTTGGGCAATCAGATATCTTATTTGATTTGGGAGACCAAAAGGTAAAGCCTGGCAGTTCACACCAAAGACATTTAACAAAAGAGACAATGAATATCTTTCAATGAAAATAAATAAAAATATTAACATGAACAATTACAAATGTAACTTAAATCTGGATTAAATCCATTCAACATTATTTTTGACTTAATAGACTAGCTATTTCAGTTGCATACTTTGCACCAGAAGACCTGAAAATCGAAATTTTTTTATCACATAACACAGACATTGACCCTAATATTTATTTTCACTCACTGGTTCACATTTCTGTTGGCAATTTTCCTTAATAACTGGCTTGGCATTGTCACATTTCAACCTGGGCATGTCACGACACTCTGTTTTCACAACTGTCCTGCAAGCTTCTTTGGGTTCTTCTCTACACTCAGTTCTTGATAAAATAGGATGTTTCAGTAATGATTTAATTTTACTATGAAAACAAATTGATTTACTTGGTTGTTTTTCTGCATCTTGGCTTTTGCTTTTTAGACTTTTCTAAAGAGGAACACCTCTCCTTAGGTACCTATCATAATTAACAAGAATCTTTTTTTTTAGTTTATTGCAATGCCTTGTGGATTTTGTTTATTGGTAATCAATCAACAATTGTTCTCACATTTAAAGGATTTTTACCTTTCTGCACTTGTTTCTTGGAATTTCTTGACACCTTTGTTTTGGCTTTTCCTCACATTCTTGATGAGGGATCATCATGCAAACTTTTTTGTCGCGATCTTCACATTGTTCTCGACATACCTTTTTAAATTTTCACAAATGGTCACAGATTTTGTTCCACATTAATGAAGATTTTCGTTACCTCTTGACATTCAGTCTTCATGACCATCGTGCAATTCTCACGGATTGATGGTTCACACCTTTGAGTTGGCTTTTCTCTTGGTACAAACCTAAAGAAAAATGTTAAGGTAAGTTCTTCCACAAATTGAGTTAGCAGTGGTAAAGGGCGGGTATAAACATTCATGGTCTATGATGTGTTAAAACACGGTTTAAATCAATTTTTCTTGCATGACAAATGAAACTTTATATAAAGAAAATGCCTTGTAACATGATTGAGCCAATAAAGCTAATCAACTATGTTTCATTTACTTGCATTCCTTCCTGGTTTTCCTTTTGCACTCTTCTCTTGGCAGTTGAAATTCAACCTTAACACAAATATCTTTGAGCTCAATCTCCTTCAACATGGTTTCACATTCAATCCTTGGAACTAAAGATAAAATTAGAATTTTTGAATATTGACAATGTGAAGCTTTTCAAACAAATCAATAAGTAACCTGGAATAGGCACTTCTTTGCATGACTCTGAGAATGCCTTCATCTCAACATCTTGGCAAACCTTGAATATTGATTTTATTTTTACAAATAAATTCATTTTTTACTTCATTTTGTTATACTAACTTCTCTGCTAACAGGTCTTGGCTTGTAGTCACATATTTTTACTGGCTTTAGCTTTTCAGGGACCAAGTCACATTCTTCTTTTGGTTCCTGCTTCATGACCACATCACAGGACATACGAGAGACATTTCTGCAAGTCCGGTCCACCTCCTGAGTGGGTACCTCCACACAAACCTTAAAATCAAAAGAAAAAGAATGAACATTTTTCTTATTTCACCAACTTTTTCAACACAAAGGTTTTTGATTACAATTGCTATGGGTAATGAGACCTTTGGCTTCATTTCAAGAGAGATGGGTTGAACTTTAATTGCAGGGTGCTGGTGTGGATTTTCTTAGTTTTTGTGAGGGTGGGGATGCCTATTGAACATCAATTGGGTGGGATTCTGCCCAACAGACATCCAGTTATACTTTTACTCCTCACATTAAAAATGTGGTGTGTGAATTTTGACTGGTTGATTTAAGAGACTTACCTTATCCGGAACTTCTTTGACAATTTTGTCACACACCTCCTTGGGCTCAGGCTGTCTTGTCGTACAGTTTTCCTTGGGTACATATTCACATTTGATAGAAGGTGGAGTCGTTGTGGAAGTTGTTGTGGTTGTGCTAACTGTTGTTTGAGGAGGTGCCCCATAAGATGGTCTTTGCGATGGAGGAGGGCCATAAGATGACCTAGTATATTCTTCCCTGCCGGATCCATAAACTCCATATGGCTGATCGTGGTTGACACTTAAAAACACTCCATCAAGTCCTGGATGTGGTGGCCATGATTGGCGTTTGTTTCTTGATGAATGTAGTCTTTCTCCATACTTTGGAGATCGGTTTCCTGTCAAGACAGGAGCAGCTGGTACTCCATAGGCTGGGTCAAGAGGAAGAGAAAGTCCATAGCCTGGCATTGGTTCAGAAACTGGAAGAGGACCATAACCAGGAAGAGGATCTTCAGGATATCCATAGCTTGGCAGAGGTTCAGGCTCAACCTCA
>Ga0194133_10008908_pt1 | contig 11613 bp, 9 predicted proteins | sample TA2KigOf40mmetaG_FD_155448 | JGI IMG/M metagenome (GOLD analysis project Ga0194133, IMG submission 155448) | Freshwater microbial communities from Lake Tanganyika, Tanzania - TA2015055 Kigoma Offshore 40m | ecosystem: Environmental > Aquatic > Freshwater > Lake | place: Tanzania: Lake Tanganyika...
GACTTCTTTTTTGGACATGACGGTCAACCAGGGTTACAAGAGTTGGCGGCTGATCTTGGAGTTATTGATGCTCAAGCAATAAATACGATGAAGATGGGCCAGGATATTGAGATTCGCGTTGGCCGATATGGCGCTTATCTTCAACTGGGTCAAGGTGAGGACCGTAAGTTTGCGAATATCCCAGAGGGAATGGCACCTGACGAACTCACTTTGGAGAAAGCAGTCGAACTCCTTTCCCAACCATCAGGTGAGCGACCATTGGGATTGGATCCAACAACTGGGCTCGAAGTTATTGCGAAGTCTGGTCGCTTCGGACCCTATATAACTGAAGTATTCCCAGAACCGGAACCAGTTGAGGGTAAAAAGCCAAAGAAGAAGAAAGATGCACCGAAACCTAAAACGGCTTCACTTCTCTCTTCGATGTCACTGGACACCATCAACCTCGAGGACGCTCTCAAGCTTCTCTCACTTCCGAGGGCAATCGGTGAGTACGAAGGAGTTGAAATCACAGTTCAGAATGGTCGGTACGGTCCCTATCTCAAACATGGGACAGACTCCCGCACCCTTACGAGTGAAGATCAGATATTTTCCATAACTCTGGATGAGGCGATTGAAATCTATAAACAACCGAAGGTGCGTCGCCGTGGTGTTGCGAAACCACCTTTGAAAGATCTTGGATTAGATCCAGAAACAGAGAAGCAAATCATTGTCAAGGACGGCCGCTTCGGTGCTTATGTCACCGATGGAGAGACTAATGCAACGCTTCGTCGAGGTGACACTCTCGAAGCATTGACATTAGAACGAGGACTTGAGTTGTTAGCAGGTAGGCGAGCTTGGGAACTTGAAAATGCAGGCCAGATTAAGAAGCCCAAGAGAAAAGGAAGAAAGCAAGATCGGAATTTGGTTTCTAAAACCGTCAAAGCAACCCGAAGTTGATTTTGAAGGTAGTGCTAATCTCGTAACATGGATTATCGAGGACAAGACGAACTGTATGCAATGGAGCGCGGTGCTCCTAGATACAATGAATTCCTCATCCGTACATTCTTTAACTCATTGCCTTTTATACCCACAAAAGAGACAAAGATCCTAGATTTTGGCGCCGGTATCGGCACCTTGTCCTTCATTTGGCAAGAGAAATTTGTTGGAAACGTGCATTGCCTAGAGCCCGACACGAATCAAGCGAAAATAGTAATCCGGAGGGGACTAAAATGTTTTACCAAGATCTCCGAAGTTTCCGAGAAATATGATTGTGTCTACTCATCAAATGTCCTCGAACATATAGACCAAGATGTCGAGACGTTAAAGGGTATCCACTCAGAACTCCTTGATGATGGTGGAGTTCTAATCATCTTTGTGCCAGCTTTTCAGTTCTTGTATTCGCCAGTAGACAAGAAACTGGGTCACTTCCGACGTTATTCAAAAAGAGAGCTCATTAGCAAGGTAAGCGAGTCAAACTTTGGCATTGTCCGTTGTGAATATGTTGACTCACTGGGGTTTCTTGCGTCAATGGTAGTAAAAATACTTGGAGTAGGAACCAATGTCGCCAACAGTAGTGGAGTGTTATTTCTATATGACAAAGTCGTCTTCCCTTTGAGCCGCCTCATAGATAAACTCGGGACCAATAAAGTTTTTGGGAAAAACCTTCTTTTAGTTGCACGCAAAATGCCCACTTAAGGGCCACATTAAGTTAAAGGACCTTGCGTAAAGAAGAAGATCCCGAGGAAAAATCCACTAACTAGAACTTGAGTAAGCATTGCTTCGCGTACCTTACCAATTCGAATCTGAAAGATGCACAAATAGAGAATTAAGCAAGCCAAGATTGGGAATGCAAGTCTTGGGCCGGAATATCCCATTAAGAAGACAAATGTCCCGAATGCTCCGATAAAGATGAGGTAACGCCATCCGTCTCTGAAAAGTCTTGCTCTATGTTTCAGGACGATAAACACCAGTAAGGCAAGCGCCAAGTAAAGTATTTGCAATTCCAGGAATGAGCTTGTAAAAAGACGGATTTTTTCTAAGACTAATCCTGGCTGATCAAGAGTTCGAAAAACCCAAACAAATCCATCAAAGTCTTCAATTGCTGCATTTCGGTACTTGCCACCAAGAAGTCTCAATAGGGCTGGGTAAATCAAATATGGACTTATGGAAATAATAGTGGGCAATATATGTGACTTGAAGTTTCGCATAAGTGGAATCAAGTAAAGAAGTATAAACATTGGGTAAAAGAAAAGAAGTAATCCAAGAACAAAAAAGTGAATAATCTTTACCCGATGATTCTCTGATTTTTCAACTTCAAACCATAGGTTGATGGAATATATGACTAGCAATAAATTGAATAGTTGCGTGTGTGGAGTCCAGACGAATCCTTTTACAACATTGTTTGCAACGAGGACAACGAGTGTGGTGGCAAGGAATAGAAATTGTCCTTTCGATGCCATTCCAGGCAGGATCCGATTAACAAGATTTATTGATTGCCTTACGATGAATATCAAAAGAAGGAAGTTAATGAATATGAAGGCAAGATAATTAGCGTAATAGAAAGTGATGGGTTGATTTTTTGTATTTCTATAAATTTCAGAAGAGTCCGAGATTACTCTCAGTGGCTTCGAGATTATGTAGCCCGTAAGTGTGTATAACGGTCGATCCTGGTAGCTTGTCTCGGCATTCCATAACCGAGAAGGCGTTTGGCTGTCCTGAACGATTTGGGCTGAATCACAATTAATCAATACTTGAACGCTGAAGGGACCGTCCACTTTTTGCGTACATTCAGGAGCTTGGAAGTCGCGAAAGAGTATTGAAGAAACGAGAATCAAAATTGATATTAGGCCAAAAGCCCACAAATTTCTCGATTGAGACCAGACCTTCATGCTCTTAGCCTATTATTTGCCCTAATAGTTTCTTGGAGGTCCATAGAGGTCTAAGGAAAATGAATGGAAGGTAAGAGATGATCTTCCTGCGCTGGCACAAGACCTGGATTCAATATGAAGTTTGAAGTTCTTTCCAAGGGGCCTTTTGGAAGGCTATGGCGCGCGTTAGCAGTCTCTTCTTTAGGCGATTGGCTAGGGCTCCTGGCGTCTACCGCGTTAGCGCAACAACTTGCTGGTGGTGACTACACAACCGCAAACTTGGCAATCGCTGGTGTCTTTATCGTGAGATTGGCGCCCGCCTTACTTCTCGGACCTTTGGCTGGATTCTTTGCAGATCGTTTTGATCGAAGATGGCTGATGGTTTCGAGTGACATTATTCGTTTCGCCTTGTATCTTTCGATCCCCATAGTCGGCAACTTCTTTTGGCTCTATACCGCGACATTATTGGCCGAAGTCGCTTCGCTTTTCTGGAGTCCTGCAAAAGAAGCGACAATTCCCAATTTAGTCTCAAGAGATAAATTGGAATCCGCGAACCAAGCTCAACTGCTTGCTGCATATGGAACTGCTCCACTAGCAGCAATACTTTTTTCGTTGCTTTCTCTCTTCAACAGCGTTCTTTCTGGAATCTTCAACTGGGCAGATTCAACTGCTGCTGATTTTGCCTTCTACCTGAATGCATTCTCATTCCTATATGTCGCATTTACCGTTCATTCAATTCGTGACATCCCAAGAAAATCGTCCGAGTCAAAACAAGAGGAAACATTTTCAGAGTCGATTCTTGGAGGATGGAAGTTCATTGGAAACTCAAAAGTTATCCGGGGACTCACTATTGGAATGGTCGGAGCATTTGTAGCCGCAGGCGTCGTTATCGCACTTGCAAGAACTTTCGTGGATGACTTGTCGGCGGGAGACACTGCGTACGGTGTACTTTTCGGATCTGTTTTTGCAGGATTAGCGATAGGAATAGCTTTAGGCCCTAAAGTATTCTCAGGGTTGACGCGAAAGAGCCTATTTGGAATGGCACTTTCTTCTGCAGGATTTCTCTTAATCGTCCTTGCGTTGATGCAGAATCTTGTTCTTGCAATAATTGTTGTTTTGTTTCTAGGTGCTTTCTCGGGGCTCTGCTGGGTGACAGGGTTCACCATGTTAGGACTAGAAGTTACAGATGAAATTCGAGGTAGAACTTTCGCCTTCATTCAAAGCCTTGTCCGCGTAGTTTTGATTCTTGTACTAGCTGTCGCACCCTTGATTGCAGCGGCTATAGGTAGACACACACTTCGCTTCTTTGAAATAACTCTTACTTATAACGGGGCTGCCTTCACGATGTTGCTGGCTGGTCTTGTTGCATGTTCCGTTGGACTTCTCTCTTACCGACAAATGAGAGATGAAAGGGATCTAAATTTCCTAGGTGGTATTCGCAGAATTTTGCAAAGTGATTTTGCACCAAAGGTGGAAAAGGAAACTCCGGGATACTTCATCGTATTTGAGGGAGGTGAAGCTTCAGGCAAAAGCACCCAAACTAAAATTCTTCGTGATTGGATTGCTTCACTCGGGATTCCTACAGTTCTTACGAGAGAGCCAGGGGGGACTCCAATAGGCACTGAGTTAAGAGAGATTCTTTTGTCGAGAGAGACTGGAGCGATATCCCCTCGTGCCGAAGCACTTCTATATGCAGCTGACCGAGCCCACCACGTTTTTTCAGTCATTTTTCCTGCCCTACAACAAGGGCATGTGGTTATTTCGGATAGATATATGGATTCTTCTATTGCTTACCAAGGCGCGGGGAGAGTCCTAAAGGCCGACGAAGTTGCTCGAATCTCGAGATGGGCAACAGAAGGTTTGGTACCCCACTTGACGATAATCCTCGATCAACCATCTGAGATTGGACTTGGCCGAATCCAGAAAAGGGATCGATTAGAGAGTGAGTCGCTTGAATTTCACGAGCGGGTTCGGAAAGAGTATGCACATCTTGCGGCAATGGAGCCTGAGCGGTACTTGGTAGTGGATGCGAATAAAGATATCCAGGAGATCGCCCAAGAGATTAAGGAACGGGTGAAACGGAGCGCTCCGCGTTCAATTTCGAGCGCATTAGGTGGTAAGTAGTACAAATTCTTTAGGGCAGAATATTCCTATGCGCCTTGACCACGTTTCCTACGCGACAACCCACGAAAATATAGTTGATGTAATTCAACGAATAGGAAGCCAACTAGGAGCATCATTCATTGACGGTGGGATACATCCCCAGTTTGGAACTAGGAATTTCGTTCTTCCATTACAAGATTCACGATACATAGAGGTTGTCTGCCCGCTCGATCACCCCGCATCTGACAAATCACCTTTTGGGCAACTGGTATCCAAGAAGGCAGAGGAAGGCGGTGGTTGGCTCACCTGGGTTGTGGCCGTAGATGACCTTTCTCCGGTGGAGACACGTTTGTCACGCGAAGCAGTTATCGGGCATCGAAAGAAGCCAGACGGCAATGACTTGTACTGGAAGCAAATCGGCGTTTTAGACACAATGAGCGATTTAAGCAACCCATTCTTCATTCAATGGACTAGTAATGCCCATCCGTCACGAGAAGCAGTCTCAAACATCAATCTAACATCATTACAAATTTATGGAGATGAAGAGACTATTTCCTCGAAGTACGGACTAAACGGATTTCTAAAGTCGACCGGGGTCGAATTCTCTTGGCTGGATTCAGAAGAAGACACGGGTATTAAGTCCGTAGGTTTCAAGACAGGTAAAGAAATAGTTGTTATTGATTGACAAGTGCCGCCTTAGCTCAGTCGGTAGAGCGTCGCTCTCGTAAAGCGAAGGTCTCGGGTTCGATTCCCGAAGGCGGCTCGAACAACCACGAAACAAAGTTGCTAGAGCAAGTCAAATAAATTTCATAAGAATTCTCCGTAAACAAGTAAAATAAGATTGTGAGAATTTTAGTTACCGGTCCGGCAGGCTTTGTAGGAAGAGTTTTTCTAAGATCATTCTCTGAAAGTCCCCAGGCTAGTGGAGATACCAAACTTTTTCTCTTGCAGAATGTTTCGCCGGTACCTCAAGATTTAGTTCATCAGCTCTCAACTTGGTGCGAAGTTAAAACTATTAGCGCTGACCTGACGAAACCATGGGTTTTTGACATTGAAGTTGATTACGTTGTTAATTTGGCTGCTGACGGAACAAACAATCCCTACTCCGAATTGTCCAACCAAAGATATCTTCAAATTAATGGCAATCTAATCTCGTGGGTAAAAAAAACCTCCACGGTGAAGATTATTCATATTAGTTCTGGGATTTGCGACTACTTTGATGAGAATCCAAAAGCGCCCGTAATTTTAAGAGGGGGGAAGACAGAGTTTGCTCGAGTTAGAAAGCTTGTGGAAAGCATGCTACAAGAAGTTTCCAGAGAAGAATCGATTGATTACAAAGTTCTACGTCTCTATTCCTTCATCGGAAGTGAATTAGCCAAAATTCAACATTATGCAGTAAATCAATTTATTTGTTCGGCGAAGAAACAAGGTGTCATAAAAGTAATGGGTAACTCACAAACCAAACGTTCTTATCTTTTGGATCGAGACCTTGGAAGCATTATTAACAGGGCGGTGTTTGATCTAAATTTTCCTAGCTGGATTTCTGTCGCATCACGATATCCAGTAACGATGAAAGAATTGGCGGAGATCATTTCGCAAGAAATCCCGTCAAGAGTACAGTTTTTGGGAGAACATCTTCCTGTTGAAGACTATTTGCCAATTTACTCCAAAAACATTCTTCCTGAAACTTCGATTCCAACCGAATCATTGACTGATACGATTCACCGAATGATTCGTGAAACTATGTAGAAATTGAGATAAAGGACATGAGAAAAACTTCGGGAGCCGAATCTTTAGTTGATGCTTTGAACTTGCTGAATGTTGAAGTGGTTTTTGCGATCACGGGGGCCGGCAATCTAGCTCTTTTGGATGAAATTCAAAGAAGTGGCCGCATTCGGGTCTATTTCCTGCATCATGAACAAGCTGTGGTCATGGCAGCTCAAGGATATTCACGTGTTTCAAATCGAATAGGTGTGGCAATTGTAACCACAGGTGGTGGGACATCAAATGCAATGACCGGAATTCTAAGTGCACATTTGGATTCAATCCCAGTTCTAGTTGTATCTGGAAATGAAAGTTCTTTTCACTGTGCAGAGTCTAACGCTACTCGCTCTTGGGGCGTTCAGGGTTTTGATTCAGTTCGTTCTTTTACCAATATTTCAAAAGCTTCAACACGTCTTAAGAAGGGAGATTGTCCTTTTCAGCAAACTCAACAACTAGTTGAGTTGGCTCTAGCTGATCGTATGGGACCTGTTCATTTGGATTTCCCGATGGATCTTCAGAGATCAGTTATCTGTCCAGAAGATTGCAGACATGTGAAGGAATCTGACTCGAATGAAATATTGGATAATAATGGAGAGCAGATTAGTGAACTGATTAGGAAACTGAGCTCCGCATCTCGCCCTATGTTCTATATTGGAAATGGCTGTAGACGAGAAAGAACCTCGATAAAACTACATCAGCTAATCAATAACCTTCAAATACCATTCTTTTTATCTTGGTCAGCTATTGATCTTTTTCCTGAGGAGCACCCTCTTAATATGGGTCGTGTGGGTATTTACGGCGAAAGATCTTCTAATTTAATTCTCCAAAAGGCAGACTTGGTGGTTTGCCTGGGCACGCGACTTGCGATACCCCAGGTTGGATACGACAAGAGAGACTTCGCAAGAGGTGCTGAGGTATGGGTTGTTGACATTGAATCAATTGAGCTAGAAAAGTTTGCCGGTTTGGGTTGGCATTTGATCCAAAGCGATGTCTTTCATGTTCTATCTCAAATCGAAAGAGAGTTTTCTGAAGAAGGATTGTCTGGTAAGAACAATAATGAAGATTGGCGTACGAGCATTACAAAAATTCGCAGACAATTTCCGCGCTATGAAGAATCAGAAATAGGATTTCGTAACAACTCATATGTTCATTCTGTTGATGTAATAACATTTCTTAACAAGGAACTTAACGATGATGCCACTATCGTGACAGATGTCGGCGCAGGACTACTCTCGGGGCATTACGCCTACGAACAAAAAGGTGTCCGCCGTATATTCACTTCTCAAGGTCTTGGGGAAATGGGTTTCGGTCTACCAGCTTCTATAGGTGCATATCTAGCGGAACCTAATCGACAGCTAGTTTGCCTAAATACGGACGGTGCGATTATGTTTAATCTCCAGGAATTGCAATCCGTAAGCCATCTAAAAATTCCTTTGAAATTGTTCGTGTTCAATAATAAGGGCTATGCCATGATTAAAATTTCGCAAGGAAACCTCTTTGATGGAAGGGAATTTGGATCTACTTTAGAATCCGGAATATCTTTCCCCTCTTTTGCATCGTTGGCAAAGACGTTTGACTTCGATTACTTTCACCTAGCGAATAGCGGGGACTTAGGTGTAGATTTAGTGAAGATTTTAAGAAATAGTCGTCCAACCCTGATTGAAGTAATGATGGACCCTGAACAGAAATATTTGCCGCGCCTCGCAACTTCGAAGAAGAGTGATGGGACATTGGTTTCACCGCCTATAGAAGATCTTGATCCAAAAATCTCCTACGAACTTCTACTTGAGATTCTAGGAGGTGCCGTTCATGAATCAAGCAAAGGAATGGAAAGATAGAAAAGTAAGTAATCGTGGGATGATTAAAGCTCTCATTCTCGGCTCAGGAAATATTGGAACTGATTTAGCTTTGAGAATGAGAACAGACCAAAGGTTTGAAGTTGTTGGTCTTGTTGGAAGAAGGCCAGAAAGTGAAGGTTTACTCAAGGCGGGAGATAATGGAATTGCAGTTTTTAGTGAAGGTGCATCGCAAGCTCTCTCGGGAAATATTGACTTTAATGTGGTTTTTGATGCAACTTCTGCGACTGACCATATTGAACACTGGAAACTTATTTCTGGTAGGAAATGCGTCGTCATTGACTTGACGCCTTCTCAATTGGGAAAACCTATGGTGCCTATTCTTATGGGGAGACACGTGGATTTCTCGTTAGATGGCCAGGAGTTAATTGAGAGAAATTTCTCCATGATTACATGTGGGGGACAATCCTCAGCCGCGCTCATATACGCCCTTCAGAGCGCCTCAAAGCGTATTCTTGAAGTAGAAGTTTCCTCAAGTATTGCATCTAGATCTGCCGGACTCGCTACTCGTAGAAACATTGACAACTATATTGCAGCTACTGAGTCTCTCGCCGCCAGCATAAGCGGAACTCAGAAAACGAAAGCTATCCTTGTACTCAATCCAACGGATCCTCCAGTCATGATGCGTACCACGGTAACGGTGAACGCAATTGATATGAAAGTGGATGTCGCAAATCAAGTTCTGAGAGAGATGGAAGAGGCGATGCAGGAATTCGTTCCAGGGTACCGGATTGTCGTCCCTATACATTCTCAGAATGAGAATGTTTATTCAGCTACAGTTATTGTTGAAGGAGCAGGATTCTACCTTCCTCGATTTGCAGGTAATCTAGATGTGATAAATGCGGCAGCCGTTGAGACTGCCAGCCGCTTGTTTGAATCTCATTTTGGTGCTTTTCTTGAATAAAAAATTCTACGACGTAACACTGCGTGATGGCAATCATGCGTTGAGGCATCAGTTAACTCTAGATTTCTTAGTCAAGTACTGTCGTTTAGCTCGTCAATCATCCTCCTATGCAGTAGAGGTGGGCCACGGCAACGGATTAGGCGCATCCTCCTACCTCATAGGTAAGTCCAGATTAACAGATGAGGAAATGTTGAGAGCAGCGCGTGCGAATCTGGGAAATAAGTTATTGGGTGTTCATGCAATACCCGGTTTGGCAACTATTGAAAGGGACTTAAAACCAGCAATTGATCGTGGTGTTGATTTAGTTAGAGTCGCAACGCACGCTACAGAAGCGTCTCTGGCCGAAACGCATTTAGAATTCTTGGTAAAGAAGAATGTGATTGCACATGGAGTATTGATGATGAGCCACATGAATACAGTTGATGGCTTAGTTAGGCAAGCACGGTTAATGGTTGATTTTGGTGCTTCAGCAATTGTGTTAATGGATTCGGCCGGAAACTTTAGGCCGGATGACGTAACGGAGCGTGTAGTTGCGCTAAGAGAAACCATTGGGGTAGAAGTTGGTTTCCACGCTCATAACAATTTTGGACTGGCCATCGCCAACGCTAGCAGCGCAGAGAAAGCAGGAGCAACGCTTCTAGATGGGGCCGCTATGGGGCTTGGTGCGGGAAGCGGAAATGCTCAGCTCGAGGCTCTGGTAGCGGTCTCAAACGCCGGTGATGAAGATCTAAAGATGGATCCGTTCTATGATTTGAGTGATTTAACTGCTCTAGAGTGCGCAGGAAGTCTTCCTAAGGTAACTTCGACTAGTTTACGAAGCGGGATGGCTGGAGCCTTTAGTGGTTTTGCTCCTCACGTTCAGCGATTGTCTGATGAACTTGGCGTTCCCGTTGAAGTACTCTGGAATGAAATTGGTCGCCGCCGTATAGTTGCAGGGCAAGAATCAATTCTGCGTGAAATAGCCTTAGATCTCATGAATTTGTGACTAATGTTTAGTTTCATCCACAACATCTAGCCAAGGCCAAAGTGGTTGCGAAGCGAGTTCCTGAAATTCTATCTTTTCACGTAATGTATCCATCGGTTTCCAGAAGCCAAAGTGTTCATAAGCGCCCAATTTTCCTTCGTCGGAAAGCCTGGGAAGCGCTCCGGATTCAAAAGGTTCATCATCAGAATGAACGTAATCTGAAATCGCTTTGTCAAGAACAAAGAATCCACCATTAATCCAACCTGAGTCGGCTTGCAATTTCTCGCCAAAATGAGAAACACGTCCGTTTGAAATCTCTACTACTCCAAATCGAGCCGGAGGGCGAACAGCGGTGAGAGTTGCTATGAATCTTCCTTCTTTGTGTGCTGCAAGTAGCCTCGGAATGTGAACATTAGCGAGTCCATCACCGTAAGTTGCCAAAAATCTGTCACCAGAACTCGCGAGTACGCATTGCTTAAGTCTTCCCCCGGTTTGCGTCTCTAATCCAGTGAATTGCGTGGCAACTTTCCAATTCTCCGTTAAAGAACTTGTCCATTTTTCGATTACTTCAGCCAAGTAACCCGTGGCAATTAGGAAATCGGAGAAGCCTTGCCTCGCATAAGAATTCATGATGTGCCAAAGCATCGGCTTCCCACCGATTTGAACCATTGGTTTAGGAATGACAGTCGTCTCCTCCGCCAACCTAGTACCGCGACCGCCAGCCAAAATTATTACTCGCATAGCTATACCTTATCAACACAATCAAGAACCTCTTAAGTATGAAATAGATACTAAACCCTGGCAGCTCGAGGTCTTGGTGAGTGTATTCTAGTGACAAGATACTTTGGGGGGTTCGGCTCGTGAAAGTTGCTGTTGCAGGCGCGGGCGGATTCATCGGTGGATGGTTGACGCTTAAATTGTTATCTGAAGGCCATGAAGTCATTTGTGCCGACATCAAACCACTATCAAATTGGTACCAAGTCCATGAAGCAGCTGAGAATCATGTATTGGATCTCTCTAGATTAGAAACTTGTTTAGTTTTTCTTCGGGGTGTGGACCAGGTTTATAACTTGGCCGCAGATATGGGTGGAATGGGTTTTATTGAGACGCATAAAGCAGAGTGCATGCTTTCGGTTCTAATTAATACGCATCTACTAATGGCAGCCAGGGATCTGG
>Ga0194133_10008910_pt1 | contig 11612 bp, 6 predicted proteins | sample TA2KigOf40mmetaG_FD_155448 | JGI IMG/M metagenome (GOLD analysis project Ga0194133, IMG submission 155448) | Freshwater microbial communities from Lake Tanganyika, Tanzania - TA2015055 Kigoma Offshore 40m | ecosystem: Environmental > Aquatic > Freshwater > Lake | place: Tanzania: Lake Tanganyika...
AAATATTTTTTGATTGAAGTAACAATAAAAAATGCTTATCAGGCATTGTCATATAAGAACTCTGACGGAGGAAAATCTTTTCAGCGAAGAATCTTTACAATGCTTTTAAAAATAGTCACTCACAGATTATTCATTCAAAAAACTCAACAGGAAATTGTTCCCTCTACTCAGAGATCTCTGATGTTTGAAGTAGAATAAATGGGGGTAACAATGGAGTAACAGTCATTGCGCCAGTCTAGAGATGGGCCCTGACCCAACTCGAGCTTACTTTTGACCCGGGTACTTTAATTCTGACCCGATCCGAAGAGATTTTTTGGACCCGAAGGGAAAAAAATTGAAAAATTTGATGTTTTTAGGGGAAATTTTCCAAACCCAAACCCAAACCATGGATGGTTGACCCAACCTGACCCGAGCCACAAAAAATTGACCTTACCCGACCCATGTCAAAAAATTTTGACCCAGACCCATCACTATGCGAGACTGTCATTTGACCCTACGTCCTGTAAAGAAAAAAAGACACCCCAACTCCATCTCTTTATCTGATGGCCATTGATTGCATTGACAAAGTTGTATTGGCTCGACCATCTGAACAAAATTCCACTCCTGGGTAAAAAAACATCAATTAAAAAGATGACCACTAATGAAATATTCATTCTGTCAACTGTCAACATGGCATTCACTCTGCACTCTTAAAAATCAATCAATTGTAAAAAGAACTTAATACAATTAGAATGCACAAGAGTTAAGAAAGAGAAAAAAATGTAATTCCATTTTTTATTATTAACACCTTTGAACTTATATTGGTAATGTTAAATAACCAAAGGCACATTTTTTGTTCTTAAAATCTATTATATCACAAACATCATGAAAGAGATAAGAATTGAAAATAATCTGGACATGTCTGAAATAATATTATTTCGTTGACAAACTAAATTTTGACTTTAAGAACTTTTCTAAAAAAAATCTCTATTTCAGCGGTACAAACTTTTCTTCATCATCAAACCTCTCAAAGTTTCGAAAAAAATGTTTCTCTATCTGTAAGAAATTAATTCTAGAAAGGCTTTAAATTGAGTAGTGAAAAAGAAAGCCTTGTATTGGCAACTTCAAGAGAAAATATGACTTTTAAATTTTTTTTACCTATAATAACATGGCATGGGTAACCTTTGTACGTTACTTGATCACTTTGAATTATGGAAATACATGTGAAGTTAACAAAGGAAAAGACAGTGAAGAAGGGATAGTCTTATAAATACAGGAAACAAAGAAATAGACTTTTTTGCTTTCCTAAATATGTTTGTTCGATCACAAACCTTATAATTACAGATTGAAAAAACAGATTAAGAACCCCAGCGGCACCAGGCAACCATTGACCCCTGATTGCCAAAAAAAATAATAAATGATTCCCAGCCAACAAAAAGTGATTGAAATTGTGTCAAATACATAACCTGATTTTGTTGTAATTTCTCTGTCTGTAAGGTTTTGATACTAACCAGAAATCAAAGTATCAAAAGTTTTTTGTATTTGTATTTACTTCTATCTGCTCAACCTTACAATTAAATGACAAACATGACACTTAAGAAAAAATTTTAAGTTCAAGTTTTTGATATTAAACCTGCGAAACCCAAAGGTATTGTGAGAGAAAACCAAAAACCACAAGTGGAGTCGATTTCAAGGAAATTTTACAAAACAAAAGCTTTTTAGAGACTTGTTTTCATCAGTAAAGAAAGTTTTCATCTGTTGCCTGAGGAAGGACCAGATAAAAAAACTATAGAAACGTTTCATTTGTTTAGCAAAGTTCAAAAACGAAAATTCTTCTTGCAGCTCTTTTTTATGATCGTTCACTAACTACCACAAACAAGAAAGGATCTTAAGAAAAAACTACTGAGCTTTTATCAGCTTAACTAAATTTGTAATTGGATGTATACACTTAATGTTCCTGTTTGCAATGATAAAAAAATCTTCCTCAATACCTTTTATGTTTGCTCTCACAGATTGCTTGGATCTTGGCAATTTTCAGTCAGAATGTGTGCAAATAAGTCAAATGAAAAAATCATCATATCTAAGAAACTCAACAATTTTTGGCCAATGACAATGTTTCATAACTGATTTTATTTTTCCCCATACAGTTAGTCTATATCTGCCAAAGCTAGGTGCTTGTTTGGAGGTTTATACCCTGGTAGGGCATTACCCAATTAATAATTAACATCAAGCATCAATTATCTGTTCAAAGGTTAAGAAAAATCCATTGATATTTTTTCATTCGCATTAGCAAGTCTGGCAACCTTCTCACCTTAAACTCAGCAAACAATTGTCCAAAATTTCAACTAGAGATGGGCTCTGACCTGACTCGATCCGACGCGATCCAAGCATACTTTTGACCTGTAGTAAATAAGAGGCCAACCCGTCTTTGACCTGGGTACTTTTTGACATGACCCGAAGAGATTTTTTTTGACACAAAGGAACAAAGGGAAAAAATTAAAAAAATTGAGATTTTTAGGGAAAATTTTCAAAACCCAAACCCAAGATGGCTGACAGGACCCAACCCAACCCCAGCAACAAAATATAGATCCGACCTCTAGTCAATAATTTTTGACCTTGACCCATCACTAATTTCAACCCTTATTAAGCAATTTTTGTATTAACATAGATTGAAAATGAGTAAAACAAAATCAATGCCATGCAATCATCTATGAATAATTAGAGCCATATATAGTTTTGACATTTTTAAGTATGCCTTACAACTCGAGGTCATTAAAGGCACACTGGGTGGTTTTTGATGACATTTTTTTCCGTGGTAGATATCCGGGCGGGAGTCGAACCCGGGTTGTTGGGATAGAAATCCTTTATGACTTTAGACTCCCTTTATGTAACCAGTTGATAATAATTCTTAAAGGTTAGATTCCACTTACTTCATCAACCCTTTTCTTTGATTACTTTTTAGGCTCACACTTTTCTCTTTAAGCATTTAAAATGTTCCTTGAAAAGGAATGGGAAACCACCAAAAATGAAAATAGACTAAGTTACCCAAAAGGGAATCTTTTGAAAGTAACCATAACCGCCTCCTTTGTGTTGATAAAACCAAAAAATAATGTGCTTTTGACAGTGTGAAATGAAAAGTCACTAAACAGCATAATTCATGGGGAAAAAATCTTCATACCTTTCATCTTCATAAATTGAAATGGAAAAGCAGATTAGCGAAGAAACTAGCTTCTCTGCAGAAATCAAAAAGATATTTACTTCAGTTTAAAATTTCTTTCCGTAAGTGTACTTAATTAAGAAGGCAAAAAGCTTCTGCGTGCCATTTATTCTTGAAATGAAAAAAGTAATGAAAGAGATGAAAAACTTTTTTTTTGTTTTGGCTTTGTAATTCCATGTGTTTACAGAAGATGCTAAATGAGTTTGGTAAATTACGTTGAACAAGGCAAATGAAGATTAGTTGCTTAGAGGCAAAGCCGATGAGAAAAGGTATAGGTGGTAAAATAATAAAGTAAGGAGAAAGCTCAGGATAGCAAAAGTAAATTTGTGACAAGTGTTGTGAAAACTTTGCTAAGTGTATTAACTGAATGTGGTTTGTTGTTGAATACAAAGTAAATGACAAAACTGTGTATTTGTCATCTTGTAATAAATGCTTGCGTAGAAAATCTCTTCCTGAGAAACCAATCAATGCTATTGAAAAACAAACTTTTTACTTATTTGCTAGAAAAATAAATTGTTATTTCTATATTGCATCACAGGTTAAAAAAGTTAGAGAACTTCAAATTTTAAATTAGACAGAATATTTCTTCATAAAACCTCATCTTCAACAAAAGATGTCATAGGGGGAGAGGGGTCATAAAAATCAATGTTGGGTTTAAGTACAGGTTCACCAACAGCTGACCCCACCTGAGCTGCACGGATTCAGTTGTTGGTAAACCCAAAGCCAAGCTCAAACCCAGGCCCAAGAGTAAACCTAAGCCCAAATCCGACCCCATACCCAATCGGCAAGTTTGTACATCAGTGTGATTGTCAGTGTCAGCATCATTAGGCAAACTGATGTTGGCCGAACTGGCATAATGTCTGTTAGGCAAAACATGTGTTAGGCGAAACGTCTGTTAGGCAAAACGTCTTAGGTGAAACGTCCTTTTGGCGAAAGATCATTAGACAAATCGACACAGTATCAAATGAAATACCCTCATCCTCCCTTACTTTTTTCTTAAAAATAGTCCCTTTTGTTTCTAAGTTTCCTGAAAACTTAACTGCAGTTTTTTCTAACAAACATAAAACTATACTAGCTGAGGTACCCGGCGCTGCCCGGGTTAATTTGCAACAGACGAACATCTATTCTTTTTTAAACAGTTTTCAAAAATGTGTCCTCCAACTTATAGTATTTTAGGCACCCCCAGACCCAAGGGGAGGCGGCAGGGGTCAAACCTGTACCAAACCCTTCCTTAGACAGATGGGGATGTGCGTGCAAAATTTCATTAAGATTGGTGCAGGGATTTGGATTTCCATTAGCCCTCAATATACCAACAGACAAACAGACATCTGTTCACCCATTTTTATATAGATAGATAGATAAAAGACAGAAGAAAGATATACATTCTAAAACTCAATGAAAACGAAAGGCGTCTACAATATGAAAACCAATTTAATCAAAAAGATTGATATACTCTATATTTATTGGATTAAGTTTACTATCTTTTTCTGAGCTTAGACCTGTCAGTGTCAGATCTTAATTAATGGATTTTCCAGTTTCAATCAATTTCTCATTAGAAGTAATAATTTCAAAAGAATTTTTGGCTTATTTTTTGTCTTGAAAACACTGCCATTAAATGGCAACATTATTGCATTTCAAATTCCAAAGGTGTTTGTTTATGAAAATTTTTCTCTTCTTTTTATTGTTTCTCTCTGTAAATCTCTGCTCACCTTTGTTCTGGAAACATATGACAGCAACGGAGAACTTACAGAGAGAAGCTATACACTTTCCAAGAGTTTTTCTTAGTTGTTTCATCTTCCTCTAAAGCTTTGAGTGCTCAAAACATAATTCCAGACTAGGAGAACAACTCGAACACTCACTTGTGGAAATATTCTCCTTCAAGTTCTCCTCTCTGCAACAAGTAAATCGAGGCTCAATTCCATTTCATAGCCAACCTCAAGAGTTTTAACGCTTGCTATGGAAGTTGAGATCTAAAGATTTGTCTATAATAATAATAAAAAAATGGCTTTGGAACAATTGATGCGAAGTGCAAAAGATGCCTTCGTCTTGCCAATGGCATTGTTTAGTGAAATAGCTGATGCGTAAGTAAAATAATTTAATGCTACATTACTTTTCATTTTGTGAGGTTGAAAAAATAATTCTATCACAATGTTGGGATGATAAGCCTTTTTTGAAAAATCTCCAACAGCAAATACCAATTTGAGATGAAAAATGTGAAGAATGAGGCCAGCAGCAATTATAATTCCTTTTGTCCTTGAAGAGTTCAGAACAAAAGAGCCTTTCACTTATCTTTAAAATTAATAGAGGCTTTTCCAGTAAAAATACGGATTTATTTTTTAAGTAACATAAAAACATTAAAGATTTTTGATTCTCTTGTCTTAATGGTGAAGTATTTTTTTGTTACAAGAACAGCTTTGAAGATGAGAAACTTTTCAAATTTGATCTATCCTATATTTACTACACCTAAGATATTAGCGATTCTTTATGTTCCAGTTTCCCTTATCAGGATTCCCACTTCTGGAATCTCTTGGGAATATGTCGTTTTGTCTAATTTGTCATTTCGCCTAACCAGAGTTAGGCAAAACATGCCCTGCAGGGTTAGGTTAGGTATGGTTAGGTACGGTTAGGTATGGTTAGGTTAGGCTAGGTTAGGTTAGGTTAGGTTAGGTTAGGTTAGGTTAGGTTAGGTTAGCTTAGGTTAGCTTAGGTTAGGATAGGAAAAACAACACATTGGGTGAAATGACATGGTATCTAATCTGTATCATACATCCAGTTTCTTGTCTGATGTCTGGTAAACTACTTATGTGTACTATCTACTGCTAGCCTGATTAGTGTAGGATATATAAGAGCTTACATTGAGAATTGAACTTAAGTTGAATAAAGATTCAAGTACATACGACATTGTTTTCTTGCTTATGGTCAAGGTCTGACAGATCTGTGTAAAATGAAAACCAAAACCAAAACACCTCATAAACATATCTTCAACATAAAATTCATGTATCAAACATATTATGGTCTATTAAAAGTGATATTTTACTCTCAATGAAAACTCCTAGTAAAATTTTAAACCACATCTCAGATACCATGGAGGTTTTGACGAAAAGTTGTAATAAGAAAGTAAAAGGGAAGGAAGTCAAGATACATTTGAATAAAGCTGGTTTTTCAAGTTAATGAGAATAGTGTTGTTGACATTGCAACAGTTCCTTTCAGAAATATGTTCAATGTACCAACAATGATTGCAATTTCTGTTTTAAAAATTTTGAATTAAGCCAACTCATAAGGATCAATCATTTGCCCAGGCTAAGGTTCTAACCCTGAACCTTTCAGTTTTCAGCCAATTACTATATTGATTGACAGCTTATGGTCGGCTGAGGAACTGATTCTTTTAATACCAAAGAATTAGACTTTACAGCAATTCAATTCCCTACGCTGTTATTGTGTCTTACAGTCATCTGAACTATCCGTGGTTAAAATTAGGGAATGGTATTTTTCTGCTGTAATTATTTTGTGTTTTTAACAATTAAAATCAGGTTTCATGTGATCTGCATAGCCAATCCTGACTGAGGTAACCATCATGTTAGATGATTATTTTAAGACGAATACTGGGATCAAAGATTTGTCCTAACCGGGGATTGAACCCCAGTCTCCCAGTACTCAGCCAGTTGTCACACCACGAGCTACAACAGCGCCATTATATAATCTCAATTTATTTGACAGCTTATATATTTAGTCATTTGTAATTTCTCTTTTAGTTCTCTATCTTTTACATGTCTTTTATTGTTACACTTCCCTGGAAGCAATAAAAATTTGTATGATTATTTGAAATAGTTATGAGAAAGGTTTTATGCTTATTTTCAAGACGTTAAACTGTCGTCATAATTTACCTCTATGAATAAAAAAGAGAGTAACTTTTTGAAAAAAGAGTTTCTGGAAAGGGACTTTACAGAGCCTCTGCCATTTCTGTTCCAAGGGATTCAAATAAAAGTTAATTTTAATTTTGACCTGATGAATATAATGCTTTACTCCCAACCAGAAAAATGACCGTGTTTGGCACAATTTCTGAAGTAAATTGCAGTATTGGTAAATTGTATGAGACATTTCGATTAAAAAGACATGGTTGATTGAAAATATACCATTTTTTATCAAACAATATTCTATAATATGTTGTACGCCCATACAACAATTGTGTAATTTTTGCACAAACTGTGTGAGTGTGACACTTTTCTGGTTGGAAGCAGCTTAAAAAACTTGCCTCTAGGTGGATAAAAACTAGGATTTGATGATATGGAAAGCTGTTCAAATATCAAATAAAGATGTGTCATTTGTAAGTAATTGGTTTTTATGGTAGAAAAAAAAAGATCCTCACTTTTCTCTCGAAAACTGTTAGCTAAAAGACTTTTCAGAATGGCACTTTGTTAAGTGACCATTAGCCTTAATGAAACTCATATTTTTTCAGACTCTTATTTTTTATAAGTATTTTTCATTTATTCAAAAAAGATAATTGAGACAGAAAATAATTGGATTAAAAAACTGTAAAAGTTTCTTTTTTAAGCAATAGGTATATATTTCATGGAGAAGTAGAAAGTTCTATAATCACTTCAGAATTGGGAATCTGAAAGAACTTATTCTTGATTGGCAATATACTGTACAGTTCCTGGAGAAAATGAAATTGTCAGCAAAAAAAGAGGCAACTGAGAGTACGAAAATTAGTTTAGCCACAAATAAATTGCATCAACGCTTCTGAGATCCAACAAGAGTTCTCGAAGATCGTTTTGGGCTATACAAAAAACGATTTCATTTACGGAATTGTAACAAAAGGAACAAACGAAGCACTTCAAAAGATAGAAGCAAAGTTTTGAAGTTGCTATAAGCTATCATTTTCAAAATATTTTCCTGAGATTGTGAAATTTGTTTATCCCTTATCTGGATAATTTCTGTTTATTTAAAGTTTTGAAAGAATTCATCAGAAATGTTTCAGTCCTTTCATAATCAGATTAAATTGAAATTATAAGATTTGAATTTTAATCTATCTGTTTGATAAAGTAGTAAACATTACAGTCTATTGGCACTGACTATATTTAGGCCCGGGCTCTGAAGGTTACATAAAATTAAGCAAAACTAGTTTTTTGCTAACCTATAACCCAACTTTAAGGGCCGGCTCTATACCTGTGGGTCTTTTCATATGGGCCTAACTCTACGGGCCTTTTAATCTTGGGCTTCCTTATTGTAACTTTCATCCTTTACTTCTGCTTGTAATAATTCATTCTCAAATTCATGGATTATTGTAACGTATTCATGCAGAACATTATGAATTAAATCAAATATTTATGTTCATGTTAAGATTTTTCCTTGTTTCTTTAGTGCCACAGGAACAAGCTCCAGCGCCTCAGGATCTGGTAATGGCCAAATTGAAGGAAGAGCCAAGGAAGGACCTGCTGGTGTAAGTTTACATAGTTTTTAATACTCAGTAAACCCTAAAACTTAAGTTAACACATAGGAGATCTTAAGGATGCTACCATCTAGGATAGAAAAGAATATATTTTATTTCCTTTGAAACACACTCTTGATTTAAAATAAATTGACCCCAACCCTCAAATGTGGGGTGAGGTCAAATTGTTTACAAAAGAAGTTTTATATTTGTTAATATAAACATGTTCATTAAAATGAAATTTATAACTGTTGAATATAGGAATGCCTCATGTGCATGTGAGATTTCATCAGAACAACTACTTCAAATTTCGCAACTTTTTTATCAAGATTAAAAAACTTTTTCAATTAGTTGCAATTTTTTTGGAAGAAGAATTTTGTTTAAAAGAAAGACAAATTCTACTTTTCTGTGTAAATACTAAATATTTATTGAGATATATTATATTCAAATAGATTATTTTTAGCGAAAAACGTATACTTATTTAATTTAAAACAAACTATCCAAGAACAAATTTTCTTTACTTTAGTAGAAATATGTAGAAAATTGATTTATTTGGCAAGAAAGCAAAGGAAATTAGGTTCCATTGAACACTAGAATGAAAGCTCAAATTTTGTCACATCTTCACAAGAAGCGAAAAACATTGATTCAATTCAGCTTTCAGAGTGGTATATTAGAATAGAGAAGCATAAGTTGTTGAAATGAAAACTCGTAGCCAAATGTCATGGCAACTACCTGGAAACCGAAGGATAGGGAGTTCTAATCTCAGCCTTTACCTGGGCGATCTCTTATCATGGATTGTCAAAAAATATCGAAAATTTAATTGCCTTGGCTCAAAAATTAGTAAAACCAAATTAAATCATTTTAAGTCAGTTTGAAGTTGTCTATTTACTGCAACACACATAATTGCTCCTTCAAAGTAAAGCCATTCTAAAAATATAACATATTTGATGATCATTTTTACGAAACTTGGAAAGGTCTTAACCCACAGGGAATTGTTCTGGAGCTTAATAAAGACCTCTTTGGGAGTAAAAACAAAAGGAAATTTGAGAAAAGTTTATATTTTGTCAACAAGGCTAGTTACAAGGAATTAAGTACATTTATACAGAAAAACCCTCGGGAAAAAGTTAGGCAATTTTTAGGATCAAATTGTTTCGTTTTATTCAGCGGCGCAGAAATGCTTAAAGTTTACCAAATAAACTCCTTTTTTTAAAATAAAGTGTTCAAAGTGCATTCAAATAGCCAGTATTTTCAAAAGATAATGTCCAAAGTAGCATAAATTAGAGTACAACAAATTTATGTAGAGAGATTGCAAGAGGGAAGTGAAGTCATCTCCTTGAGAAATAACTCTAAGCCTCACAGTCTGTTTGTTTAACACTTCCCAGTAAAACATGACACAAGTAAAGGTGATGCATAGTTTTGAATCAATAATATGATGTGCACTTTTAGCAACAGACTTCTGTATTTTGCACAATCAACCATGCATTACTTAACAACCATTTTCTCTGAGACTATGCACCTATCCCTTTTTAAGCCTGCCATCATTTCTCTCTTTGGTCAAGGTATAAGAAGGACACCAATAAATGGACCCTCTTTTTACCATCAATAAGCCAAGAGTATTTCTTGACACTTCAGAGCATCCACTCTGTTCCTCGCAAAGGTACTTGCAATGCTTTGTACCTCATTCTGGCTTACCATTTTCTGTTGTCTCTTCTCATGTTGTCACAAAAGATTTACACATCTTTAAGCTAATAAAAGTATTTTCTTCATTGATCCTCGAAAAGTCCAACAATTCAAATATATTATTTTGTAAGTTGATCTTCTGTCAATTGTAAAATGAAAGATGAGCCTTTTTATCAAAGGTCACACCTCTTTGCAAATCCCTGATTAATTGTCAACTTTTGCTTCCAAAGTTGGTGCAAGTCTTGACTTTCATTAAAGAAGAGTGAAATATAAAGCATATACCAGCATAAATTAATAAAGTTGATCTTTCCTAACAATTTACTGGAAACAGCAGGACCAAATTTTTGCCCTCAAATGTACTCTGTTACCAAATTTTGTTGTTTTACTTGACACCACTTGAAAGTGAAGCACACATTTGACGTCTGATTGACTTTTCCTACCCTTCTTTCCGTTTGATATTTGTGATGGATTGTTATTTAACCAAGATTACATCCAACAGCAAGGAAAACAATGTGATACAATTAAACAACAGCAACTTTAGAGCCTTTATTCATTTACTAAGTAACAGACAGCAAACCAAAAATCAGTCATGGAAAAAACATGTTTTTCTACATTTGAAAACACTGTCTCCGTGTCTTATTTGATAAAGATCTAGGTGAAAAATATACCATTGGGCTCAAATACCACAATTTTGGCAATTTCTGAAAAGCCTTAATTTAAATGACTTTCATTTAATGCTCAGTTTTCATTTTCATAGCGTATTTCCAACCTCAATCAACTTGTTTTCATATAAACTTTGAACCTTTGGGAATTCACAGTCTCCCTAAAGTGGCTCATGAAAAGGGCTTGGAGCTTTTTTTAATCTTTACACGCTCCAAACTATCTTTCAGATCACAAAGTGCAGTTTTGTGTGAAGCATTGTGGTCAGTTCTTACCACAGAGCAAAATAGTTCCCCTGTTTCTTTTAGCTATTAATAGACTATCAAACCCCTCTATCCAAATCAATAGATTTATAAAAAAAATTGGAAAAAAGATTGCTGTGTCCATAAGGTGGGTGGTCGGGTTTTCAGAGGGACTCCCCTGAGCAATTCCAGCTGTAATTTCAAATAGATTTGAGTATCTCGTTGACTTATAAAGAGACCTCATCCTCCAAAGCTTATAATGAGAAGACTGAAATCAAAAATCAGGGATAGAAGAATTCGGGTCTCCAGGGTCTTATCTAGTGAATTTCCACTACTGTAAATCCGGGACCATTTTTTGTACCTTAATGTTCCATCTAAATTATTAAACAACGCTATTTTAAGCCAA
>Ga0194133_10008912_pt1 | contig 11611 bp, 10 predicted proteins | sample TA2KigOf40mmetaG_FD_155448 | JGI IMG/M metagenome (GOLD analysis project Ga0194133, IMG submission 155448) | Freshwater microbial communities from Lake Tanganyika, Tanzania - TA2015055 Kigoma Offshore 40m | ecosystem: Environmental > Aquatic > Freshwater > Lake | place: Tanzania: Lake...
AAATGACAGCGCGAAAGAGAGGGCGTCCCGAGCGTCCGGCTTCCCCCTCGGGCCCTCCGTCGGAGGCGACCCGTCGGCCCTGGACCTGACGCCCCGGGGGAGCCTCCTGTTTCCCGGCTTTCCCGGCCTCCTTCCCTCGCCGACGGCGGGGTTTCCGAACCCGATCTTGGCGGCGGCCGCCGCGGCCGGCGGCGGGGTCGGGGGCAACGCGTCCGTCGCGCCCGGCCTCTCCCAGCTCAACGCCTTTGCCGCGTCTCCCTTCAACCCGCTGGGCCTGCCCCTGCAGCTGCGACGTGAGTTTCCATTTTCACACGTTACCTTTGCATTTGTTTCCTGTAGGACGACGCTTTTTTGTCATCTTTTTTTGTTGACCCTTCTTTTCTTTTGTTTCCACAGCTCTGAATAACGACGATCGGTTTTTTGGCTTTTTTGCAGCGCGTGGCAATACTACCTGCCAGGTTTGCTTCAAGGTTTTTGCATGCCAATCGGCACTAGAAATTCATTACCGTTCACACACCAAAGAGAGGCCTTTCAAGTGTCCGGTCTGTGACAGAGGGTTTTCCACGAAGGCAAGTAGCTCTCCTAACGTGATTATGGGCAGCAGGGGGAGGGGAGGGTGAAAGCTGTAGATTTGGATAACCCTTTTGGTGTTTCGCGGGACGTGACAACGAACGGGGGGAACGGTTTTTGCACATTTTTTTCTCTTGCGACTAAATGCCTTCCTTGTTTCCTCCAGGGCAACATGAAGCAACACGCTCTGACGCACAAAAATAGCTCCATACCCCTGTCTCCCAACTCCAACTCCAACTCGCAGTTCAACAACAGCTCCGACTCTGAGGACAAGCTCGACCCGGACGACGACCTAGATCGGGACGCCTTCAACGGTCCACAGGAGGTCGCTTTGAAAAGGTCCCCGCCGCGCGAGGAGAGCGACGACGTCCCGCAGCTGAAACGTGCCAACGGTGAGACCCTGATTTGTGTTTGCCGAAACCCTCATGAACCTCTAACAATCTTGCCGCACTTGAAAACCTTTTTTTCTCTTTCTAAATCGGTCGCGGTGTGTTAACGACCCAGTTCCTCCCCGCGGAACAGCTTTTTTTTGACAGTCCCTAGCTCTTATTGACACTTGCTTTCTAGTGAATACGGTCTCGCTGGGCGGTTTATCAGACGAGAACCTAAATACGAGCTGCGGCCCCGCGAACGACAAGCACTTGTGCACTGTGTGCAAAAAGAACTTTTCGTCCGGGTCGGCTCTCCAAATTCACATGAGAACACATACTGGAGATCGGCCGTTCAAGTGTTCCGTGTGCGGAAAGGCATTTACGACAAAGGGAAATCTTAAGGTACTAACACTCTCTATGGCTTTGTTTTCACTAACCCGTCCCCGCCCTTCCACTTCTCATCTGAGCTTGCATTTTATCCCCGGCGTGTTAAAACGGAACGATTTCATTTTTTTCTCTTCTCTAGGTGCACATGGGCACGCACATGTGGAGCAGTTCTCACCCTTCGCGTCGAGGCCGACGCATGTCCTTGGAGATGCACCATCCGCCGATTCCATTGACGCCAAAAGACTCAGAGTTCCTGCACCGCAGGCCAGAGCTGTTCTTACCGTACCTACAAAATCAGTTTAATCAGGGACCAGGATCGGGGGTGAGTGAGACGGTCAAAGTGATGCACGGTCTCTCATTGATCTTATTTTTTCTCCTCCGTGTTAGGTCTCCGACCATTTTTCGCCATTTTCTGACAGTTTTTTCTCAAGCCAAGAAGCCAAAGAAGGCCAGCCCGTTCCTGCCTCAGTGCGACGACCCTTTCTGTCTCCAGACGGAGGCCTCGTGAACCTCAACAGCCCCGAACCGATGCGGGGACGATCTCCGGCCCCGCTCCAACGCGTAGCATTTGACATAGCGACTTTGAAGCAGCCTTTTACGTCGAGACACGACGAAGAAGACAGCGACGTCCAACACAAAGTGACCAGCGAAAACGGGTCGAGTCCGCCGACCTCTCCGCGAATCGACGCCACCACAAGTCTGTCGTCTGAGGCCTCCCTTTCGAGACCGTCCTCGAGGTCGGAGCTGGCCCAGGGGAGGAAGGCAGAGGCACTTGTCGCGTAAACTTACGTTCCATTCTGAATTTCTGTAAGAAACATTGAGCGATTGTGCAATAGGCCTCGTTGAGTTTAAACATCGGAAGTAAAAACTATCCACCTCCCGGCCCAGCCCTTAAATAGAGTTACCCTGTGCTTTGGATAAATTATTGTAATAATCTTCCTGCTTCTTTCACCCTTATTATTCCTCATCAGTGTTATCTATGTTTTAAAATTCTAGACGAAAAAAGCTAGTTGCTAGTCTACGTTCATTGGTTCGTTAAAGTGAGACAAACATTTCTTTTGTTGAAATTATTGATAGAAAAACAAACGACAAAATCACTTTGTTGTAGTGCTATGAACAAAACTTTAGGTACAATCATGCTTTTTTATTGTTAGAAATTAAACCAATGTGTACTGGCGATTCCTGTTGATAACCACAATGACTTGCATTCAATGTTTTTTTAATTTTATCGTTGACGACTGTAATAACTGTACATAAACTTTGATTGATTTTTCTTTCAACACTCGATTACTTCTTTAACATATTTATATTAAATGTTTAAAAGAGACACGAGTTCGCCAAGTTGCTTTAAAACTACGACAACCAATCACAAATTATGTATACCAATGTCGAAAATGGAGATCTCATGTTCATAAAACAAGAAAAGCAAATCACAGCTTTCCAACCAAATCATTTTTATCAAGACTCAAAATATAATGGATAGAAAACAATGCCCCGTTTTACATACTCAGAATGTTGTTCGCAGAAGCACATCAAATAAACTTTAACGAGGCAAAAATCTTGCTTTTCCTTTCCAGTTTTTTTATATACAATTTGTGTGATAAATTTTACGTTTGTTTGCTAACTCTTGAAAGTTTTTGAATCCATGCTACGTTGACACAAAGTGCTAAAAAGCCAAAAAAGTTGCTGAACCATTTTCACCGTGCACAGTTGATCCGTCAAAGCAAGATGGAAAATTTATTAGAGACACCTTAGGAAAGAAACAGAGGAATTTAGTTCTAGATGTAATATTAAAATTTTTTCTCTGTAAGCGCATATCCATCCGAACTAATTTTAGCTTTGATACAAAAAAAAGTTTTATTTCTTTTTTTCACATTGTACTGTTGCATAATAAAATTAGTTAAAATTCAATTGTCAGTTTTTCCTTACGTGTGCAAAGACAATTCCATTCATGACAATTTGAAAATTGTCTTACGCAAACAATGCATCCAATAAAAAGAGTGTCTCAAAACGATTCATAAAGATAGAAACGTTGCTAAAAATATGACATTTGAACAATTGAGTGGTAACTTTTTGTAAGCGAAATCTTTTCAGAACAAAAAAATGTCCTACTATTGGAAAACTTTTTCAACAACATTTCCATTGATCGTCGGTCAAACGTTAACTGTCCACGCGTCATCGAATCGATTCGTCTGAAACAATATGGCACACAACTTTGAAAATGAAAATGTCTTGTATTGATGAGGACATAAAACTTAATGACGCTTCATTTTCATACACAATGTGAGAAAAACAAAAGGGAAAAAATTTGAACAGAATCTTTACATTTGGTAAAAAGCTGAAGTTAAAGTAAAAAGGATTCTCAATCACACTGATAAAGCTCTCAGTGTCTGTTTAGCTATTTCATAAGTTAATGCTTTAAACATGTTGTCGACTTTAAGATTATTAAAATCAGTGCTTGAAATTCACAATTTTGTTCAAACCTTAATTTGCAAAATCAGTTTCACAAAAGTACTATAAGCACGAGCCAAAAGTGTAAAAATTTGAGCATTAAAATGTTGAATGGTGACATCTGCTCGAGAATTTTGAAATTTACAAGTTATAGAAAGTGCGCATAATTTCTAAAATTATCAACGCTTGACAAGGTAATAGTGCTCCCCTAAAATTTCATTATTTTCATTTCATTGGGTGAAAAAGGAACTTAAACACTGACCCCCTATGGGTAAACTTTTTTTAAAATTAAAAGCACCTTGAGGGGATTTTTCACCACTCTCAAAGTCCTCATTCTATCCATCTGAGTTGGCTCGGACATTGAGTAATGACAGAAAATAGGATTACTTCTTTTTCATAAAAGCATCTGTGATTTGGAAGAAATAGTAAAAATTTAAAAACAATAATGTTCATTTGCCATTGAGTTCATATGCTATAACTTTAGATTTTTTTGATGTCTCTTTTCAATTGTTGGTCAATCGTCCTTGCTTGTGAATAAAATCTATTTCTGACTAACCTTAGTGCCAGGGCCATTTGAGATGTAAAATATTCTTTAACAAAATGTCCAACATGTCTGAGTTGATTAGCGACGATGTACCTACTGGCCATTGGCTTCGAAAGAAGGCGGTCTCACACGAACAAGTGGTCCAAACCAAGCCAGACGAACTTGTCGTCCCTTCAATCCTCAAAATTATAACCAACCAAGCCTGTTCAGGTCCGGCAAATGGTATTAAAAAACCATGCTTGAAACCACAAAAGAATAATGGCAGAAACATTTCTTTGCTTTTTTTGAGAAAAAAAAGATTGATGTAGAAACTTTAAGCTGTTTGTCGCACAAGAGTCGCTCTTTAAGGTGAAGGAGAATGAGACTTCAATCTTTTTTTGGTCAAATTTTCTGCGTTTCAGGTTATATCATATGGAATGATAGTTTTTTCCTGGATTAACCCAATATTTTTTAAAATTATGTCAATATATAAGCAAATAGCAGCTTATATCAAAAAGCTTTCATTAATATTTTTCTAATTTTTTCTTTGTGTTTATTTTCAGTTGCTATTTTCAAGAGTCATGACCAGTCAAAGCTTTGGGTAAACGTTGACAAAGGTTTCAGTCCTGCTGGAATCCATATCCATAAAAAGTTTGCTACTGGTTTTTTAGATTTCTTATCTACCAAGCAAAAGAACTAAAATTGTAATTTATGTGTTTGAATAAAGTCGCAGCATAATAGATTGGCAAATTAGTCACACTCATGGACACATATTTTTTGTCGACGAATAAGTGACACGATTTCTGAAAAATGGAACTTAAACAATTTAATGTATTTTTTGTTTACAACGTCAATTTTATTTTACAATTGGCAATCTTAGGTCTCTTCATTCTGTTTGGCTTTGGCATTTACAACTGAATTATTTCATCATTTTCCACCCTATTTTCCTTTGATTAAGGTGGATTGTGCTTGAAGACAAGATTTTGCTTGGCGGGAAAAAATTGAAATGCAATTTTAGGTCAGTCACTATCATTGGCCGCATCAATTTACGAACAAAAAACTTTTGGAAGGAGGAGTGAGTTCTGCTCCCCTCTTCCTTAATTCCACCCTGAATTTTTCGGCCTCCTGGATCTAGTAAATTGACAAACTGACGAATGTAGTCTGTTGAGGTGTGTGTAGCTTTGCTAGCTTGTCTCAAACTTTGTAGGATAGACATAGAAACGGCATGCTGAATCTGACAGCTTATACTTATTACCTCGCTGCACCATAGCTAAACAAATAACTTTTTACTATTCAGGTACGAACAATGAAGGAAAAACGAATATACTCACACGGGAAGACGTGCTAAATAGTAAACACCTGAAGATTTGAAATTAAAAGTCTAGCTTCTTTAGGATTTGAATCAAGTTTCTTGTATAAAAGCATATTTTGTAATTTAAAACCTTTGGTACTTGTAAAATGTATGAACTAAATGCGGTAACATCAGAGACATCCCAAGAACCCACAAAAAACTGATCTGACCAATGAGTTGTAGGCCATAAAAAAAGCCTGTCAATGCTTTGCAAGAATTATTTGGATTTCAAGGTCAGTTTCCGACACAAATTGTTGTTATTTCGACAACCTATAACAGTCGTTTCAATATCCTGTCTGTAGTTAACTTTTTTCAAATTAAAAGAAGAGAAAAAAACAAGATTGATGCGACGGTCAGAACAACTTTTGAAATTTTTTAGCTCAATTTTCAATAAACTAATGCCAAATAAAATTTCTTGTCTAAGTCACAATATGTTAGCTTTATTGATTCGAGGTCTCAATCATTCAAACATTTTTGGATAAACGCATGAGACAAAAAGTTTTCCTTAAGGTTTTTTTTGAAGTTGTGCTGCTCTCACAGCACCTCCATTATTTATTGATAACGATAATGATAACTAATTGATAATGCATGTTAATTAAGGTTAATCTATTACCTCATTTTCGGCTCTAATTGCACAATGCCGTGTCCATTGTCAATCACTGTCATTTTTGAGATGCTACACATCCCATGTGAAAACTCATTCTCCAAGATAAATACAGAGTAACAAAAACCATTCAAGGATGAGTCTTGATAAATTACAATCTAGTGAGTGAAATAGCTAAAATAATAGAGAAAAAAAGTTATCAGATGTTGAAAATTCCCAGGTTTATTCAAATGGATCTGATCTTTTCATGGAATTGGGAACCCTCACAGGAAATTAGTATTTCAAAGTTTCGAGTCATTTCTTTTCAAAAAAAAATAGGTGTCGACAAAAAATCATTTTTCAAGGTCGGTCCAAACTGATTGAAATTTACGCCATTATTAATAAAATTCAATCAAATAGCTTTTGTTTGGACTCATCAAGACTAGCTGTTTTTGTTGTTTACCTTTTAAATTCATATGTACAATATATACAACTTTGCTTGAAAATACTGTTCAACATGAAAAGTAACAGAATATATTTGCTGTCATATCACCATGACTCGTAAGTTAAACAAATTCAATGTAACAAATTACCAACTCTGAGATTCAAAAACTGCTTCCAATATTCAACTTATCATTCCACGTATTTCTTCATTCAAGTTTAGTATACCAAAATGTTAAATATAAACGATCAAAAAAGGCTTCATAGCTTTTGAAGATTTTCAAAAACTTATTTTCTTAAAACTTTATTTTCCATGGTTTTCATCGGTCCATTAGAAGACTGTAATGTGCTGATCCCAGCATGAAATGATTTTCTTGAATACCAAAAAAATACACAAAGCCTCAAAAGTTTTTTGTCATCGTTTTTTCATTGTCTATGTAAATAGATATACTCCGTTTCAGCGTGGTAGTCGCTACGTTTCAATGACTTTTCTCATTATGAAATAAAAATTATAGAGTCACTTTCCGTTTTGGGAAGAAACAAGCAGACCCTTGTTGACAAAGAGCAATTAAATTTTAAATAACCACCGAGTTTGGTTTTGAAAGAGTTGACAACGAAATTTAAAGAAGAACGTTCGTTGGTCGCACTAGTAAATTTCATGTGAGAACAAGTTCCCAACAATCTCTTAAAAGTAAAAAATTATGAAAAACGTTAGGTTTTTTTCAAGCAGCAAAACAAGTGAATTTATTTATCTAGTAGCTTTTATATATTCAATATATAGCAAGCAAATATTTAGCCAATAGATCGATTAACAGATGATTGATAGATTGAGCTGACACGGCACAAATTTTTCTATTCCAGACAATTGTTCTGATGATTAGGATGGCGATGCTAATGATCAATTGAGTGTATGATCAAATCAAAAATGAGTCGAAATTAAACACCTGTTTTATCAAAGTAAACAATTTTCAGTTTTATTTGAAGTGTGAATTTTTATGAGTTAAGATTTCTTAGTCTTTCAAGAATAGGCTTTTACTATTTCGTACATGAAGCAACTGATTTTTTTTTCTTTCTAGATCTGATATTGAAAAGCGTTTCAAATGTGTTGTTCAATTAAATAATATGAATTATTTTATCGTCTATATATTTTTGATATTTTTCCTTTTATCAGATGTCTATAGTAAAAGTGGAGAAAGTGTCCAAATCTCAGATTAACGACTCGCAATCCACCTTGAGTGGTTCAACAAATATGAAAAGATATAAATGGAAATATTCCCATAAGGACTTTATATCAGAGAGAATAACGTAGATAAAATGAAGAATTTATTATTTCATCATGCATTCAAAAAACAGCGTTAGCATGAATTGGAAACTTTTTTGATACGATCAAACTTTCTATAATTGTCTGGTACCTTTTATGTCTAAATTGAAGTGTGACAGGTCCTCAGGACATTTGGATCTTCTGTATGAATCCCCCCAATCCCCTGTGACCATTTTCCCCATTAGTAAAAATTGAGAAGAACTCATTCAACAGCTGCTACGTTCGCACTTACAACAACACTAGATTCGTGAAAAAGATGAAAATAATAAAGATAAAGCAAAATTCGAATTTGGATTTGCCTTTATTTCATTGCTCCATTATTGTTGCTCGTCATTATTTAAAGCAAACAGGGTTTTTAATTTTTCAGTCGTAAAAATCATTTATGGTATTGTTAATTTTTGTTTGTTGGTGCCAAAATCCAGTGGTTTGAATTGGTCATTGTGCGTGAAATGTTCTAACTGGATTAATGTCAGTTAAAATTACTCAATTGAAATAATCGACATGAATCATAAGTAAATGCTCGTTTAAGGCATATAAAATAATTCAAAAACAAGAAAAAGCTTCAAAGTGCTATTCTCGATTTGTTTTCAAACAGACATTCATTTTTTGTTGTCTCCGTTGCAAAGTCATCATTTTTGAGCAGTAACGTGTCTACATTAACATTCTGTTTACTTTGCATAAAAAGAAAATGTTTTTCCGGGGTTGTGACCGAATAATTTTGATAGCTCAATACATTTTTGTACCTCCTGTCCCCCTTTCCGTTTTACAGTAGAAGCTTGGTGTTTTGATAACATAATGCGAATCAGATTCGTTTTATCTGGTGATTTCATAGCTCAATGATATCAAATGGGCGGATGAAAAAAGGGATTAAGTTTGATGTAGGAATTTGTTTGATAAAAAATAGAAAGTCGTAACTGGGTTTTGAATAATATCCTATTTGGTTTCCATTATCAAATTATAAAAAAGTACTTTTAGTTGATGGCAAAATTTAGATTTTGCTGCAAATATCTTGAAAGTCTCAAAATTTTGATAAAAAATGACTGAGCAAAAAAACTCTGGCGCAATTGGATGAAAGTTCTGGCTCAAATTTTTTTCCGATAGTCATCAATAAAATATACCGATTGCATCAAAAAAATTCACTAAATAAATATTCCCATATTGTCATCTAACTTTTATATTTATTAGATTTATTATACACTAGCTGCCGTTTGCAAATTTTGAAATTATTTTGGTGGGGTGCTAGCAACTTGATTGTTTCAATTAAATAATTATGTGCAACTTCAATCGGTTGAATGGAGGAACACGTGTTTTTCACGTACAGACTTAATGAATGGATTTAAATAAGAATTAATTTCGGTGTTCTTGTTTTCTCAGCTCCATTTTTAGTTTTTATATGATTATCAAACAATTTCAATTCGTTTGACAAGTATTTTTACTATTCTATTTTATATGTCTCTTAATGTGATTTTCCATTTGACTTTTTGAGCGAACTTGTCAATTTATTGATATATTAAGATACATGTTTTATATCAGAAGTATATGAACCAAAGTTTTTCTCTGCACCATTTCATAAAAAATACGTTCGTTCGTAATTTGTATTCCGAATTTGTTTATTACGCTTTAATGCCTTCATTGGAAGCGAACAATTGAACTTTCACTCAACTCGTTCGGTTCCAGTTATTTTACAAACGCTATTTAGTATGGACAAAAATGAAACTTCAAAATAGGCGTGAACTAAAATTTTTCCACCGAACTTAAATTTAAACAATGGGAAAACCCTGATCTATTTACTAACTGCCTAAAGATAATAACATGTCTCAATCAATTTGAATTTTTAAGAGAGCTAAAATGTTGAAAGTGGAAATCTTCTTGATTCTAAAACCTTGATTTCCCCTTCGCTTAAATATGTATTTAAGTTACGAACTATAACGTAATGATGTTTGACAGCGAATATTCGTTTCTTTTGCATCTCTTCCAGATTTTGTGTCTAACCATCCGTTCCATCCTCCTACGCGCTCACCCCAGTACAACAACAATGTTGATCGCCAACAAAGTTTTTTTTGCTTATTTTTTCATATTCAGTGACAACTTCATTCGCATTATCAATCGTAATCGAGTGTCAACGTTATGTAAACAAAGTTTGAATAATCTCTTTCAAACATACAGATTACAAACGAAATGGGAATATGTATGAACCATTTCCCTGAACAGAATTATTGCAGTATTAAAATGCAAAAAAACATATGAGAAGAATAGGGGAGCAAAGAAAAATCGACCCCATCTGAGAAGGCAGCAAAAAAATTTCAATATTAATACATTTTATAAAATTAGATGTTCAAAATCTTTCCAACTGTTTATATTTTTGATGTGAAGAGCAGAAATCTGAATGTGTTACTTTGTAACAGTCATTGGTTGGATGGCCTTTACCCCTCATTAGTCGAATCTTCTATTTCCTTCTGTTTGCACACGTCATCATCGAAACGATTCATAAATTCGATGTGTCCGGATTTTCTTGTCTGTCCTTATCATCTCACACGCCCTGATGTTTCTGTGGGACCAAGGGTCACGTGGCAATACACGTGTGTGCCCAACTAAAAACGTCAACAGATTCACAAGAAAAAAAAGCAAAATGGCTCTATTAAATGATTTATGGCGAGAGTGTTTTGACAAGTGAAAGCTGCAAGATTTGTTTCTACTGGATTGCGCTATTTTTCCTTTTTCAGGTGGATTTTTGATGAATCTTGTCTAATGATAGTAATCAAAATTTAAGGAAAGGGGCCTTAAAATCTGAGCCACAAAACTGATGAATTTGAGAAACAATCAGGCATATCCAAAATACTAATATCAATAAAATTTCAAAAGAAACAATTACATAATGGAGTTACAGCACACTGCTACTTTAATGTAATTAAAATTAGGTGTCTTTAAATGTATTCACACAAGAATATTTTCTCACAATAACTGTACATGCAAATTTTTGACGTTGCTCAACTTCCGCTGTTTATACACCGGTTTATGTAAATTGTCATACACATATCTTAATCTGAAGAGTGAACACATATTCCATGGCAGGTCGACGTTTTCCCAGATCACAAACGATAAATACATTGTCATATGAAAGGATAACTTGTTGTTTAGATTTTGTTAAGAGATGTAAGACTAGTTAGCATCGAAAACGAGATCCAATCTTCCAAAAGAAAAAGGTGATTTTATCTGGACTTTAAGAAAGCATCACGAAACATTTCGAACAACCCGTTGTTTGTTTGCCTCCAGTCAATGATTTGTTTGCATGTAAAACACTTACAATGTTTTTCATGAATTATGGATGTGGGAAAGCAAAATGATTTCTCACAGCACTCCTTTCTGAGAAAGAAAGTAAAAAGAATAAAATTTTGAACAAGTTCTTTATGAACATCTTAACTTTTGAAAAGACCAATGGCTGGGCCTAAGCTTATTGACTCAAATTTTTATATTAGGAAAACCTCAATAAGAAAGTTGACCAAAACAAATTTGAAGTTTGATTAAATCGTGTATTTTTCCCAAAAAAAGTTTGAAAATGCCACTCCTGCGAATTTTTCTTTAGCTTTGGTTTGCTATAAACACGAAAACATCT
>Ga0194133_10008913_pt1 | contig 11611 bp, 6 predicted proteins | sample TA2KigOf40mmetaG_FD_155448 | JGI IMG/M metagenome (GOLD analysis project Ga0194133, IMG submission 155448) | Freshwater microbial communities from Lake Tanganyika, Tanzania - TA2015055 Kigoma Offshore 40m | ecosystem: Environmental > Aquatic > Freshwater > Lake | place: Tanzania: Lake Tanganyika...
TCGGCCTTTTATTTACTGCGGGTCAAAAGTAAGCTGGGGCCGGGTCAGGGCCTATCTCTACTTTATATACACAAGGAGCAGATCTAGGAAATTGATCAGACCTCTTGGAGAGAGGTAACAGAAATTGGAAAACCAATACAGCAGCCTGTTTGAATGAACCACTTTAGATAGGAATTGAGAACCACTAACTGCAGCCTTGTTTGAAATGACTTTAATGTGGAAAACGTTAAAATATCATAAAGTGAAAATAGAGGGGAATTACAAATATTGACCGCATGGTACATAGATATGGGCACTGACCCAACCCGAGCATATTTTTGACCCGCAGTAAATAAGAGGCTGACCTGCCTTTGACCCAACCCTCAATTTTTTCTGACCAGAAGGGAAAAAAATAAAAAATTGGTATTGTTTGAGGAAATTTTGCAAACCCAAACCAAAGATGGCTGACCCGGCCCTACTCGGGTCAAAAAATTATGACCCGGACCCATCGCTAATGATATGATAACATTGTGACTAAATTTAACAATATAGGTACCTTCATTAAAAAATGGAAAAGCCTTTCCCATATTAAGCCAAAAGAAAATGGATTTGCCCTATTTCAAACAAATTTTGACACTTTTGTTCAATCTGAACTCTTCAAAATTATCATTACTAGCTTATTGTAATACTTTTCCCTTCTAAACAACCAAAGATAGTTTTTAAAAAAATATGTTCTGACAAGGCCAATGTACGTCTAGATGGTTTTTTTTTGTAAAAGGCACATATTTTAAGTGACGTACCTTTTGAAATCTTTCCATTCAGTAAGGTTATATTTTCAGGCCATTTAGAATCATCTGTCTACGTGTTTCAGCAAAAACCAAGTCATTGCCTTGCAGGCAAAAGTTGAATTCCACGGTGTTGAAATTCCCGCAGCTTTTAGTTGAATCTCATCTAAATTCTGAGGAAACGAGATATTTTGTAAGAAAAAAAATTTCCACCTCTAAAAGATGCATTTATCGTATCTGAAGCTGATATCATCCTGAAGATGAGTTCATATATTAGGTGAAACACGAACTATTGCGTGTGGGGAAAAGCTTTTTATTGTTTGAACTAATTATTCACTGAGTATATTATAACTTTTTCCTTGCTTCATATTTTTTTTTCAATTTTGTTCCATTTAGTGAGAAAAAAAGTAGTGTTGAAAATCGATTTTCAGTAAAAGTTCATGGAGTGACATGAAATGCCCCATGGCGAATTAATTTCATCCTTGAAACAACTTTGATCATCCAAGTGACTGTAGATTGTCTTGAGCATTTCTTAATTAAGAAATTGAGTGTCTTTGAGGTAGCCGTCACTTTTCTCACGACTTTCATTAGATCATTTCAAAGCTTTTCACTTCATCATCTGGGCAAAAACCCTTTTCTAAAATAGTGCCTTTAAGCTTTTAGTTGCACCTTAAAATATAAAACAAGACATTTTATGGTTGATTTTAGAAAAGCTTTCAGGGATTGCTTTAGTTGAGAGGTCAAAGGCAACTAACTGAGATCTAAGATCAAAGGTTGGTGGGTTCAAACCCCTGGCCATGCCAGCAATTTTCAACCCCAGATTGCAAAAAAAAATCAACAAGGCACCCGCAGTCAGGGTAATAGTAATCTGCAGTGACCATAAACTTCTATAGCAGTACACTTAAAAAAGTATTGGTCACGCATCAAGTCTATACTGCACCAGATTATTGTTATTACTCACTTATATGCAACCCTGATTTCACCAATCGCCTTTTGGGGCCCAAATTTTTACATACATTTATTTAAAGTAGTGACCTTTAAACTTTCAGCTACCTTATTATAGACAGTTGGGCAATATTTTTTGACAGCTTTTTGTAAAGAAACTGATTATTCAAACACCTAGAATTTGTGTGTCACAGTCACTTGATTGTATTTGATAATTATGAGTCAAAGTTAAAAGACAATTAATTATTTATCAGGTTTCTGCACAACAATCAATCCTGACTGATATAATCATCAACTGGACATGATGCATTAGGGCAACTTCAGGGGTCAAAGATTTTGCCTAGACCGGGGATTGAACCCCATTCTCCCAGTTCTAAGTCAGATGCTCTAACTGTTAGGCCACAGCAACCCCCTATGTTTATATTATATTATTTTTGCAAAATAAAAAAAGACTAATTGTACCTATGTCCCTCTTTCACATGCGAACCGCCAGACCAATCTCAACCAAATTTTCTACTGACCTCCACACACCGGGGTCCCCAAACTCTAAAACCTGAACAGATCGCTGGAGAAAAACTTTGCTTTACAAAAAATGTCCAGATGGGTGACTTAATCTCATTAAATTTTTCTTGAGTTCTTAAAGAACGCATAAATAAACTTAGGTGCGAGCTCTAGTATTTTGAGAAATAATGTATTTTCTGACTCTATTTCTGTTTCATCTTTGCTTAAAATTTCTGGGCCTCACAAGATTAAACCAGCTTGCCTCCGCAACGACCTCCAGAATAGATTTGCTGATTCGATCCAATCCCAAGCACATTTTTACATCTACCTTTTTATAACTTTAAATGAGGTTTATTACACCATCAGTACAAAGCAGTGGTTTCCCAAGTTCGTCCTGCATCAAAATTTTCTCAAGAAGCTGTCAATCAACGTGTTGAAAGAAAACTTTTTTTCACACTGGAATACTAATTGAGCACGAGGAAGATAATTTTTGTTTTGGACCAGCAAGAAAAAAAATTAGGGGACGTCAAAAAAGAACCTAAAGATGAATAAAAAAGGCTAAAGCTCTCAATAGTAAAGGCCATTTTTAAGTTTTTTTGATCAGTCATGTATACAGACAAGGAAAAAATCAAGTTCTGATCTTCTAGTCTTGATTAGTACCTTATTTAACCATTTTTTTTGCTAAGTGAAATTTTCAGACATCTTGATTAAACAGGTATAAAAAGTGTAAGAAGAAAACCTAAAGTAAAATTTAGTGTCACGAATAAAGTGTCAAATAGTAACCTGGGATAGTTTAAACTTAAGATTCATATATCGTTTAGCAGATATTTTCTTTATTTCAAAGTTGTTGAAAACCTTCAGTTGTTCGTGACTCAAATTTTTCAATTCACGTTTGTCGGAAATAGTGAAAAATCGTGGCTCTCAAAATGTCTTTGTGGTTAAAAAAGATCAAGGAATTGTCACAATCTTTAAATGGCTTTACAAATTGATAATTGTGACTAAAAGACAAGCTCTTTTTGGTCACTTTTTAATTGATCGTTAAGGCTGTGGAATGATATGAATGTGGAGACCCCCCCTTAATTTTTACTTTTAATTGCTGCTTGAAAATTCTTTCAGCCAACATTCACTTTTAATGGGTTTAAATGGTTTTTATGTTCTGCAAACTTACAAGACACGTCGTTGGCAGATAAATGGCCTTTTGTGTTTTAACAACAAGCAAAAAATCCTTTTCAATTAAAAATTGTCAGAGCCAGTCTAACTAAAAAACTTGGTTGTAACTTTTTGCTATATAAGTGTAAAATTTTTAGGATGGCAAAAGTCAGTTCAAAAAGTAAGAAATAATAATAGTTATAACTGAATGTTATTTTGTAAAAGGTTAAGTCCTTATGATTGTAAGTTCTCTTTGTAAAGATGTAAGAGTATTATTATGAGGGAAAATGTTGATTTGCCTACTCCCATTTTGCCTAATGTCGTTTTGCCTACAACGGTTTGCCTATAATAGTCGATTCACCTAATGCCATTTTGCCTAATGTTTCCCACTCCCTTACCCGCAGGGTTAGGAAGGGGCAAACACTTATGTTTTTGGGGTTGGTTGGGTCAGGTTAGGTAAGGCTAGGTTAGGTTAGCAATAATGGCTGATTAGGCAAAATTCCAGCAGGCAACCTGATATAGTAGGCGAAGTTGCTGTAGGTGAATTGACTATTAGGCAAACCGCTGTAGGCAAAATGCCATTAGGCAAAATGGCAGTAGGCAAATCGACATGGTATCTTAACAAGACCCTAAAGAAGCTTTTATGATATGATCCCTGGGAAATTCCTTAGAGACCTTGATGGTTACCCCAAATTTACAAACAAAGCATAATCCTGCAGTGCCTGCAGCCATATGAACCAAATCCTTAATGGAAAACCCTCACCCTGTCACGACCCCTACTATTCTAGTTGGGGTAAAGATAATGCTTGGCCATCTCCCTAAGGTTATAGGCATAACAATATTACAATAATCTGGTGCAATATTGACTCAAGTGATCATTACTCATGTTAATTACCTTTGTTAGAGTCACTATGCAGATTACTATTACCCTGCCCAGGGGTGCCTAACTGATTCTTTTTGCAATCCAGGGTTGAAAAATTGCTTGCATGGCTGGGGATTGAACCCACAACCTTAGATTTTATAGTTCCCAGTCAGGTACCTTAGACTACTCTGCCCCGTGGATGGTCTTATTAATGTCTGAAAACACCTTGCCTGACAAAAAAGATAGCGCTTGGTTATTGCCCTCTACAAAGGAGGAAGTTTAGAAATTCTTATAGCGTTTGTGGGAAATTAAAAATTCTTGCGCTTGTCCAAGCTATCTCCCCCGAGACCGCTGGTGCTAGGGGATTGAAATTTTGCATGATGGTTTGCTACAGGGTGGTGTTTGATACTGTTGACCAAAATTTTGAATTTTTGGCTGACCTTTTTTTACATTTTTCATAGGCAATTTTTACCAATAGGGGTCGCTGTGGCCGAATGGTCATGGCATCAGGCTGGGAATCTATAGGTCAGGGGTTCAAACTCCAGTGGCTCCAGGCAACCTTAGACTGACCCTAGGTTGCCAAAAACAACTTAAAGAAGTGTGCCTTCAATGAAAAAGAAAATTTGCAAGGCACACATTAAAAGATTAAAAAACAAAACTTTACTGACAATGGCTAGACCTGATAACAAACCCAATTTTATGAAAATTGCCTAAAACATAAGACATAGCAACCTTATTGCTTACAAACAACTTTCAATTCAATTACTAGAGATTGTTGTCAAATTAGATCTTCAAAATCAACTGTCAATTAATCAAGAGCAGCAAATTTACCAAATAATTGAAAGCTTATGTTGAGTAGACTCAGGCAATGTTGATATGCAACCAACACCTTTATAAGAGTTCCGCCAAAGAAGTTTATGGTCACTGCAGATTACTCTTACCCTGACTGAGAATGCCATTGTTGATTTTTTTGTTCAGCGGGGTTGAAAATTAGCTGGCATGGGCAGCCGGGGATTGAACCCACAACATTAGATCTTAGTTCTCAGTCAGGTGCCTATGACCTCTCACCCACAGTGAAGATTTCACAGCATAATTTATTGTGAAATTACTTCAAGATGAGATAAGTTTGTTCAACTTAAACTTAGCACAAAAAACCAATATCATTTTAAAGAAAAGTTTTTCAAAATTGAGAATTTATACACACTAATCATACTTTTTCAATCATTAAATTACTTATTAGTTTATTTGAAATATTAGAAAGTTTATTTTCTAGGAAAGGGAAGATAAGATTTAACCAAACATTTTTGATACCACAAGGCAATAAGGTGTCTAGTCTGCCCACCCACTAACATTTTGAAACCTTACCATCAAGTGTGGCCAGAAAAATTTAGGCCAAACACACATAACATCACAGATGATACAAACAAAATGGATTTTACAAATGGATGAGGCGTGTTTGGTGATAAATGCAAATCGAAACACAGTCAAACAAGATGATGAATTTAGTGTGACCACAAGATGGTTTGAGAATATAAAGAAAATCTGACTTTCTCTTGATTTATCGTTCAAAATCTGTAATGTGACTAAAAATGTGTTAATTCTTTAACCAATAGATAAATACTTTTTGGCCACACCAATCAAACCATCACAATTGCTAGATAGTATCTAAATAATAGGAAATATGATTAATCTTAATCTCATGTTGAGGTTAATTTTGAGAAGCATATAATTACAATTCAAAACTACACTAACAGTGCCACATCACCCTTTTTACCCATACACTAAACATACTTTTTAAACACACTCTTGCTCGCTACTCCTCAAACCACTTCATTCCCTGAGATTTATCTCAACTCACTTTTACACTTGTTGGCACTTCATTTCACTAACTACATACTCCACAGTCCACACCACTCTCCTCCCACTAACCTCCCCTCTTTTGAATTGCACCCCACCCCCATCCTTAAAATTCTCTATATTTACATCTCTCAACCCCCCTCCAACTTTTCCCCAACTTTACTTGACAAGTGATGGGTCCAGGGTCGGGCCAATTTTTTGAGGCTAGGGTCAGATTAGGTCAGGTCAGCCATTTATGGGTTGGGTTTGAATTTGGAAAATCCCCCCCACAAAATGTCAATTTTTTCAATTTTTTCAATTTTTTTTCCATGCGGGTCAAAAAAAATTTCTTTGGGCTGGGTCAAAGAGGGGTCGGCCTCTTATTTACTGCGGATCAAAACTAAGCTCTGGTCAGATCAGGTCAGGGCGAGTATCACGCACCCACATACACTTTTCTGCATTCCCTCAGGCTGCCAATTATACCCATACTCATTTGTCTAGCCACTCACTCCCCATCACATATTCACACTTCCCCAATCCAAACTTCTATATAATAAACTCAACACTCTGTGGCACTTCACCAAACTTTTCCTGAGCTCCTCCTTGCGCTCCCCAAAAACCTACTTACACTAATACACTCCCCAAGCACTTCTCAACTCTTCCCTACTTTCTCACACATTCCCAGTACACTCCCCAAGCCACATTTCCTTTAATTCCCCTACCTTTCCACATGCACACTATCCTCACTTTCCAAAGCCCCAAACTTCCAGGCCTTCTCTCCATAGCTCCACCAATTACTAGAATGTATTTACAGCATACCGATGAAAGTTATTTTTTAGAAGGATTACGTGCCGTAACCCTTTGCTTCAAAATGTCTGAGAGACTGGCATATTTTTTTTCAGTACGCCTAGCTTGCAACTTCTGTGGTCATTAAAGGCACACTGGGTGGTTTATTCTATTTTTTGTGGTATTTTACCCGGGTGGGAGTCGAACCTGGGCTGCTGGGATAGAATTCCAGCTCGTTACCACTTTGCCACCCTGTAAATGCAACATATTGAAGAGTCAGTAATGAAAGATTCATTTGAACAAACACATCTTTTATTTAAGATCCATGAGATTTACAACAGTACCAGGATGCTAACCACTCAAACCCAATTAACCTTCCACAAACTTACTTTCTGGCACTTTCCCAGAAAACCCAAGATTTTCCAATCCACAACTTTACAGCAACCTATTCCCAATGATGTTGACTCTGACTGGATGGATGGAGTCTCATTTGATGTGATAAGAGTGAGATAAAAATATTGTCCAACATGATTCTTGGGGCACAGCATAAAAAAAAAGATTTTATTGATAAATTATTTCAATAATTACAGATTTTAAATTAATTTTCATATGCAGCTGTAAGTTTTTTACCAATATAATAATAATAATAATCTTGTATAGACTCATCCAGAGTTAATTCGAGACCAACACCTTTATAAGAGTCCCTCCATAGAAGTCTATGGTCACTGGAGATTACTATTACCCTGACTGAGGGTGCAATGTTGATTTTTTTTGCAATCCGGGGTTAAGAAATTGCTGGCATAGGCTGCTGGGGATTGAACCGACAACCTCAGATCTTTGTTCTCGCAGTCAGGTGCATATGACCTCTCAGCCACGACGACCAAGCCTTATCATTAATGCTAATAATAATAATCTTCTACAGAAGAAGTTGATCGCCTTGTTTATGAATCGTTATCCATACGTCATGTGGAGGATATCATGATTTTGTAATATGAACCATTTACTTGGAACAAAAATTGATACCCAAGAAATGGATAACATCTTCCTGATAACAATCCTAAAGAGACAGGCTTTGAACGTCGAGATCCTTACAATAATATTAATATTCTCGTGCAGTATAGACTCAGGCAATGTTGATATACCCAATCAACATATTTATAAGAGTCCTGCATTAGTGTCGATGGTCACTGCAGATAACTATTACCCTGACCTTGTTGATTATTTTGCAATCCAGTGTTGAAAAATTGCTGGCATATGGCCGGAGGTTTGAACCCACGACCTTAGATCTTGATTTTCAGTCAGGTGTCTATGACCTCTCACCCATGGCTTACCAATCAAAAACAAACAAGATGAGGCAACTTCATCAAATATTGGTAATTTATTGTAAGTTAATAAGCCATGCAAAATGAATGATTCAATCAATGTTGATTCCTGAAAAGTTTTCAAGATGTTTTAAATGCCATCCAATTGAGCATTCAGTGTAAAACACTCTAATGAAAATGGATGTTTTCAAACAATTTGCTGTGACTTTCTCATGTCTAAAACCACAAAAATCCTATAAATTAACAAGAAATTTAGATTTTGGATCTCCCTTTTGAGTGAAATCCTTGATTTTTAGTGATAAACCTAACCTAAAAAGGAAATGAAGCTAACCAGATATGTCTTTATAAGAATTCTTAGATATATTACACATAAATTTTTAAAATTATTTTCCACTTATCTTAGTTAACTTTTTCGGAATTGATTTAAATGTGAACTGGAAAAGTAAAAAAGCACTAAAAAAAACTCTTATTAATAATTTATTTTTCTGGATTACAATTAGATAGGTACAGAAAAGTCTACCTTTAATTCTACTTTTGTAGTTGTTCTGAATTTTATTTCTTTTACAAAGAATTTTCTTTGGAATATATTTATATCTAATCAAATTTAATATCTTATTGGGCCGAATCGAACTATACCTTAAGTTTTACTGAAGATAAAAACGATTTAAAGTGATTTGGTTATGCAAAATAAAATAAAAGATCAGGAAAAAAATATAGTATAATGTTAAAAAAAATTAATCATATCCGGATTCTATTAGGGTCAAACTAGGCCTTTTTCTTGCACTCAGTACCAAGGGTTGAAATCGTTGAGACTGGATGATAGTGACCTTTTGGATTCACTGGGATTCCAGAAGCAAGCCCAACCTGGATGATTCCAAGAATAACAATTTTGCTACATATACTAAAATTGTGTTTAAGCTTACGTGCTGGCAAACCATTCCAGATTGTTTGCAAGATCCACAATCACATTTCGAAGCAATTGAAATGGAAATGGTGTTGTTGTTATTGTTATTACTAATGTTGTTGTTGTTGTTGTTGTTGTTATTGTTGTTGTTGTTGCAGGTCAAGTAGCACCCACTAAATGGGTTGCTTGATTTGTGAATGCTGCTTACCACAGTTGCATGAGACGACATCTTGTCAACTTCAATCCCTCTTTCTGTCTTTTCTCCAACTGACGTGTTGTTGTTGAATAAGGACCTTCGATCTTGTTGCAATGTGAGTATATGTACAGAAAAGAACAAAATAATTTCCTTGGTCGTTATTCGCTGATGCCTGAAATAGAAAAAACTTGCACTGTGAAAAATAATGGAATGGATTCTGGAGAAGCTCGGTGAAATATAAAGATTTCTCCTTTATTCAACCGGCCGTAGAAAAAAAACTTTCGAATTAGTCAGATTTTGCAATCACTAAAAGAAATTAAGAGAAGATTGATTTGAAAACCTGATTTTTTGGAAAGGTAATTTTTTATTATTGTCAATTTTTTGTTAATATTGAAGCATTAAAAATTTTTGTATTAAAGCTACTTCACAGGTGGTTTATTATGAAGCCTTGCTTAGTTTAAAAGGCCTTTTCAAAACAGGTGGGATATATCATCCATCCACCCTCACTCAACCATGTGTGGAAGAACACTCCCAATATGAGGGTGCGAACTTGAGAAACATCATTTCAGCAAGGAGTGCGTGGAAAATCATGCAACACTTCTGAAAAAAAAAGAAATGGATTTTCAGCATAAATGAAATTATATTTACCAAATGAACACACACAAAAAAAATCTTATCCACTGACATTTGATGTGACATATTTGCATGATTCTTGTTAAAAATTTAGACTTTAAGCAGAAACTGGTTTTTAGCCATTATGTTAAAAATGAATGAATGAACCTTCACAAGTTTTTCTTGTCTTGTTGCATGTATGGCCATGAAATTTGACTTTTGAAAGAGAGGGAAACGAGTTTTCATTCTCAAAAACAGTGTCTGTTGCTAAAAAGAATCTAATAGATTGGTTGGAAGGTTACTTGAGAAACTTTTTTTTTCAAAGCTATATCTTAAGTTTCAATGCCATTTCAAAAATTTGTAGTGTTGAAATAACCCACATTTTGCTTTGATTTTACTAAAAGTTTAAAGCTTGAATGAAAATTCATTCAACATAGCAACTTTTAAAGATTTGGCATTTCAACAAGGATGCAATTTTGGCTGCATTTAGACTAAAACAACTTCTTGTTTGATGCAGGGCAGGTTAAAGTAAGAGTTTCTCTTGTGTTTTAATGTATTTTTTTGTTACTTGTTTTTAAGAGAAAGTTTTAGGAGGGATTCAGTTTTTTAACCTGAATCAAAAAAAGAAACTTTGTGTAATGGTTCTTTAAAATCAAGCTATATATTTGGAAACATATTTTATCTTGACCTTGAAGGCACAAATTTCTTGAGAGTTAGTCATCATCAAACCTTTAAACACGAATAGGAACAAAAATAACTTTTGATTTGATGAATAGGGTAATGTAAAAAGTTTGTGATAGTATCATCTAAGGTAAATATATTCAAGGGTGAATTATAAGCTAGATAGTTAATCATATTTGCCGAAATTTTTTTTATCAGAGGCTGCCTTTTTACAGTTCTGAGGTTAGAAATGGCGCCACAAGGTTTTCCCTAAAGCATTTTACCAAATGTATTTTTGCCCAAAAATGGGGGTTAGGGAAATCAATACTTTCCTTAAAATTATGGACTAACTTCTTTAAAGTGATGGGTCTGGGTCAAAATTTTTTGACCCGGGTCAGGTCAGCCATTTATGGTTTGGGTTTGAATTTGGAAAATTTCCCCTAAAAATGTCAAATTTTTCAATTTTTTCCCTTCGGGTCAAAAAAAATCTCTTCTGGTTGGGTCAAAAAGTACCTAGGTCAATGGCGCGTTGGCCTCTTATTTACTGCGGGTCAAACTAAGTTCAGGTCGGGTCGGGTCAGTGCCCATCTCTATTTCCTTAACATTGTTGACTAACCTAAACTAACCTAACCTAACCTAACACCCATTTTTGGGAAAATGCATTTTGGAAAATGGGAAAATGTGTTTGGGAAAACTGCATTTGCATTTGGTGAATTGTGCAGATTTAAATTGAGTGAAGTTGGATTTTGAAGGAAGTGTGCATGGGTTTTTGTAGATGACCCATGGAATGATTGGGATTGGGAAGTGTAAAAGTTTGGTGAAATTGACAATTAAATCACAAGCTCTTTTGAACTGATGATCCCTGTCTTCTAGAAGTTGTCTGTTCCCTAAAAAGAGGGTTCCATGGTCACCTGAAAACATATTTCTTAATTTTGAATGGAAAATGTTTGTGCAGTTAGGGCTGGGATAGCAAGTCTCTTGTCCGCCAAGCTCTTTTCAAGTGACCAGTAATGGTTTGTCATTGGTCATTTTTGGTGACGAGTCCTTGCAAGGCAACTCAGAATTGGGTAGTCT